>ERZ842401.656-NODE-656-length-50751-cov-21.469800_pt1 | contig 50751 bp, 67 predicted proteins | sample MGYA00521270_ERZ842401 | MGnify/ENA primary metagenome ERZ842401 (study PRJEB31892, sample SAMEA3878208) | bioreactor metagenome | biome: Moose rumen | place: Sweden | collected 2011-10 | study: EMG produced TPA metagenomics assembly of the PRJEB12797 data set... | reverse complement strand
CATGACAAGATGCAAGGGTACATGGAAAGCCTTTTGAAAGCCGGCAAGAAAAACACCACCGTTGCCAAAGACATTTCCTTTGTCCGCTGGTTCCTGCATTGGGCATATCTCAATGGATATTACAACGGGAATCTTCATGAGACATTCAAGCCCAAGTTGAAAGGCACGGACGGGGCTTCAAAGGAAATCATATTCCTGACAAGGGATGAAGTGAACAAGCTGGAAGAATGGCAATTCAAGCCCGAACAAAAAGCCCTTGAAAGGGTGCGCGATGTGTTCCTGTTCTGTTGCTTCACGGGGCTTCGATATTCGGATGTGGCAAAGCTGAAAAAGGCCGATGTCAAACAAGGGTACATTGATGTTGTCACCCAAAAGACCAATGACAGCTTGAAGATTGAGTTGAACAGGCATTCACAAGCAATCATTGACAAGTACAAGGATGCCGGCGCATGGGATGGCCTTGCCTTGCCGGTAATCTCAAACCAAAAGATGAATGATGCCCTGAAAGACTTGGGCAAGCTGTGCGGGATTGATGACCCCGTGCGGATTGTCTATTTCAAGGGGAATGAAAGGTGTGAGGATGTCAAGCCGAAATATGAGGTCTTGACAACCCATTGCGCCCGGCGCACCTTTGTAGTGTCTGCCCTGCAATTGGGCATCCCCTCGGAAGTCATCATGCGTTGGACGGGGCATTCATCATTCAAGGCCATGAAACCATATTACAAAATCGTGGATGAAACGAAAGAGAAAGCAATGACCAAATTCGATGATTTTTGATGTACACGAATTTGTACACGAATTTGGGTATTATTTTTGATATTATATGATATTTGTTAAATCGGAGAAAATGGGCTATGATATTGACAATGAATTATTTGACACTTTATGATAGTGTGCAATATCAATTGTTAAAGTCCGCTCACCTCCACAACCTCAATTGATTTTCAATTGGTTACATCATCGGTACACGAATTTGTACACGAAAACACCTCTTTTCGGGGTGTTTTTTCCATTTGTAACCCCATTCGTAAACCATCCGTAATTCACCACCATTTACAAAAGAAGCCGGGGCAACAAACCCGGCTTCCGACATTGTACCGTGGCGCAACACCACGGCTCGCAACAATGTTTTGCAAAGATAGCATTTTTTCAGGAAACAATCTTGCGCACCCCCGCAAGGATTCTTTTGATGTAATTGAGAATCGGAACCCGTTTGAGGTACACAAGCACCGCCACCGCAAGGGCAAGAATGTAAAAGGCATATTTCAGGCGATTGGGCTTCGGGGCTTCCATGACCTTTTCTTGGGATGAATCATTGACGGCGGCCGCCACCGATGTGTGATTCTCGGATTCCTCGCTTTTCTCCGTTTCGCGGCTTTCCCCCTTTTCTTCCGTCATGGTCTCAATGACCGTTTGGCGGATTGATTGGATTGAGCCGTTGCCCTTGACCTTGCCGCCACCCGGCAATTCAAGTTCGATGGGGGCATTGTTGTCATTCTCCGCCGGAACATTGGCGGTTGTGTCGGACTGCTTGCCCGCATCGGGGAAAAAGGTGATTTCCGTGATGGTCACTTTCCCGGATTCGGTTTTGGTTGTGTCAATGAATGTGTCTTTGGAATCGGTCTTGACAGCTTCCACATGGGTGCTGTCACGGCTTTCCGAATGGTCTTGTTTCACCACGCGCCGGGAGACACCGCACCCGGACATCATGAGGATGGCAAGAGCCGCCATGAATACATGTCTTTTCATAATCAAAGGGTGTTAATGTACTGAATGATGCCATCGGCCAGAACCTCGGAACATTCCACAATGGATTTGTCGGTCATCAGATAGTTGCAATCTTCACGATTGTCCATGAAGAAATGTTCGACCAGGACGGCGGGGCAAACGGTCTGCCTTACAACCGCGAAATTCGCCTTGTAGTATTTTTGCAAGGGTTCGGGTTGCCTTGTCTTGAAGCCTTTGGCCTTTGCCCTGTCAAAAAGCAAATTCGCAAGCCGCACGGATTTCTCGGACGGCTTTGTGTATGTGAACACGCACCATCCGCGGGCATTCATCCATTGGCCGTTGCCGGCCGCGTTCACATGGATGGACACAAAGGCAACATTGCCCGGCCCGACCGCATAAGCGACCTTGTTTGCGCGGTTGCATCTTTCCGTCAGGGTTATGTCGGTGATTTCAGGAACCACGATTTCGGCATCAATCCCCCTGTCTATGAGCAAGGCAAGGGTTGCGGCCGCGCATCGCCTGTTCCAATCATATTCACGCAACTTGCCATCGGGACTTCTTTTGCCGGCCGTGTCAATCCCATGTCCGGGGTCAAGAAGCACTTTCACTTTCGTCATGGCTTTGTTCGGTTTGCGGCTTGTCCTTGTCCAAGAGGATGTCGGAAAGGGGGACATCAAGATGCCTTTCGGCCTTGTTCACCATAATGCGCTGCAAGGCTTTGGCAATCTTGTTGTCATTCTCGCTCGACCAATTTTCAAGGCAAGACCATGTTTCGTAAAAAAGGAAAACACCCACAACAAAACGCACGGCAAATCCGTCATCACCCTTTATCACAAGTTCATCAACATACGATGCAAGCATGATGCACATGAAGATGATTATCATGGTGTATATGATTTGAAACTTGTGGACTGACTTGAATTTCCCATCCGATTGATTAGGGTATTTCCGGTGAACACGCCGCCCAAGACTGTAAGCCGTAATCACATCAAGCAAGATGGCGATGAAGCACGGCACAAGAAAGACAATGCTTGTCTCAAATGCCAAGAGCAACCCGCCGGCGATGCTTGAAAGGTATTGGACAATCTTTGAACGGAATGTCATACCAAAATCATTCAATGGTATAGGTATCATCGCTTTTCAGGTAAATTGAAAACACTTTCCGACCTTGACGATTGTAGTGTCCAATGGATAAATGCTGATGCCCTTTGATTCCGCTTCTTGGATGGCCGCAATCAAGTTGTCTGACCCGGTGAAACATGACCGCCTTTCGCCACATGGCGTTCCATCCGCATTCTTCTTGTAGAAATCCCCGTTTGCATCCGGTTCATCCTCAAATGAAGCAAGAACCACTTGCATCTGCATCCTCAATCCCGATGTGTTCTTACCCGGAAAATTTGACGGCTTTATGAGGGTCTTTTCAATGAGAATCCTTTTTCCAAAGAGTTCATCCATGTCAATGCCCTTGCCGATGATTACATCGGAAGTGATGCCAAGTTCACTAAATCGCATAGGCCGTCCATGTTTTAGTTCAACATTTCAAGGATGGCCGCATCCACATCCTCGGTGAATGCCAAAAATTCCTTGTATGCTTCCACGGCGGCATCATCCTGACGGATGGCCAAGATGTGCTTGTTGTAGGAGTTCACAAGGTCAAATTCGGCCGATTCATCAATGACGGAACGGATGAATGCCCGCTTGATATTCGCCTTTGTGGGGGCATCCCAAATGCGGATTTCCCGGCAATTGTACCCCACCAATTCGGCTTTCTTCTTGCCCTCCGGCACTTCCGTTTCCTCGGTGATGTTGAAACGGACGATGGTTGAGCCGTCATTGTCTCTTTCGATGGCAAGCGGCCGGCCATTCACCACATCATAATGGGCGTTTGGCTCTAACGAATTTAATCTCATAAGGAAATGATTTAGAAAGTTTATTCAAAAGATTGATTGAGTTGCAGTATTTGCACCAGCCCCACCACGAACATATTTGCTGCTTGTATTTCTCCATTGTAGGCACAATCTTTCTCTTGTTGAGAATCGCCACCCGGCGGCAAAGTGCCTGTTTGATGGACTTGCGCAACCTTGTATGAGTGTGACGGAACACATAACCAACGAAGTCAATTCCACGCGCATCAACCGGGAACACCTGATAATTCTTCTTGACTTTCAATTTCAGATTGTCACGAAGATAGGCGCGGATGTCATGCATGAGTGAATGCAAGAAATCCTTGTCATCGGATAGAATCACGATGTCATCGGCATACCGGAAATAATGCTTGACACCTTTCCTTTCTTTCAACCAATGGTCGAAATACGCCAAATATAGATTGGCAAAGTATTGGGAAAGGTAGTTTCCGATGGGAACACCCGCCGGCACGGAATCAATAATTTCATCAAGCAATGCCAAAAGCCTTTCATCTTTCAGCTTCCGGCGCACGATGCCTTTCAGGATGTCATGGTCAATGGATGGATAGAACTTGCGGATGTCCATCTTCAAGCAATAGACCGTTCCTTTCGGGTCGGTTTTCAAGGCATGGCGCACCGCCCTTGCACAAGCATGGATTCCCCGGTTCTTGATGCAAGAATAGGTGTTGCCGTTGAAGATTCCCACCCAAATCGGCTCCATCACATTCATGATGGCATGATGCAAGATTCTGTCAGGATAGTAAGGCAAACGGAAAATCTGCCTTTCTTTCGGCTCAAAGATTGTGAAGATATGATATTTTGAAGTGTGAAATGTACCGTTCACCAATTCCTCATGCAAATGCATCAGGTTCGCATCCCGGTTCTTGTCATGGACACGGACACCATAAGACTTCAACTTGCCCTTGCGGGCTTTGTCATCCGCAAGGCGCAAGTTTTCAAGGCTTATGACCTTATCAAAAAGGTTTGCAATTCGCTTCATTGGTTTGCTTGAATAATAGGCTTCTTCATGGCCTTATGGCATTACCAAAGCCGTTTTTCGGTATGTAATCTTTTGCCGTTGATTGCTCAACTCATTCAACCCCCATTGGATTGTTTTTGTGGCAAGGTTTCCGGTATGCACTATATTTTTACAAGCATAGCTGAGAACCGATATTCGCATTCGTATTCGAAGCCGTGTTATTCGTATTCGCATACACGAAGCCCGCATTCGCACCATTATTCGCATTACCGCTGAACAACACGCCGCCGACACCGGACAACCCTTTCTTTTTCATTTCACACTCAAAATGTCACATTTCGATTTGTGCGCTTCGCGCCGATTTAGGCCGCCCGATTTGCGGAATAGCATAGCCGAGAACCGATAGTCGCATACGTATACGAAGCCGAGTAATACGTATTCGCAAACACGAAGCCCGCATACGCACCACTATACGCAACACCGCCGAACAACACGCCGCGCTCACTCACACCACTTGACGGAATGGATGTATAGAAGTAATCGCAGAAATATGTGGTCGAACCGCCACCAACGGCCGATGGCATGATTTCGCCATGTTCACCCAAGCATATTGCCTTTACATATCCCTCATTCCTCGGAAGTTCACCGCGCAACTCATAGTTTACGATGCCCGAACTTGTGAAGCTGGAAACATCATCGCAAACATAGAAAAGCGACTTGCCGCCATCGGCTTCCGACTGAATCAGACACTTGCAACCATCCGTCCACTTCCAAATGTGTCCGAAAGGATTTTCCACGCCACGATAAGACGGCACATGCTCAACGGTGGTTGTGGCATCATATTCGGTCGGCATGGTGTAATCCACGATGCCCGTGTGATTGCCAAGAGAGTTCGTGACACCGCAAGGCACAACGGGGTGATAACCATTAAATGTGTTCCACTTGGAAGAATTGAGGTTCGTGACACCATTGCCCAAACCGCCCTGACGATGGCCATTCGCATCAAGTTCGGCATTGAACTCCTTTTGCGAATTGAATGTGGCGTATTCCACGGCAAAGAGCCACCACAGCTTGCGATGGATGTGGTAGGTGTTGCAATTCCAATTCACGGAGCCGCGATTGCGGGCATAGGCCCTGAAATTGGTAAGCGATATTTCCGTTGCCGGCATCCCAAGCATTGAACGGTAAGTGCCATCCCATGCCGAATTGTTGCCGCCGCCGCGATAATCCGCATCGGTGTTCACCACGGCCGCAAGTTTGTTCGTGCTTCTCTGCACGGTCGCTTCCACGGCCGAAACGAAGTCCCTGCCCCAAAGGATGAATCCCGGAAGCGGGTGTTCGGACATCAGGCAACGCGATTTGTCACCATCGGTTTCAAAGCGGACATACATGTCCGGCAAATCAACCATGTACTGACCATCGGAGCCGTCAAGATTGGCGGCCGCGCCATTGTCCCGTTTCGTGGAATCATTGGCATGAAGATAGTAATTGACCGTGCCGTCATCTTTGAGGATGCACCGGCGCATCAGGCTTTGAAGCGGGAGAGACTGATGCAATTCATCCTTGCCGATTCGTGTCGGGTTCGGATTGGAGACGGTCGCATCCCACTCAATGCCATAATAGTAATCGTATGCGAATTTCGGCTTCGCATCGCCGATTCCAATGACAAGTCCCATATTAGTACCCCCATTTTAAGTTTAACGATGACAGTGAAGTTGCTTTCACCGCCTTGACGATTTCCGGATTCCATCCTGGTTCAATGCGTGTCTTGATGAAATCCTCATTCCCGGCAAGCCGGATTTCAAGTTCAACGGCGGAAATGCCGTCATTCTTGATGTTGAAGCACTGACCGTCCGCAAGTGAGAAATTCCCATCTGCAAGCCCGGTGATTGCCCCCATCTTGCCAATTTGGGCGCTGACACCCTCGCCCGACCTTGTTATTCCCATATTCTTTTCGAATTTTGGTTCAAAATTAAACGATTTGTGTTATAGTAACGCACAAAAGTCAATAAGTTTGGAATAACTTTTCACCCGGCATCATCCCAAACTTGCCCGGATTTGGCCATTGTGCGCCATTACAAGGCTTCAATTGTCCATGTCTGGACAATCTTGCCATTGATTGTTTCGATGCGCTCCACGGCCATTTCACCATCATTCGCTTGTGGTTGTTCGCCCGCCACGAAATCAAGATAACCGGCCGCACGAAGTTCTGTGATTTTCCGACCATTGCGGAAATCGACATTTTGAATATCCATCAAACCCGAATCCGGGTCAAGAATCTTTGCAAGTAACATACATCAATAGTTCCAATTTTGTGAAACAACATACCAATTGCCCATGTAGTATTGCAATTCAATCGTGTCTTGCTTGTTAAGGTCAATTTTGCTTGCCGTGCTTCCAGCCCTGTATATGCTCCCAACGGCCGTGTTGTCAGATGATGACCGGCGCGGGGGCAAAAGAGCAATCTTATTGGAAGCTGATGCGCTGACAATGATTCGGATTCGGAATGTGACAACCCGGTTTGACAACGCATTGTTCACCAAAGTGGCCGATGGCAAATACATTGACATGTATGATGATGCAATGCCGGTGAACATGAATGTGTGGGTGATTTTGAATTGTTCTTCCAATGTATCCGTGTACGCCATCCCGATGAATCCAATATCATATTCGCTCCTTTTGCCGATTGCAAGTTCATTCCCCAAGCGCTCAAACGCCAATGGCCGATACCACAAATCCATATTGTTTGCAAGAGCCGTGTTCGATAGCAAGTATTTGGCAAGAAGCGCAATTCCACCATCGCCAAAATCTGTTTCATTGACCATTTCAAAGCGCCCCGCGCCTTTCACGCCCGTTGAAGCCGGTATGGTGTTGCCGACACCCGCATACACCTTTGTGTCCATGCTTAAATCACGGATGTAGATGGCATCATTATAAATTGACAAGCCGGCATAAGCATCACCGGTGTTATTGACACCGATGCGGCCATTGCCAATTTCAAAGCCCCCTATCGTGCCGGATGATGCATTGATTTTCCCCGTCACTTCCGCATTTGTCATTATGACCTTACCATCCTGCCGGACACGAAAAGGAGCCGTTGCCCTGTTCTCAAATGATGCGCCCGCCCAAAAGCGGATGGATGATGCGGCCGTCCCTTGTCCCGTCATGCCCGCAAGGATGGATGCGTTGCTGCCGGCAACTTGGATGGTTCCCGATGTCACAAGCCCGCCATCAATCACCGTCTTTGTGTTGTCATAGGTGACGGCCAAAACCCAATCATTGACTTGATAAGAGCCGCTTGCCCTTGCGGTCGCACACCGGCGCAAATCCGTTCCATTGACCCACAAATCCCCGATGTCATAAGGGGGATAAGGCGTTGTCACGAACACGCGCCGCTTGCCATCGGCCGTGTCTTGTGCCGTGGCCGCATTATTGTATGCATCAATGGCCTTTTGGTCATGGATGTCCACCCATGCATAAGAAGATGAATACCGTTTCAGGGTGTTCGTGCTTGAATTGAACCACATGTCCCCGACATGCTTTGCCTTGATTGCGGCAGTTGTCCAAGCCGTTGCCGGGTCGGATGTCTGAAACCACGATTCAATCTTGCCGTCAATCTGATTGACAAGGTTTTCGATGTCATCCGCATAAGTTCCATTGACAAAGGCATTGAAAGCGGAATTATCCGTGTATTTGGAAGCCTTTTCCCAATCGGATGCGGTATAATTGCCCGATGCCCTTGCGGTCTTGCACCTCATAATGTCACCGGATGCGCCCTGAACCCACAAATCACCCACATCATAAGGCGTGTAAGGGGTGGATGTGAAGATTCGGCGCTTTGTGCCAGCCAGCGCAAGCGCATCATTTGCGATTGCAAGTGCTTGCGCCACCTCGGAATCCTGCAATTCCTGCCACTTGTACACACCATTTTCCTTGACCCATCGGAACACCTTGCCTGTATTGGTGTTGTAGAACAAATCCCCCAAGTGGTTTTCCTTGTCGGTGGTAGTTGTCCATGAGGATGCCGGCAAATTGGCCGTTGTGGGGTCATAAGTGTCAAAGAATTGCTCAATCTGACCATCCAATTGGGCTTGAATCTCACTCAAAATGCCCGGCAATGTGTTGTTGATGTAATTCTTTGTTTCAAGGGATTCCGCCCCAAGCTGTTCAAGGGTCTTTTCCTGACCATTGGAAGAAAAGACGATGCGGCCGCCTATTTCCCCATTGTCCAAGTCAAAGTAAGTGTCACCATCCGCGGATTGGATGCGGCCGGTCTTGATGAAGCGGCCATTGACCATTGTAAAGCCATAAGTCAGGGAAAGCGACCTCACACCCAAATCCGGGTCAATGGATGACACCGCGCCAATCAGGAAGTGCCAATAATTCGCATCTTCCTCGACCTTGATTTGTTCCGTTGAAAAGAGGAATGTTCCACCGGTTGCCCCGTCCGCTTTCGGGCATTTGGCATAAAGGTAATATGGCACATTCTGACTGAATGTGACCGAACCATCAGCCATTGCCCACGACCTGACACCATCTTCGATGATGGTGTAATGGGTCAGAACACCGCCCTGCCACCTCATTGAATTGGCATTGCCGTTGTAATTCGGTTGAAAAACGGTATTTGTCAGGCCGAATTGCATTGATTTCGCACCCACGGACAACAATTGCGTGTCAATGGAAAGGGGCTTGATTTTCTCCGTGTAATAATCACCCTCCGCATCGAACACCATGTCAAGCAATTCCCGGCTTGTGCGCCAATTCGCCCTTGCTCTTATGGGGTCTTTCAAATTGTTGATAGTGAGAATGTTATCAATATCAATCAATTCAGAAATCACACGATTGGTGATATTGGTTGTCACCGTGTCGGAAATGGTCAGCTTGTAATCATATTCATCAAGAAGATTTCTTGTGAATGACTTGATACGCACTGACTTATCCACACCGATGTCATCATCCTTGATTGGAAGATAATCACCAGGAGTGAACACATTGACAATCGCGCCACCCGTTCCCACCAGCTTTTCAAGGTATTCTTTGGTTACTGAAAGGCTGTATTTGACTTTCGGTTGGCTGTTTTGGTTGTAGTAAGTTTGCGCGGTTTCCTGCAACTTGTTTTCGGCCGCGGTTATGAGCGCATCGGGCAAGGCGATTTGAAGTATCTTGTATTCATCCCCGGCCGCGAATTGGAATGCCGTGCTTGTCTCGCTTGGGAATACCGCGCCACGGGCATCCGTGTATTTCTTCAACTTGAACTTGTGCGTTGCATGGTCATAATTCGCAATCTCAAATTCATAGCCGGCAAGATTACCCGAATTGAAGTGAATGACCGCCGCCACCCCCGGAAGCAAATAGATGGTTTGGCCCTGTCCATCCTTTGCATTGAGGTCGAAAGTGACGGATGTGTCCACAAATTCAAGGATGGAAGAAACCGTTTCGACATGCCCCGTGAATGTCGGCTTGATGTCAAATATCTTGGCCGCTTCATACACCCCATATTTTGCTATTGCGGTCGCATCTTCAATGTAAGATTCCCCCTTTGACTTGCCCGGAAGCAAGAGACGATTTGACCTGTATTTGTTGGTGATGTTCTCGGTCGAACCCCGCACTTTGAGCCGGGTGACAATGTTCGATGCCGACACATTTTCCCGTGTCAGGGAATAAAGCCCCTTGCCCTTGCCGTACTTGAATGTGTAAGGCAAGATTTGCCCCACTTGCTTGATGTTGATTGTGAAAGTACCATTTGAATGGACAATCTCAAATTGGACATCATGTTTGTTGCAAAGGTTTTGTAAGACGGAAAGGCAATTGTCCGATTCCCCGAATGTCATGGTCTCAACATCCGTTTCGGGACATGTGCCAAGAGACCAAACGCCCGGAAATACCCTGTTAGCATTCGCAATCAAGATGCGCATGAAGTCACGAAGATTCCCCGTGTACGAATCCCCGGAAACATCCTGCAAGGTGTTGTTCGTGGTGTTGATGGTAAGGTCATAGGTGACACGGAGCAAATCATATTGCATCCCCTCAAACTCCAAGTCATATTCAAACTCATGCATTCCCGTTTTCTTCGCTTTCGGCAAGCGGTTCAACTTGTAGATGCGTCCGAACACCTCAATCTTGTCACCAATCTCATAGGTCTGCGGGAATGGTGACACCACCGTGATGTCCACGGTTTCTTCACCCGACAAAGACCAATTCTGCTTTGCGGATTTGATGCCGGTTGCCGTGCGCCGGTTGGCAATCGGCACACGGTTCCCGTTCCTGATAATTATAACTTGCTCCATACTACAATGGCATTGGTCTCAAAGTCCGTGATTTCATCAATGCAACCGGTGATGACGGGGAAATAATCGCCATTGTCGGCATAATCATGCGTGATGGTGATTTCTTCGCCCTCAATGTCATAGTCCACATTTCCGTCACCCCAATAGACATTCACCATCTTGGCCGTTGTCATGGTGATTGTGCATGTCTTTGTCGCATCGGATATGCGGATGTGCTTCAAGATGCGCTTGACCGGCTCCGGCTCAATCAACTTCAATTGGAAAGTCCCCACCATCAGGGCATCATTCCATGTCTTTGACACATCAATGACATCCTGACAATAGACCTCATATATCAGGGGCTTGACCGGGTGAACCTCAATGGAAAGGCGATTCGTGCCTTTCTTGTCGAAAAGCTGTTGGAATCTGGACACCATGACGATGAAGTCATTTTTGTTGTCGGCCTTGATGAAGCAATCAAGGATGATTTCACGCGGTTCAAGGTATTTGTGCTGCAAATCAACGGCCTTGCCGTGGTAATTGTCCCATGACAATTCCGCCGGGGTTTTCATCTTGGGCCTGTTCAAGATGCCGCGTGAACCGGAAACAAAGACACCGTATTCCTTGAAATCCACGCCATCAATCTTGTATGCCTGTTGCTTGCTTGCGGAAAGTTCATCAATGATTTCCGCTTGCGACAAGGCGATGTTGTAAATCTTTACATCATCAAGCAAGCAAAGGCCATATTCGCCGCCATAATAGTCTTGATTGAGCGATATGCCGTACAATGTCCCGGCATGGGTGATGGTCGCAACCTCGGATGAATTGACATAGAAAGTGAAAGTGTTGTTCCTGCGTGTCATGGCAAGGGAATACCACGCACCCGGCTTCAATTCAATGGGGACTTCGACAAAGTTTTCCGTGCCGCCAAAGTTAAGAACCCATATTCCCTTTGTGGGTGTTCCGGTCTCCACTTCAAGCGCTTGCACCCAAAAGAGCATTGAAAACTCCACACCGCCGATTGTGGCAAAGATGTCCTTTGACAATTCGCAATATCCACCATCGCCCTTGAATGCAATGGCGTTGCCATTCTTTCCGGCCACGAAATCCGCGCCAATGACATTCCCATCCGCACGGCTTCGGCTGTAATCGTAAGCGACCAAAGAACCCGCGCTTTCATCGAATGGAAGATTTAAGATGATATTATTTGAGTTCATTTCAATAAGTCTTTTTGTGTTTCTCTCTTACTTTGATTTGGGCTTCATCCGCACACTCGGAACGGATTTCGCCACCGTAACGATTCACGCACACTTTCGCCCGGTCATGTGCATGGATTTCAAGGATGGTTTCATCAAACACATCCACCATGACAAAGGCATTCCCGGATGCCGTAAGGTCAAGGATGGAATCATGCTTGACGAAAATTTCAGCCACATTGTAGCCGTCAATCTGAACCTTGCCGTGACTTGCCCCAAGAAGCACGATTTTAGGCCGATTCAAGGCTTCAAACGAGTTGTTAAGATAAATCCCCCAATCATTGATAATATCCCCGAAATCGGCCGCGATAACGGCATTTTCAGGGAAGTCCTTTGACAGACAGAAATCAATGTTTTCAAGGTAAAGATTCACCATGTCATTGCGGTCGGTCATCCCGGCCAGCTTGTCAAGGCCGGCCCGACATGCATCTTGCCGGGCGGCCATCCTCAAAAGTTTCTGTTCAATCCTCATATCCTTGAATTAAGAAAGGCCCTGTGCCCTCATTGTCCCATCGGCCCCCATGCTTTCAAGCAAGGAAACAACCCGGTCAAGTTTGGCAAGGTGATAGTTGTATGATGTATTGTTCGCAATCTGATTCAAGGACATGAGCTGTTGCCGCATCACTTCCACGGCTTCCACCTGATTGACCCTGATGGCATTGAGTTGCCCGGCAACGATGTTCGCGGTTTCCTCGGTCACGCCCTTGACCGCCCCCGAAAGGGAATCTTCCGTTTCTTCCTCGCCGGTCAAGTCCTTGAACAAATCCTTGTACACCTCCATCGCTTGCATGTAGCCGTTTTTCGCGGCCGCAACCTTGTTCTTGAATTGCTCAATCTCATAGTCCGTCAGACCGTCAAAGACAAATTCATCACCGTTCCAATAGCCCATTGACCTTTGCAATTGGTCAAGTGCGCCTTGCAATTGCTGTTCAAGAAAGTTCTTTTTAAGCTGGTTGATGATGGCATTCTTCAAGACATCATTGACGGTTTCTTCAAAGGCTTTGGAAGCATCCTCGCCCTTTTCAAAGGCTTCCGCAAGGGCATCGCCCAATTCTTCGGCAAAGCCCTTTGCATCAGTCTGCACGATGTCATTGGCGATTTCCTCATACATGTCCGCGATTTGCCTTTCAAGTTCGGCATATTGCTCCTTGTAGTCACGCACCTTGTCGGAATCGGTCTTTTTCTTGTCCTGTTCGGCTTTCCACATCTTTTCAAGATATGCTTGTTGTTGCTGCATGTTCTTGATTGCCGCCTGTTGGGTCTTATAGACCTGACCGCCCAAAGCCTTGTCAATCTCCCATGACAATTGCGCATAGGCGTTTTTGAGGTCATCCACCGCGCCTTTCCACTTCTCAATCTGCTTTTCCAACTTGGCATCCTGGTTCCCGACAATGGACTTCACCACATTGACAACGGCCTGAACAACCACCAATGCGGCTTGGATGATGGCAAGGATGACACTTGACTTTTCGGCCGTCTTGATGGCCGTGGCAACGGCAATGGATGTTGCCGCCACAGATGCCATTGAAGAAATGGCCGTTGAACCCACATCACCGATGGCATCTTTCAGGAAGTCACAAGAATTGACCGCATCCAACACGAATTGGAATGATGCTTCCGTGCTTTCGCCAAGTTTCTTCCAATTCTTCTTGATTTGGTCGGCTGAATCCTTTGAATCATCCCCGGCATCCTTGAAGATGGCTTTCAGGCTTGCCCCAAGTTGCTTGAACGGGTTATCCTGCATCAAGACCATCCGGGCTTCATTCAGCTTTTCCCGGACTTGCTGCAAGTCAATGGGATTGAACACGCCCGACAATTCTTCAAAATTGCTTTCAATCTCTTGAATGAGGGTTTCAATCTCCGATGCCGTCAATTCATCCAAGTTGCTGAAAAGGTTTGTCCAAATCTCGGAGCCGGTCAATTCGGATGTCGCAAGGGCGGAAATGGCTTTGGCTTGGGCTTCATTGAGTTTTTCAATCATGGCCGTGTTGCCCTGTTCCGTGGCGATACGGCGCTTTTCATCATATTCATCAATGATGGCTTGCTTGCGTTGCTCAAATGAGCCGTATTCGCTCAACATGGCATCATAATCGGCATTCCCCGAACCTTTCGTGTCCTGCTGATATTGGCGTTGCCGGTTTGCGATGGCATCGTCAATGGCTTTCCTTTCGTCATCCGTTTGGGCGGCAAGACGGGCTTTATTGAGGATTTCAAGGTCTGCGAAATACTTTTCATCAATGGCCTTGCGCTGCGCGGCATAGCCGGCATATTCTTCAAGCAATGCGGCCGTGTCCTGAGCAAGTTTCTCTTTGGCGGATTTTTCAGCATTGTCAAGGGCTTCACCCTTTTCATTGTCCACATCGGTTCCATCATTGGCCAATTCCTTGCGCCTTTGCTCAATAATGTTGAGCATTTCAATAGCGGTTTTTGCATTGGAAAGGGCATCATTCAATTCGGTGTTGAACGATTCAAGCACGGTCTTTTTCGTTTCTTCCGCGATGGCATCATTGAGCGCCCGCAATTGGTTGTTCTGCGCCTTTGTGCGGTTCGCCACATCCACTTCAAGAATCAAATCCCTTTGGCGTTTCAGATAGTCAATGTATGTCGAACCCTCTTTGAGCAACCCGGCAAATTCCTGATTGGCAGCTTTGACAAGGATGGCATCACCCGAATTGACCCACTTCGTGAATCGCTGGTATTCGGAACGCATCTTGTCAAGTTTCTCTTTGAACGGGTCTTTTGATGCCCCCGATGTCTTGGGTGCGCCCGTGATGGCTGAAAGTTGCTTTTGCAAATCTTCCAACTCTTTCATGCCGGCCTTGTAATCGGCCGCGTTTGTAAGAAGTTTCAAGGCCGCTTGCTTCTTTGCGATGGCCTGTTCTATCGCCCCGACCGTTCCATCAGCATAGGAGTTCGCGGCATCAATACCGGCCTTTTTGAGCAAGTCAAGCCCCTCGGATTCGGCATTGGCCGCATTCGAATATCCGGTAGTTATTTCGGCCCTCAATTCTTCCATCTGCTTCTTGACTTTCGCCTTTGCCGAATTGTCCACCTCATAACTTGTCACATACCCGCCATTCATACCACCGCGATAGACATCTTTTGTTTCCTTGTCGGGCATGGCATTGTACTGTTGTTCCAATTCCATCAATTGCTTGACCTTTGCTTGCGCCTGGTCGAAATAGACCATTGACCGCGCCTTTGCGATTTGGGCATCAATGAATGCCTGTGTATTGGCAACAAGCAAGTTTTCCGCATCGGTCACGCCATTGACGGCCACGCCCAATTCATCAAATGCTTTCTTGTTTTGCTCAATGAATTTTTGCTTTGCTTCAAGGTTGTCTCCAAGTTCATTCCATGCGGTTGAAAGTGCCTGAACGCGCCCAATTGGTTTGTATGCATTCTCAATCATGGACTTGGAAAATTCCTCTTGGGCTTTCTTGGCTTCACGCGCTTTCTTGGAGAAAAGGGAAATCGCCCCGACCAATGCACCGATGCCGGCCGCAATCCACCCGAATACCGGGATGGACTTGATGGCAACGCCTACGGCCCTGAATGCCCCCGCAAGGGTCAAGTTCGCGGCCGTTCCCGCCACCGCCGCACCGGTTTCTGCCGCTTGTGCCGTGGCTTCAACACCCGATGCCACCGCCGCACCTTTGGATGCCGCGGTCTTGGCGGTCTTGGCGGCCGTTGCCGCACCCGTGGCTGTTGCATTGGCCGTTTCTGCGGCCGTCTCCGCAACCGTGGCTTGGGTTTCTGCCATTTCCGCACCCGTGGCGGCCGCCACCATCTTTGCCCAAATGTCTTTCAGGCCATTGAGGGTGACAAGCTGGAATGCCGAATCCTTGTTCAAGGTCTGTTGCACCTGTTGCAACCCCACTGTGATTGCCATGAGGGATTGCACTTTCAACATGACCTTTTGGATGTTCTCATTCTCCGTGCCGAAAAGAGACAATGCGCCCTGTGCGGCCGATGCCGCCCCGGAAACGCCCGAAAATGCAGAAATCAAGCCCTGCATTCCCCTTTGGTCATGGGCAAGGATATTCGCCTGTGCGGTCGCATCGGAATATGCATCAGTAAGCCGCCCCACTTCATCCTGCAATGCCCTGTATTCGGCCGTTCCGCGTTGCCCGGCCATTTCCATTGCAATCATTTCTTCACGCAATTCACGGATTTTTGTGCGCAAAGTTGTGTGCTTTTCACCGGCTTTCACGGCTTCATTGCTCGATTGCTCGATGTGGGTTGCATAGGTTTCAAGTTCATCAGATGCACGGCGGTAATCCCGCAACATCTTTTCGTGCATTGTGATTGACCCCTTGATGGCCGCCTGTTCGTCCTGTAATGCCCTTACTTCATCGTCACGACCCTCGGACAATGCTTTTCCTATCTTTGCGCCCAAAGTGTCATATTTGGCTTGCAATTGGGCAATTTCGGCTTCGTGGGATGCACACGCATCACCAATTTGGGAAAGGGCTTGTCGGATGCTGTTTGCCGTACCATCAAATGCGGCATCAATGGCTGCACCCCCGGCAACGGTTGCATCGGAGAATCCTTGAACACGGCGCAAAGTTTCCTCAATTGCCGCATCCATCTGTTCATTGTCCATCGTTGATTTGAACGAAAGACCATTGCCCGAAATATCGCTCATATTACATCAGACTATTAACATAGTTCATAATATCTTCACTATTCTCGGAAGTGAGTTGGATGACTTCATCGTCTTTGCCCCCGTCAATGTCATAACTTGGCGCATCAACCATCATCCTTTCCACCACCGCCCACGGAATGCCGTGCATCAGGTAATCATAAGTCCATCCGAAATGTGCGCAAATCGCACCCCTGCGACCGTGTGGACTATTTAGACCCCTTTGTTTTCCTCTATCCGAATCGGCATCGTGGTTCGGTCGCTTGACATCAATCGAATAGAGTTCGTAAAATCCCCCAAATTGCACATGGCGTTGATAAGGATGGTCATCTGATACAGCTTTGAGGGCTTGATGTTCCGTGCGAAAAGCCGCGTCAATTCATCAAGTCTTTCCGTATCTTCAACCCACTTCACGCCACCACCCCTTGCGGGTTTGGGGATTTCCCTTTCTTCACCCAACGCGGCAATGGCCACGATTCGGGCAAAGCGGATGGAATGGTCATGCACAAGCCGCCTTGACCTTTCAAGGGCATCCGTGGACTTCATGGCCGCTTCATCAAGGGCAAATTCAATCCATTCCGCGGAAAGCCTGTCAAGGGTTGAAAGTGTCGGTTCCACAATCTTGAAAGAACGGGTGACATTCTTGCGCTTGCGTTTCTTCACAAGGCCGAAAAACCGCTTTTCGACCTCAAATTCAACATCAGGGACGGAGAAATCAACGCCCTTTCCAATCAGGGCATTCAATTCATCCTTTTCCTGTTGCAACTTCTTTATATCTTCATCCATCTTTCCTTGATATTAAAGAAGCCCCCAAAGCAATGATTGCCCGGGGGCTTCGGGTTTCGGTAAAGTACCCCGACAATTTATTCCGTGTGCGGAACGCCACGAATCGCCTTACCGGAAGTTACCGCACAAGGAGTGACGGTGAAATCCACAAGGAAGATGCCCTTTGCGGACATGTCCGCGTTGATGACGGCTTCGATGTCCCCGTTGGGAATCTCAAAGTCAAGTCCCTGTTCCGATTCGACCTTGACGGCCTTGTTTGCGACAACTTCATCACCGGAATAACCCCACTTCGGGGCATCGGTTGTGCCGACATTCTCACCGCCGATGTAATCAATCAGGAACTGAACATCAGCATCCATGATGGAGAAAGTGAGAACCGGAATCTTTTTGGACTTCTTGCGCACTTCGGGGGCGGCTTTGCCCTCCTCATAATGCTCCGTCACCTCGGCGGCATCCTGCGCAATCTTGCAAGTGTCCTTGTAGGTCTTGCCGATTTTGGTCAGTTGGGCGGGCATCGTGCCGTTTGCGGCCGCGGCTCCCACCTTAATCTGCGATAAACCAAGAGTAATGAGTGACATAGTATTTTAATCTTTTTGAATGTTCCAATCCACGCGGATGTTTGAAAAGTGTTGTTTCATGTTCGGCTCATTCATCATGGTGTGGTTCATCACCACGATTTTCAAGCCCTCAATGCGTGATTCACGCACAAGTGCAAGAACTTCATCCGTGATGGCTTTGAGCCGTGGCCGATTGGCCTGAACTTGCATCTTTCCGCCGATTTTCACCTCAATGTCGGGGACATAGACATTGATGTTGGATGTCCCGACTTGCGGCAAGGCATCTTGCCCCAAATCAATGGAGTTCACAACAATATCTTCTTTCTCCGAATTATCCGGCCTGTCATCTTCGACATACACGCCGCCATTGGCGGATGTATTGCCGTGTAACAAGCGGAAAAGGATTCCATTGGTATCAAATGCCGTTTTCATTCGACCGCGCTTTTAATGTTTTTTACAAGCTGTTCCAACATCCGGGGCAATTCCTTTTCTGCAAGATGTTCCGCCCCCGTCAGGACATCCCGGCCTTTGCTTTCGACATATTGGGCATAATTCATCCCCGCAACGCACACAAGGCAAACGCCCGTTGTTTGCTCCCCGATTTGTCTGCAAAGTTCCTCTCCCACCTTGTTCCCGTTGTACACAACGCCATTGGAAACTTCGGCTTTGGGCGGGACTTGCTCAAATGGGGATTGGTGAACCGCCACGCCATCCACAAAGACCATGTAACCGATTGATGACCGCAAGTTGCCGGTTTGGTCATGGAATCCGGTTTCGGGCGGCACACTCCGGGCATAGGCAACACACATTTCCCCAAGTTCCTGCAAGCGGGAAATCTGCTGCTTCTTGACAACATCAAGAAACGCATTCATTCGCCCCTTGACGGCATCCATTGAGAATGTGGGTGTTATAGCCATAGCCGGGAATGCAATTGCCCGAAATCGAAATGCAAGACCGTCCCCTTTATCCTGACATCATTGCCGTCCGCATCATTCGCCACCACCACCTTTGCACCATCATTGATTGTGGCTGTCCCTTTGGGAAGCTGAATCAACGCGGATGCCTTGCGATATGTTCCGCCGGCAACCTGATATTCAGCACCAGCGCCGCCGGTTTCTTCGCGGCATTTCGACACGAATTGCAATGATGCCTGTGAAGCCGTCCAATTCCCGTTGTCATCCTGCACCGATTCGGCCGGGGCATCAATGACAAAAAGGAAATGTGGGTATTGCTGAATCATGGCCATATTACCACATGTTTGAACGGTCACGGATGACGGGACGGGCATTCAATACATTTTCAAGGCCGTATTCATTGCACAAGGCATTGTAATACATCTTGACCGCATCCATGTTCCATGAAATCGAATAACCACCCTCGGAAATGTTCTGCGTCATCCCTTTCAGGACAACGGAAAACCTCTTGTGGACGGCCTTGTCACATGCTTCCACATCGGCGGTCGAATCGGCATCAATCTTGGCTTTGGCAATGATTATGTCAATGTCATCTTCCGAGACATTCAGCCCATTCAGGGACTTGGAAATATATTGTTTGTTTGTCATGTCGGCATCAGGAATAAAGCCCGCGACAAGCAAGCACCGGCCGCGGGCTGGATGTTAGTTCTTGTTCCAAGAAGTTGCGTTGGTCTGCATGAGGACGGAACGCCCTGCAAGATTCCAAGCGGGGAAAGCATTGGTGATGCCCTCGGTGACTTCCTGCACCGGTTCCTCGTTGGAGAATTTCTTGATAAGGGTGTGTCCGTGCATAACCTTTTCGGCAACGGAGCCGGGCAGTTTCTTGGCATCAATGGGCTTTTTCCACCAAGTGTTGCCAAGAACCTTGCTTTCGGAGAACAGGATGACATCATCCACGAAAGGATTTTCGGTGATGCGTGAGCCATCCGCAAGTTCAAGGGTGATGGATTGGTCAATGAGAACAATCTGCAAGCCCTTGTAAAGTTCATTCTTCTTGGCAAGGTATGCATTGACCGTTTTGAGGTCAGGGGCATCCGCGGTTTCGGTGACATTCTGAATGAATGTAGCACACTTCTTGATGACTTCCTCCTGTGCGGCCAGCTTCTCAAAAGTGTCCACATTCATGAAAGCGAACTTGTACGCCGCACCATAAAGGCGCTTGCCAAGTTTGATTGCTTTCGGGAAATCTTTTGTGAGGGGCTTGCCGGAAGTGCCGGAAGAATAAGAGACTTCAACGCCGATTTTCTGTTCAGACGGAATCTGATAATCGACATCGTATTCAGTGACGATTGCCGCGTTGTTGCTGTTGGTGAAAGTGACCTTTCCGAGCGAAATCTGACGAAGCGCAATCCACTCAATGCGGGCGGCAACGCCATCCCAACAGAATTTGGTATCCTCGGCCCAAAACTCCACAAGGGCTTTGAGGTCGGGATTGTTGGATGACATTGCGACAAGGATGTCATATTCCGTCAATTCATCCTCGTTCTTTTCACGAGAAATGGAAATCTTGGGAATATCACCCTGAATGCGGGAAATGGCTTCACGGGTCTTGCGCGGAATGGTCGCACCACGGGAAACAAGGTCGGCGGCAATCTTCAAACCCGCCTGTGCTTCAAGCATCTTCCATGTCAGGAAGTTGGTCTCTTTCAGCGGGAAAAGGGTTGGATAGTAGTAATCATGCAGATTGTAAGTGAAAATTACGGCCTGCATGTCTTTCTCATTCAACCCGACCATCAATGACTTCTGCATATCTGTTCAGATTTGAAGATTACACATAAAGGATTCCTTTGAGCGCCGATTTGATGGAATCATTGACGATGGGTGCGTTGGATTCACGCACAACGCCAATGACCCAAATGTCGGTAAAGAGGTTGTCACCACTTTCGACATCCTGGTTCTGACCGGCGATGCCCACGGGGGCATATTTCAGGGTCTTGTTTGCGCCGGAAGATTCAAAGGCGCAAGTGCCGGCGGTGATGGCAGCACCGAGGGTTGTTCCAACGGTGATGACATCCTTTGCGGAATCGGACTTGTCAATGGCGGTAATTACCTGACCATTGCAAGCCGCGGTCGCAAAGCGGTCACCGACCTTGAAATGATGCCCCTTTGCCACATCATAGGTTGTCGCATCGGCAGCGGCCGCGGTGACTATCTGTGCGGTTTTCACCACCTGATACACACCATTTGCGCCCTTTCCGAGAGGTGTTCCCTCAAAGAGTGCATTTCCGCCCAAATCGGCAACCTTGACAGTCACGCCACCGGGAATGTCCGCCACGCGGTGAAGCACACACTTCACAACGCGGTTGTCTTTCTTTCTTTGGATTCTCAGTGCCATAAGGCTTAAAGGTTTAATTGTTAAACGGTTTTGCCGGCAAACGCATTACCCTCCGGCGATTGTGACTTGATGAACTCCGAAACGCCTTTTGAAACGCCCGTTTCCGCTTCTTTCTGCGAGAAAAGGGGCGCACCACCGCCACGAAGCGCATCATCGGCAACGCGCTGATTGGCCGTTTTTACATCGGCCGTCTTGCCCGACAAGTATTCATTGAAGTCATCATCAGATGCAAAGGACATCCGGCCAAAGTCTTTCAGGGTCTGCGCCTTGAAATTCTCGTCCTTGCATTCCTTTAAGGCATCTTCCAATGCTTGAAGCCTTGTCTTGCCGACTTCTTTGGCCTTGAATCCGTCAATGGTCTCTTTCATGGGTGCGAGGGCGGCATCAACGGCGGCTTTCACGATGGCCGCGATGTCATCCTTTTCTCCACCATCCCCGCCGGGTTCGGTTTTGGGGTCATCCTTGATGTTGAACTTCTTGCGGATGTTGGCTTCCAAAGTCTTGTTGCTTTCGGAAACTTCCTTGTCCACATCCTGACGGTAGCCCTTGCAGAACTCAATGACCTGCGCTTCGGTCAGCTTGTCCACGATGGCTTTCGCTTCTTCATCGTTTGTTGCCTGTAACGAGAGACCCCGCGCCAGATTGGTCAAGCCGTCTTTCCGCACGCCTGTGACATTGCCGAAAGCGGCAATCAGTAATGCTAAAATCGTTTTGAACATAATGTGATGAATTAAATGTGTTATGGTTGTACAAAATCAACGGGTCAAAGTTAATCATTGTTTTATAGTAACACGCGCCATATATCGGCCAAGTTATCGAACACTTGTGAACATTTTGCAATGCAAATGCACAAATTTTCTTGCGAAATAGTTGTTTTATTAAAAATATTCACTACCTTTGCGATGTGTTACTATAACACGCAACGCAACAAGAACAATTAAACACTCGCAACAATGAAAGCAACTATCGTAAAAGACAATGACTTCAAGACGGTCGGATTCCTTGTGACCTCTAACGGCAAAGACATCATCAGATGGGGAATTTCCCCGCATCCTATGGTGTTCTGCAAAGAGGTTGATGCAAAGGATTGGGAAACCGACATCATCGCCCTGATTGAACTTCAAGAAAGGCTCATGTGTGAAAAGACCTTTGTGCAACATTGGTTCGAAGCGGCCGCGGCATCGGGGCTTGACACAAGCGACTTTTCTTTGAGGGTTACGGCCAATCAAGACCGAATCAAGAAGATTGAAAGCAAGATTGAGAACATCATCAACAACATCATTTAAGTCAAACCGGGGGCGAAAGCCCCCACAAAACCAATCGCAATGAAACACTACAAAATTGAGTTGTGGGATGGTGACAAGAATGGGGCTATCAGATATTACGAATCACTTGGGGTCGCAACAAGAGAAGCCAAGCGATACATCAAAAGAGTGATTAAAAATTATCCGTCCGACAACCCATGCGTTTACATCTATTTCCTTGATGACAACTTCAAAAGCCAAGAAATTGCAATTTTAGACGAAAGCAACATTTGAATCTCAAAAACATATCGCAACAATGAAAAGCAACAGCAACATTCATCCCGTTTACAAATCAAGGGTCAAATCTCTTGAAGAAACCCTCACCCACATCGCCGGTGTTCCGGTCGAAATCACCATCAGGGCCATTGACCATTACACATTCACTTTCGATGGCCGCAATGACAAGGCCATGAGCAAACTTCAAGCATTCTTTCTCGGAAAGCTGAACGGATGCGGCTATGACCAGGAATGCAACATGTCTTATGCTTATTATGATGCCTAAATCCCACCGCCATGCAAGAGAAACACACATATCGCACACACATCAAGGTTGATGAACTTGCCTTTTTCCTTGCCCACAATTCCCGGCCATTCGAATGCGGCCGGGATGAAATGGGTTATTGCATCCGCTTCAAGTGTGAACCCGATTTCCTTGAATACGCCATCAAGGAACGCCCGCAATTCTCCATGATAAACTTCATTGACGATGGAATCCGCGGTTAAGACTTCCACAAAGCGCACGATTGCCCCGTCTCCAATCCGCGTTGTTGTCACGGGGCTTCGTGGCGGCCTTGTCACCATGCGTTATTTCAATGACAAGGAAAGGGCAAGGGACTTTTTCACCGATTGCCTTGCCAAATATCTTGATTACAATGTCGAACTTGAAAATTTATGTGAAGATGGCTATTATAGATAACAGACAAAGCCCGCCCGTGCCAAAGTACATAAAAGACCTCATGGCAAGGGCATCATTCCAATTCTCGCAATCTTTTGCCGAACCCGGCTATACCATTGCCATAGGGAAAAGGACGGATTACACCCAAATTCAAACCCTCAAAGAAGAAATTGAGCAATTGGCCAAGTGGGTACACAAAGAATGCCGCCGGCGCGGAATGGACAAGGCCGGTGCGGATTCCACCATCATAGTCCACAACATTCCACACATCACCCTGTATTGCCCGCAAAATGCCTTTGTGACAATCTTTGACCCCATCATGCAAAGCCTTGAACCCTTTATCCCCAAGAAGAAATGAAACCGCAAGACAAAGAGAAAATCAAGAAGATTCGTGCCGACATCAAGGCTTCCAGCATCCCGGAAGAACTGAAAGTGCTGTACCTCTTGGCGAATGCCGTTGAAATCATATCGCAACAGTCCCTTTTGCGCCTGAAATCCGTATATGCACGGCATGGGTACATAATCAAGGACAATGACATGCTCACCGGCCTGAACCAATATTGCGCTTATCAGAAGATGGCGGCTTTCCAATTCTTCGAAAGGATTGACCCGGCCATCATCAACGCCACATGGGGAGCCGACCGCGATGAAGATGACCCAAACGCCCCCGGAAACGCGGCCGCGATGGATTCTTTCAATGAGGATGCAAACGAAATCATCCGCCTTGTGTACCTCTACATTGACCGCACTTCACGCAACAATGAGGGCTTTGCAAAGGTGTTCAAGACCTTGCGGCAATTGCCATCATGCGGGCTTTTCAAGGATGAAGATATTGCAAGATACAAAATGAAGCACCTATGATTGGAAAAGAACCCGACACATTGGGGATGCTCGACATCCTCACAAAGAACCATGTCGCATATAACATCACGAACCTTGTCATCAAGGGGCTTGATGCCAATGGGCAAGTGGAATACCGGCCCGAACACCATTGTGTCATCAGATTCGCCGGCCGTGACCTGTATTGCTTCATCGGGGATTCCTTTGAAAGAGTTGTCCGCGATGCCTTTGTCAAGGCCGTTGAATGTGGACTTGTTTTGCATTATTGATTGTTTTATTAAATAAATTCACTATCTTTGTATGAAAAATGATTTTACCATTGAGGAACTTGCAGCCAAGTATGGCTTGGAAGTTGCCTTTGCCGAAAGCCTTGCCGCCAAGATTGAGGACAAGGAAAACACCGTCCGCGCTTTCAGGATGTTTGCCGATGGCAAGCTGCCTTATGAGGTTGCGACCCGCAAGGACACCACAATCAATGTGGCCGCGCTGCGCCATCAGATTGCCGTGAAACTTGTTGAACTGCGCAAGAACCAGGAAGAAGCCGCCCGGATGCAAATGGAGCATGAGAAACGCATCTTTGAGTTTTACAATGGATGCGAATATCTTGACCATGAACACACCGTGTTCAAGAAAAGGGCGGTGGAAAGGGTTTACATCAAGGATGGCCATCTTGTTGCCTTTGCCCACTTTGAGGGGAAAACCGGTGGCATCTATGGGGCAAACAATGAGGTGATGCCCGCTTTCAAATGGCAACCCAAGAACTATTTGCGACAGCTCCGGAAAATCAACAAGGCATTCTTCCGCGCCGTCAAACATGCCGCGTATGCGGATGATGCCGAACTTTTCAGAATGGATGAAAGAACCATAAGAAAGGACAAGACCAATGAACGGTGATACCATTTACCACCTGACCATCAAAGATGCGGACACGCACCATTATTTTGGCTCTATTTCCGCAATCTTCGATGTGTTCACACCAACGGACATTGGTGTGAGCAAAACGCGCTTGTGGGGCTTCAAATTGGCCGAAAACAAGCCGTATGAAAACAAGTTAATCATTCTCCGAAAGGGGAACTTGCACCGCAAGTCCTCTTACCGGGGGCAAAAACGCAACAGATGATATGATTGGAACAATTATCGGTGATATTGTCGGGTCTCGCTTTGAGTTTGCAAACCATCGAAGCAAGCATTTCGACCTGTTCACCATCGAATGTGACTTCACGGATGACACCATCATGACGATGGCCGTTGCCGATGCCTTGCAGAAAGGCAAGCGGTTCGACCGCGCATTCCGTGAATTTGGGAAACGGTACAACCGACCGATGGGCGGGTATGGTGCATCATTCCGCCAATGGCTTGACACGCCCGGAATGCCGGCTTACTATTCCTTTGGGAATGGCGCGGCCATGCGTGTTTCCCCCGTGGCCTTGCGCTTCAAGGATAAACCCCTTGAAGATTGCCTTGCAATGGCCGAACAAACGGCCGTGGTGACACACAACCACCCCGAGGGCATCAAGGGTGCAAGATGCGTTGCACACCTCATTTGGGCGGCTCTCAATGGCGCAACAACAAAGCTGGCCATGTTCGACATCGCAAGCAAGTATTATGAGGAAATTGACGGGCTTTCCGTGGATGACATCAGGCAAGACAACATCTTCGATGAATCATGCCAAGTTACCGTTCCGCAAGCCATCGAATGTTTCCTTGAAGCATCTTCCTTTGAGGATGCCATCAGGAATGCAGTGTCCATCGGGGGTGATTCCGACACCATCGCGGCCATCACCGGCGGCATCGCGGAAGCATTCTTTGGTGTTCCGTTTGACCTGCAAACGCAAGCACGGCGATACCTGACACCCGAATTTATCAACATCCTAAATCACGAATACAATGGAAAGTAAAGACCTTTTGAAATTCTGTAAATACTACAAGGGAGAAAGTAAAAATCCCTTTGAGGGAAAGAACCAAAATGCAATGATGTTTTGGGACTACGAAAAGGATTGGTGTGAAACCAATGTGAAAGCATTGGAGAATGAAGAAAGCGATGCCGCAATGAAGATGGATTTAATCATCACGGCTTATTCAAATGCCGGGCTTGCATCTTTCCGAAATGATGATGACACGCCCATTTCGCTGAAAGCGCTTCTTTACAATCGGTTTGACCATTGGTTTCAAGGGACACCGGAAGATTTCAAAGGCTGGTATGTAAGAAGATACCTAAAAGCATAAAGGGGGCTTATTTTGCCCCCTTTTTTATATCTGCGCAACCACCTCCATGTCTATAAAAAACTTATAGTGCGCATATTCAACTTTCAGAATCCGGAAATGCGTATTTCTTTGAATGATGGTTTCATTTTCATGGCCATTAAAAGCCGACCGGCCATTCACATAAAGCATCTTTGTCCCTCTTGGGCAATATATGTTCAAAATATTGCCATCGAAACCCGTCCCTTTTGCCGAACCGCATGAGAAAAAAGCCGTATCACAAACGGTTTTCCCGACCATTGCTTTCACATTCGATTCCGTCAAGCTGGTAAGCCCCAAAAATCCACGAAGCCCCTTGTCATCAACACCTCTTTGCAACCACACATCAAACTCATACGAACAACGGTCAATAAATTCCGAAAAAGCCTTGATGTGTTTTGCACCATTGCGTGATTCAGCATCTAACGAGACATTTCCGACACCCTTGAAGCAAGATGAATCCCAACCGCCCTCATAACCACGCAACGGGCGGTTCTGATAACCACTTCCGGCCGTGTAACCATATTGCCCCTCGATTTCCTCTTTGGTTGCTTTTGCAAAGAATTGGTCTGCATATTGTTTGTATTCCTTTTTCGATTCATCTTCGGATTGACACCACATTGCGATGTCTTTTCTTGATTGACCGAAAGTGTCATCCAAATCTTCGCCAAGTGATGTTAAGATTTTGCGAATTTGCTTATAATCAGGCTTATCACTTGACAATATCAATGAAATTTCATTGTACTTGTCCCTTTGCGTTTTTGTCAAGTTCGTCCCTTTCAGCCGCTTGAAACACAAATCCCAACAAGCATCATCAAATTCCTGTTCGGACAAAGCCCTTTCCACTTTTGCGGTTTTCACGCCGGGGCCGAATTTTACCCCGGATTCCTCAAAAGCCGCGGTTGATGCTTTCTTCTGCGCCTTTGCCGCCTTTTTTTGTTCGATTTGAGCCTTTTGAGCATCAAGAGCCGAAACCGCCGCTTTTGCGACCGTCAAATCTTTTGATTGAATGGCCAATTCAAGGGTTTTAAGTTCCGAAAGGTAACTTGCATCTTTTGTCTTTGAACTCGTTTTGTATGCCTTAAACTCTTGAAGTTTCGTGGAAATCGGCAACCATTCAAGTGTTTCTTCCACCTCGGAAAGTTTCTTTTGGTATGCTTGCATCGCAACTTTCCATGTGGGATATTTCTGATTGGTAGAAACCCAATTGATTTCAAAGGTTAGTTTCTTCTTTTGGTCTTGAAGTGTTAAGTGTGACCATTGCGCAAGTTTCTTTTCCACGGCATCATACACCGCATGAACAGCATCGGAGCCGAATTGCGCCTTTGCATCGGCCACATCCACAAGCAAGGTGGAAAGATGCTCATTGTCTTTGGCTTCTTTGATGGCTTCCTGCAATTCCGTGATGGCCGATGTATAAGAAGCCTTGTCAAACGCCCAAGTGGAATGATTGCCTTGCAATTTCTTCATCATTACCGCATAATGGGACACCGGGATGCCGTGATTCATCGCTTCCTGCATCAATGGCATTATCTTGGCAATCCACGCATTGACATCTTCCAGCAACTTTTGCCCCGTGGCAACAATCTGTTCAATGCCGGTGGTGATTGAATGCATGTTCTTGTTCTGAATACCCACATCAATCTGTGCCGTGGAAAGCCCCCATTCCTGTGCGACTTGCCGGGCTTGCTCAATCTGCGGCATGATGGCCATCAACTGCGGCTTGAAAGTGTCCACGGCCGTCTTGTTCTCAAAGGCATCAAGCAACTCTTGCGGGATGCCCTCTTTGTCACCCATCATCCATTGTGAGAACCATTCAGCAATCTGTTCCTGGTCGGTGGTCTTTGCGTATGTGGAATTGTATGCGTTGCCGGCATAACCCTCACCACCGTTGAACTTGTGGTCGAAAAGATGCCCAAATTCATGGTGAATGGTCGCTTTCACGCGGTCTTTCACATCTTTCAGGGAATATGCGTAAGTGAAAGTGATTTCATCATGGCCGGCGGCAATATCCTTTTGGAACTTGCCAATCTTGATTTCGATGTCGGTGACACGGGACTTCATTTGCTTGATGTCCTGTTTCAACATCTTGTCCGCGGCCGGATTGATGCCCAACTTGGCTTCGAATTGCATTATTTGCTCTTGCAACTTGGCCTTTTGCACTTCAAGGGATGCGATTTTCTCCAAGATGGGCTTTCCCGAATCCGCATCATCACCGAAAATGTCAAGATTGATGACCATTTCATTGGTCTGCGTGTTGTAATGCCCGCCCTCTTTCTTCGTGTGCATGTCACCTTTGGCGAATGAAAGGCCATTGAGGGGGATTCCAGCATCACCGAAATAGTCAAATTCCTCTTGCAAGGCTTCAAGGATGATGTTTGCCTGTTCCACCGTGGCATCACCAAAGTCAATGTGGCCGATTCCGAACCCCTTTGCCACCTCAATGGCTTGCATGATGGTCTTGATGCCGCCATCATTCGCCCCTTGCTTCAAGCCAAGAGACAATTGCCCGTCAATGAAATTGTCCGCGATAAAATACGGGGTTGATGCCCAATTCTCTTGTGCCGCCACATTCTCCGAAACCCACGCCTTGAACTCGTCCGGGACATCCAGCACCTCATTCTTTGCCCTCTTGGGTTTGTATGGCTTGCCGGTCAATGCGGCTTTCAATTCAGCTTGCTCATTGGCATTGCGCGTTTCTTCATCCATGAGGATGGGGGTTGCATAACACATGCATTGCGGATGCCACCCCTTGAACTTGAATGTCTTTGGATAACGCCCCACAAGCCGTTCACACAACTTGCACTTGCACAACGGCTCATGGGTTGAACGGTGAATCTCAAAGCCCACCACGAAATCAAGGTTCTGCCACCGCAAGAAATCGGATTCCCTGTAAGCCATATTGATTTCCGACCTTGTGAGCCTTTGGGCATTCTTGACACTTGACCGGTACACGCCTTGTCCGGGGTGGTATGCCTTTGCCGCTTTGGAAAGGTGAAGATTGCCATGCTTGTCACGGACACGCCGGAACAGCTTGTTCGGTTCACGCAAGTTCTCTTTCACATCGCGGGCAAGCTGTGCCGCGCTGCGACCCTCTCCAAGCCCCACATCAAGCCCAAGTTCGATTTGGTCTTTGTATTGCCCCACATACTTCCACACCCTTTGCGAAAGGTTCATGCCCTCAATCTTCCGTTCCTGAAAGGCTTTGAGCGCATCAAGGTTCTTGTCCTGCCATTTCTTCATCTTGGCCGTGGAAACCTTGCTTGTGTCCCCGATGGATGCAAGGAAAGCATCATTTTTTTGGTTTGCGAAAAGCCATTGTTTGCGGGAGCCGGTCTCAATCACGGCCGTAACGCCATTTGCAAGCCCCTCAATGGTCTTTTGCATCACCGCCTGAACACTTGGATAATCGGCAAAAGAAAAGGGCTTGTCGGGGTCATAATGGCCTTTTGCGGCCGCATTGGTTATCGCCACGGTCGCACGGTCGAAAAGGGTTTGCACGGCCGCCGCATATTGCTCCGTCCTTTTGTAGTGTTCGACATCGAAGCCTTGAATCGAAAACCTCTTTGTCTTGACCTTTTGCCCCTTTTTAACGCCCGGTTTGCCCTGTTTCTTTGCCATATCCTCAATTATGCTTCAATGGGTTCGCCGATGACAAAGGAATTGTCCCGGCTTGATTCATTGTTGATTTTCTCCATCGTGGCTTCCGCATTGGAAGTAAGGCCGGCTTTCTCCACGGATTCTTCCTGAGAAATCAGGGCCTTGTTGCCGTTGGCCGTCATCCAATACTCAACCTGTTCCTTTTCATCCACAATCATGTAAGGCACGATTTCAGGCTCAATCAAGAGACTGTCACAATCGGCTTTCAGGGACTGATTGAATTGCCCGATGTATGCCTTGATGACATTGACACGCCTTTGCAGATAATCATCGAAGATTTCCCGCTTGTCCTGTACTTTCAGATGGGCATCCATGAACAAGAGTTTCAGGGCGATTCCAGACACCGCACCGATGCCCTTGACCGAATCAAAGGAAATGTCCGGGGTCTGCGTGATGGTGTATATCATCTTCAAGAGGGTTTCGATTTCCAGCTTGACGGATTCGGGGGCATTCTGCCATGAGACATATTGCATGGTCGCACCCTCTTCGCCCTCAATGACCGCACCGGCTTCGCCCTTTTTCGACCATCCATTGATTTGGCCCGTGGTGAAAATCTTGGGGGATGCGTGGTAATCATTCGTGTCGGCAAAGTTGGAAAGCAACTTTTCAAGTCTGTCAATCAGTTTGTCCACATCTTGTGTCTCAAACTTGTCTTGATGGCCGAATACGATGGGAATCTTGCCGATGGCAACGGGCTTCGGATAGCCATCAACCATTTCATAACCATTCGCACCATTCGCCCAAAGGCAATGTTCCTCGTCCGTGTATGTCTCAAAGAAGTCCGTGGCGTTGCCCGAATCATCCTTGCGGGCAAATGACCGTGAAAAGGCCACCATGTCCCCGGTTTCATCGAAATAAGGGTACAAGGTATCGCCCAATGCAGGGGAAAATAAGGCGCAACGCAACTTGAATTTGGTTTTGAACCCGTAATTGCCGTGTGGCTCTTTCACTTCCATAGGATACCACAATTCGGCACACTCTTTGAACCCGAAAATAAAGCGGGCAATCTTGCGGTTCAATGAACGGCTCTTGGCATCGTACAAGATGCGGTCAAACGCCCTTTTCACCAGCTTCTGATTGTCATTGTCGGGGGTGGAATTGTATGCCGGCTCATTGCCGAACACAAAGGACACGGCACGGTTGATTATGAGGTTCTGCAAGGCCACCGCGATGCGGGCAACCTTTTCATACCGGAAATTGCCATTGTCCTTGCCATCCACATCAATGACCTTTTGCGCGGATTCTCCCTGCGTGTCATCGGTGACTTTCACGCGCTTGTCAGGGCGGATGATTGGATTGTTGATGTCATGCTCTTGTGGGTCAAGCACCTTTTTGGCCGCTTCCACATCGGGCTGTGGGATGAAGCGGTGCGATTTCATTTCCTGAATCACATCGCCCTGGTTCTCGGTTTGGATGATGTCTGTAACTTTCATAATATCAAATGATTTATTGTTAATATCCCATCATGTCGGCAACACTTGCCGATGAAATCTTCTTGCGCCTTTCGATTGTGCCGGTCAGGGCATCCGGTGCATCGTCATGAGGATTCTTGCCGGCTTTCAGATACCCATTGATAGCCTTTGCGAAATCCGGGAATGTCCTTTCCCATCCATCGGGCATGAATGTGAGGTTCTGAACGGCCGCGGAATGGCTGAAAATGCGCACTTGCTTGTTGTCGGACTGAAAGAACCACTTGAACTTCATCTTCGTGTTGCCCATCAAGCGCACTTGTTTCTCAACAGCGCGAGAAAAGCCACGCCCGCCATTGTTGGATTCCACCACAACTTCTTCCACTTGCCATTTCACGAGCATCTTTGCCGTTGCCGGCTCCGTGTATTCCATCGGCCTTTGCGTGTAAATGACATCGCAAATGAAGTTGCCGATTTCGGTTTCATCATAGACAATCCCACACAAGTAATCATCACCCGTGTCGGCCGTGTCAATGTATGCCTTGCGCTTCCATTTCTCCGTTGCCGGCCTGACACCGTATGTGCGGAATCCCGAATCATACATAAGCCCCTCATGGGGTTTGGGGTCTTGCTGATAGAGTGATTCAAACACGGTCGGATTGCGCTTTCTTGCCGATTCCAGCTTTTCAAGCGAGTGTCTTTCCGGCCAAAGGGCTTCACCCTCTTGGCGGGGGTCATATTCCGTGGGTTTTCCCACCTTGATTGCCGGGTAATTGATGACAACCCACCCATCTGGATTGCTTTCGGGGTCATAGATGCCTTGTTGCCGCAAGAGTTCACCGCCCAAGTCATCTTCATGCCACCGCGTGAACACCATGAGTTGCCTTGAACCATTGTGCAAACGGGTTTCCGCCACCGTGTCATACCAATCTTGCACGGATTCACGCACCACGGGAGACCATGCCGTCTTTGCATCCTTGTAGATGTCATCCATGATAAGCACATCCACCGGGTCACCGGTCAATGCGCCACCAACGGAAACGGTCTTGAACCCGCCACGATGCCCCACCATTTCGCATTCATCGGAGTTCCGCACCCATGTCCCCGGTTCCTCTTGCCCCGCAAAGGAAGATTGCCCCAAATAGGAATCCGGGAACAATTCGGCATATTCAGGGCTGTCAATGATGCGTTGAATCTCCCTGTTGAATTTCCTTGCCTTTGTGGTGTTGTATGAGACAATGGCAATCTTCAAATCAGGATTGTCCCCAAGAAGAAAAGCCGGCAAACGCCTTGTCGAACCCTCGGATTTGCCATGCTGCGGGGGGATGAACACGGCCATCTTCTTGATTTTGCCGTGTGCAAAGTCCGTCAGGGCCTGATAATAGTGCTTATGGAATCCCGCCGGCTTGAATGTCGGCATTGTGGCAAGGGTAAAGTGCAACAAATCACCCCTTGCCATCTGCCTTGCAAGGGTTCGCGCTTTCAAGATTGCTTCTTTAAGCGCTTGCCGTGTTCGCACTTCATCCGCCATCCCTTATTCACCGCCATTGATAATGCGCATCAGCCCGTCCAAATCCTCTTTGAGTTCGGATATGGACTTCGATTCGAACAAGTCCTTTCCATCCTTGCCCGTGGCTTCGATGGAATGCTTGTTCTTGAAGTTCTCGGAATCCCCATTGGTAAGGGTGAAGATGATTGCCATCGTGTCGGGCTGAATGTGCTTGATGACCGTTTTCTTCTCTTTTACCTTGCCTTTGGGCTTTCCGTCAGGGCCTTTCTCCCCGTTGGGGATGACAACCGTGTGCGTTTCTTCCACATCATAGCCGGTTATCTTTTTCAAAAGGGACTTTCGGGCTTCCACCACAAGTTTCTGCATCCGTTCATCCTTTGCCCTCTCAACCGCATCGGCAAATTCGGGGTGTTCCTGCATCCAGCGGAAATAAGTGCGCAAGCTGATGCCCACGATTCCGCATATTTCGGCAATGGTGTATGTGTCAGACTTCACAAGCCCGGCAATCTTGGAAACCATCTTCTTGCTGTAAGCTGCCATTTTACCCCCTTTTTTGTGTCATTCGTGCCTATGATTCAATGAGTTATTCAAGTGTGCATTGGAATCCTCTTTCTTGTAACTCATTGAATAACAATTCCAAACGCGAAACATCCCCGCACTCCACAACCAGCTTTGTGGAAATGCTTTTCTTTCCGCCTTTCCCCTTGTCATCCTCATTCCCGTCATCGGTCGAAAGGTCGGGAACCCAATCAAGGGCATCGAATCCGAGCCTTTCGGCATCTTCAAGGATTAAATCGGCATCAAGGTCAAGATTGGCTTTGCCGGTCGCATTGTCGGCAAGTGCCATTTCACGGCCTTTCGGGGAATCAAGGTCAATATCCTTGCGCTTGACGGCAACAAGGGTTTGGCCATCTGTTTCCACGATAAGCACCTTGTCCATCCCGATTGCACCGAAATTCTCCACGGTCTTGTTTCCCGCGATGATTCGGTCATGCTTGTCAATGAGAATGGAACGCCCCGCGCCAAATTCGGAAAGGGATTTTTCAATCAAGCGCTGGCCATACTGTGTGCCTTTGTTGTAATTCCGATTGTCGGGGACAAGGGCATCAATGCTTGTTTCGATTATCTTTGCCATAGGGTCAGATTGAAATGACGGGGAAAGTCAAGTCCTGATTCTTTCCATCTTCAAGGACTTCGATGTCATGGATGGTTTCATCGAAATCATCAAGGATTTCTTCGCCCAACCGTTGCACCTTGCGAATGACATTGTTTTTGGTCAATCGCGTGTCGGGGAAATCTCCAACCCACACTTTGAATCTTACTTCGATTTCTTTCATTGCTCAAAAGATTAGATTGTGAATAAGGAATGAAAACGGCAAGGCCGCCAATGCGCCAAAGGATGTGAAGATGAAGTCAAGCGCTTCGACCGTTCCATGACCTCTTGAATCCCACCATTCCTTGATGGCACCGGCAAGCATTGCGATGACAACGCCCAAAAGGGGCATGAACACACCGGCCACAAGGGAAATGATAAAGCCGGCGATGAAATGCTTGCGTTTGTCGGGCTGTTTTATGGCGTTTACAAGGCTTTGCCATGTGCGCTTGATAAATTCCACCACTTTCTTGAAGAAGTCCGAAATTCGCGCTTTTAATGGGGCTTTAACGAAAGGTCGGCATCCGTCCACCCAAACGGGCGGTTGCGTGTTGCCTGAAAGGACACCGAGCCATACGCGGCCGGTGAAAAGAATCGTGAATCTTTCCTTGATGCTTGCTTTCCATGCGGAAACGCACTCTTTGCCGTCATTCCATACGGGGAGCGAACTGCATTCCTGGTCGGTCATTTCGGCCGGCTTCTGCAAGACTTTCGTGGATTCGGGAAAATCAATCGGTTTCATAATTTGTTGCTTTTGTTGTGCATTTGCTTTGCAAAAATAGAAATGGCGTGTCATAGTAACACGCCAAATCCAAAAAAGTTATTATTGAGTTATCGAACTTTTACCCTGATGGGCAAGCCCGCATATTCCCATGCAAGCAACGCGGCATCCCTTGATTCCTGATTGGTGCGGCCCGACAACCCCGTGAAAAACGCCAATTCCTCATGGGTGATTTTGCCGTCTTTGCCTTTCCACATCTTTTTCAATGGATGATGCTCCAAGACATTGATTCCCCAATGGCGGCACATTTCCGCAATCTTGCGGCCGGTCTCATGGTTGCGCCCCACATCCCTTGCAATCTTTTCCGCCCGATGCCCCTGAAATGGGTGATAGTTGGATTTCTCAACCATCCACCCGGCTTCCACGATGACAATGAGGGATTGGCCGCTTTCCGTTGCCCTGTCATTGCTGAACCGCAAGTAATCGAGCAAGTCCGGGAAAGTCAATGTTGTCACTTCCAGCTTGCGTGTTGCGGTCTCCAAGAACGCCACGCCCGATTTTTCTGCATCCGGGTCAATGCCGATGATGTTCTGATACTTCATTTCTCCAATTTTAAGAACCTTGACAGTCTTATGGGAATGTGCCGGCGGATGGCTTCGACCGCAACGGCAAAGGGATAATGCCAAAGCCGTGTCAGGAACAAGTGCCTTTCCCCGTTGTCATAGCCAAAGCCATAAAACAAGCCCCGATGGTATGGCGCGGCAAGAATGTGATGATGCCCCGCTTTCAATTCGGTGCAATAGCATCGGAAGCCCACCACCTCGCAAAAGCTGATAAGGCTTCCTTTCGCCAAATAGATTTCATCCCCGGCTTTCATGTCAGAACGGCAAGTCATCTTCACCCGATGCGGGTGCGGCCAATCCATTATTCTGCCGAAACTCTTGCACCGCCTGATGCGTTTGCGGGTATTGGCTTCCATACCCCGCACCACCGGCCGGGCTTGCCGCCGGCTCCTGACTTTCCACACGCCCCCCGCAAAGGGTCACTTCGCTTGCATTGGCATTGATGGAAAATTGCTTTTCGCCTGTGCGGTCATTCCACTCCCTGATGGACATCCGGCCACGGACAAAGACTTGTGTCCCTTTCTTCAAATACGGGAACAGCCGGCCGCCATCCCCATACCAAAGGACGGACACCCAATTTGTCCTTTCAACGCGGCCACCCTGTCCATCCGAGCCGCGAAATGTGTCAGCCACCGAGAAAGAGACATATTTGTTTCCACGGATTTCCTTGATTTCGGCATCACTTCCAAGATTGCCGATGACTTCAATCTGTAACATTGTTTGATAGATTTTTGTGGTTTATAAATGGTCTTGTTCGATGTCTTGCCATGTCTCCCCGTCAAAGGTCACAATGCCCTTGTAAGGCAATATGGCCGCAATAAGGCAATCATTCCAATGGTTTTCCGCATCGAAATAATCCGTCTCAAAAGCGGATTTTTCACCCGTTTCCGGGTCTTGATGAATGATAATTGCTTTCATTGTTGCTTATGCTATTGAAATACATGCATTTGCATTGCATTTGCTTAATATGCCTTGCCATGTTTGGCGGGCCTGGTCGCATTGAAAGCCATCTTTTGAGTGACATGCCATTCCAAGTTGATGTTCATGTGCTGCGCCCACGCCTGTACATACCACAAGCCCCATTGGATGCGCTTGTGAAGATAGATTGATTCCTTGCACAAGCCCTTGCAAAGCGCAAAGGCGTTTTCGGAAAAGCTGAATTTCTCAAAGTCACGGATATAACGCAACGGCATCAGCTTGTCAAATTCGATTCCCTCCGCACCTGCAAGGTCGCAAAGCCGTATCACCACATCGGCCAATTCATCTTCCACCGTGTCCTTGATGGATTCCTTGAATGTGATGAACCGCGATTTGTGACCCTCGACATAAAGGTCATATTCGGGCTTGTCACATGCCCAATTCCCCTTGCGGTCGGCTTCCACGGCTTCGGCAACCTCTGAAATCACAAGCATCAAATAATGCTCATTCGACATGCGGACATCCCAAAATCCGTGTTCAACGGCATTGGCGTGTGCTTCTTTGGCAATGTTGTCAAAGACAAGTCTTTTTTCCATTTTCATTTCACGATGTCATAAATAAGTTTTGTCAATTCGATGTCATACTGAGCATCATGCAAGGCATCATCTTCAACGGCAATATTCAGGAACTTGGCAACCGTGGAAAGTTTGAAATTCTCCATTTCCGCCCGGCGGTCAAGAAGATAGTTGGATGCAAGCACCATCACATCAACCGAGTTCGACCAAAACCATGAGCCGAAATATTCATCCCCGTTCTGCAAGAAGAATCCGCGCAAGAAATTGTTGTCAAACGCGGCATTGTTGTACCCCACAAGAAAGAACTTGTCCTTGCGGTTGAACTTGTCCACATACTTTCCGAGCATGTCCACCAATGCATGATATACATCACGCATCGGGGGATATGCAAGGATTTGTTCTTTGGTCACGCCACCCACTTCCAGCGCCTTGTCATCAATGGCGGCTTTGGGGTTTGGCTGTACCTTGAAATCGAATTTTTCTTTCACCACGCCATCAATGACTATCTGGCCGCTGATTTGGTGAATGCCATGCTTTCCGGGGTTTGTCCCGGTTGTCTCCAAGTCGAAGAAAAAGAGTTTCATTGTAGATTTTCGTATTACTATAACACAAATTTACTTAAATTTTGGATAACCATTGCAACCACACTTGATTGCTCACTTGCGCCATCATCAGGGGCGGCACGGACATCCCGCAAATGTAATTCGCCCTTTGTCCGCAAAAGTTGTAATCCATCGGAAATGACGAACCCAAGATGCATTCCATGTCCGAAAGGAAACTTGGCTTGTGGTATGCGACCGTTGCTTCCTGTTTGCCGGTGATGGTTGTAAGCACCATGTCGGGCTTTTCAAGCTGAACATTGAAGAATTTATCAACGCCCTCATAACGGATTGCGATGTCGGCCAAGCATTTGTCATTGTATTCGCGCCTGTCCCAACATTTCTTGTAAGAGGGTGGAATCGGATATGAAACATCATCATCCATGATTTCACGGTAAAGGATTGGCGCTTCATTGAACTCCATTTCCAACGCGGGCTTTTCCTCAAAAAGATTCACTTGTTTCAGGAATGGTGCGCAAAGGTCTTTTCGCAAGCATACGAAAAACACCCTTTCACGCCTTTGGGGAACGCCCATTGTCGCACCGTTCAAAAGGAAATGTTGCACCATATATCCGGCCTTGTCAAATTCATCATAGATTCTTGCCACATACTTTTGCGCTTCACCGAGCAACAGCCCTTTCACATTCTCCGCAATCACCACTTTGGGTTGCAACCTCTTTGCAAGGTCAATGAAATCGAAGAAAAGTGTGTCAAGGACTTGTGATGCCTGACCCTCTCTGAACTTCTTTTCCACACCCCATGCATCTTCACGGCTTCCGGCGATTGAGAATGTCGAACAAGGCGGTGAACCATCCAAGATGTCAAGCTGATACAATTCATCGGGCAAGTCATCACGCAACTTGAATGTCTGTATCGGCTCCAAGAAGTTGAAACGCGGGTTGTGATTCTGACAATAAGTGTACATCATGCGGGGGTCAATTTCATTGCAGCCTATAACATCGTAACCGCTTAATTTATAGCCCATTGAACTGCCCCCCCCCACATGCAAAACACGAAAAGACCTTACCCTTATCCTTTGTAAAGGCCGCGTCTTTCAGTGTCCAACGGTAGTTGAATTTGTGGGGTTGATATTTCATTGATTGAAATGGTTTACTTGTTCAATATGTCATCCACCCTGTCGGCGATGACACGAAAGTTCTTGTTGTACTTGTATTCATCCGAATAGACTTTGAGCAAATGAAGAATGGCCGAATGTGTCCGGTGGATATACTTGGAAATCTCCGACAACTTCATCTTGTTGCTCTTTCTGCAATGGTAGATGAAAATCATCCGGGCAAAGACACAATCCTGCTTCCGGGAATCATTGTCATATTCCCCGAATTTCAGCCCCGTCACCTCATGGATGGCATTCTGCAAAAGCATGATGGACAAGTCCCTGTTGATGATTGCGGATTCAAAGAGGATGTGTTTGTCGGATTCAAGCGCGATATTGTATTCAATCCGCGCCCCACGCGATGACCGCCAGCAATCAAGCATGTAGATGGCATCGCATGACATGAGCAATTCGACATCCTTGACGATGTGCCTTTCCCACGGCTCCGAGACCGCAAGACCGTTTTTCAGGGGGTTCACAACCTCAAATCCCGCGGATTCAAGGAATGATTCTGCCGTGTTGAATCTGTCACGGACAACATCAATGGGAAACCCCGTAATCTTTCCCGAAATGTAGATTTTCATTTTCCTTGCTGTTGATTGTATAAAAACCTATTGATGAAGTATTCTTGGCCTTTGGCCGTCACTTTGGTGGTGTTCTTTTCGATGATTTGCCCGTTTGGAAGCTGAACGCGGGATGCCTTGATGACAAACAAGCCTTGTTCGATGTATTTCTGCCGTGGCAAGTTGTATTCCGACCCCATTGCGCAAAGGAACTGATTGTCACGCATCCATTGGAAAAGGCGCATTTCACCGGTAGTGATTCCATATTGGCAAAGCATCTTGGCCAATTCCCCGACCGTGACAAGTTCTTGCGTTATCTTGATGGTGGACGGCCTTTGCGGTGTGGCTGCCTGACCCCGGCCCGCTTTTGCGATGAAATCAAGAATGGCATCCAGCTTTCCATTGATGGCCGCCTGATTCTTTTCGAGAATGGCAAGCCGTCCAATGATGTATGACATGGTTTCCTCTTGCGATGCTTCCGGGGCTTCATTTTCCCTTTCCGCGCCATTTGACGGCTCAAAGAGTGTTCCGGCGGCTTGTTGCCCATCCGCTCCGGCTTCTTTTGTTTCAGGGGCGATTGCGGGCTTTTCAAGGGGTGCATCCCCGATGGCCTGTTCCACGGCTTCGAACCGTCCGAGGATTTCGGACACTTCAAGAGTGATTCCGTGAATGGTCTTTGTCACATCAATGAACCCGCGCTTGTTCATCACGAACTTTGGCAAGACCTTGCCGCCATTGATGTATGTGGATTGATAGAAATTGCTTCCGCCGCCCTGTTCGATGATTCGGCGGATTGCCTTTGTGATATTGGAATGTCTGCGATTCAGGTATTCCGCAATCAGCACGGAATCAGTCACCGGTGTACCTTTGTCCGTCCTGTAAACAATAAGTTGTAGATTTTTCATAATAGATTTTGATTTGATGATTATTCAAAGAGCGATGGCGATTCGGGTTGTTCAAAGGACTTGATTGCGGCATCCACTTGCTTTTCAAGTATCTTTGAACGATTCAATACCAAATAATCCCTTGTCTTGAAATATTCCTTTTGCGCCTTTCGCATATCGCGTACAAGATTGATAAATTCTTCCTGTGTCATAACTTACGCCTGTCTTTTCCGGTAATCTCAAAGTAATTGCACATTTCATTGAGCCTTGAAGCGCATCTTTCCCCATACCTCTGCACGAACCGTTCATGAGCGAATGGGATGTTGGATGTTATCAATGTCATCTTGTCGGTGCAATCCCCACGAAATTCAAGTATAGCCCGCATCGGTTGCACCCTGTTGCCCATGTACACGGATTCTTCCGGTTCCGTCCCCAAGTCCTGAAAACCAATGATGGGTGTGGTCTTGTATTGTTGGATTTCGCCGGCCGTGGTGAAGCCGTCACAAATGACATCCGTGCGCACATTCTTCCATCGAAGCCCCATTGTGTTGCGGCCGAATGTGATTTGCGGGTTGTCCACAAGGCAATAAGCCGTCATGATGTCCAAGCACCAGGACTTGCCCGTCCCCGTGTTTCCGGCAATGTAGATGCCTTTGTGCAAATCACCCTGAATCCGTTGTTTCGTGACCGGGTGCAAGCACTCCATTGATGAATCACCATGCACCCACCTGATGATGTTCTCATAAGTGAAGCGGTTTTCATCATCAATCCGGAAGTTCGGATTGCGGGACTTTCCGAGGGCTTCCACCACATTCATGGCGATTTCCATCTTGAAAGGCAAGTATTGATACCGGCGAATGGTCGGCAAGAAGCCGTATTCATGCACTTTTCCGAGCAATTCGGCAATGTTTATTGAGTTGGCCATATATCATTCACTTGGGTTTGTTTCTTGCCCTGTGCGGGCTTGTTGTCATAATTGCCCTCATAGACTTTCATCCAATTCTGCGGGTTCTTGAAAATCCAATCGAATGATGCCCATGAGCCGTTGCGCATAAAATCGGAGTTCTGCATCTTCGTGAACACGGTTTCAAGGACGGCCATGTCACCTTTCATTTCTTCGATGCGGGACTTGATTTTCTTTTTCCGTTCATCGGTCAGCTTCATGATGCGCGGGAAAGAAATGCAGATGCGGTGATACATGGAAACAATTTCATCGAAATTCACCTTTTCATGCGAATCCGCATTATCTGATTTATCAGATATTAAAATATCTTTTTCTTTTCTTTCCTTTTCTTTTATAGCATTGCAAGTGTCTGAATTTTCATTGCAATTGCTCTGCATTTGCATTTGCCCCCTTGATTTCCAAGAACTTATGGCGGCACTTTTTCGCTTTTCGGAAATCTCTTTCCGGCGAGAAAGCCGGGTATTTACGGATTCCGACCAAAAGTTTTCACCATCATTTTGGAACAAATCGAAGTCTTTTATGACACTTTCCACATCTTTGCTTTCAATGTGCAAAGCAAATGCAATGCTTTTGCATTGTGCAAGAGACAACACCCCGCCCTGCTCATAAAGCTGTTCGATGATGCACCAATAAACACCGATTCCGGCAACGCCCTTTTCCATCAAAAGGGATTGCAATTTCGGGTCATTCCGCGCATTGAAATCGTGTTGAAAATAAAATGTCTCTTTCATTGTTGCGAGTGTCTGAAAAGCCCCTCAAATGCCCATATTCAAGGGGCTTTCGGTGATACTTGATTTTAGATTTCGATAATGGCGATGTCCGGTGCAATCTCCTTGATTGCTTCAAGCTGTGCATCAATCTCCGTGGCCTTGATTTCCTCATACAAGGCCGCCGCATCGGGCGAAATCAGGATGAAAGAGACATCACGCCCGGAAATCTTTGCGAAAGTCTCCACTTCGATGGATTCCGGCCGGCCGCCTTTCAGGACGGGGATGTTGATGGTGAATGATTCCGGAAGATTCGAATCAACCACTTGCGAAAAGTTGTCGGTTCTGTCACCATTTTCACGGGCGGACTTGGCAATGGAATTGTTCACCGTTGCGACAAAGTTCATGAGGGTCGAAACCAATTTCATGTTCTCCGCCCTGTCCGCAAAGAAAGTGCGGTTCATTTTCAGGAACATGCCCAATTCCGTGGGTGTCCACACAACGGAAGAATTGTTGATTCCAAATTCAAGGAACTTTGGATTGAAAGCCAAAGTGCCTTTGACCGTGCCGCGTTTGTATTCATCAGCTTCATTGGTGATAAGGGTGATTTCCGCCTTGTCCCTGTCCACAAGGATATGGCAATTCTTCTGCGAGAACTGACATGCTTCCACCCTCTTTTCAAGCCATTCATTGACGGCTCCGATTGTTCCGGAAATGTTGATTTTGACCGGGGCTTTTTCATCAAGCACTTTGGCGGCCGGGGCTTCACGCAAGGTGATTTCCACATTGTCCACGCCGGCGGGAAGATTGAAGATTGTTTTTTCTGTTTCCATGATGATAATTGTTTGTTAGTTTGCGATTGCTTGTTTCCTGTTGTTGTCGGTGTCGGTCTTTCGAACCAGCTTGAAAAGGTTGCCTTGCATTTCATCGGCCGTGGCCGACCTGACTTCAATGAGGTTTCCATCCGCATTGTAGAACCCGGTTTCCCCGGCTTCCTGGTCGGTGATTCTGTAACATTCTTCCGTCACAAGTTCGGCTTTCGCCTTGATGTTGCCCACAAGAATGTTCTTTTCCTCATGCAATGGTTTCAAGTCACCCTTGAACACTTCCATTGCCGCTTTCTTCTTGGCTTCGATGTCCGAAATCTTGATTGAGACATTTGCCAAATCCTCTTTCTTGCCCTGCAATTCGGCCGCGGAATATGGCTTCATGTAAGTCTTTTCCACAACTTCATCCGCATTGTCAGACAAGAAGATTTTTCGCAAATTGACATCCTTGATGTCTTGACCAATGTATTTTTCCATAATGCTTTCGGTTTAATCAAGGAACATTTCATTGTACAAGGCCGTGAATGTCTCTCCGAATTTGCGAGCTGTCGCGGACGATTTGAAGCAAAGCCGAGAACCGATACCCGCATACGCATTCGAAGCCGCGTCATACGTATTCGCATACACGAAGCCCGCATGTTTGGTCTTATAGACAAACCACGGATAATATTTGAATTGGTCGGAATTTGAGAAATCAGGCACAAAGCCGTCAATCTTGTTCCATGCCTTTGCGATGATGGCCAGCTTATAGAAAGCCACGGCGGATTTTGCGATTCCATTGTCTCCTTTCAAGGCAATCGCGCTTTCAGGGATTCCGAGAAACTTGCAAGCATCGCCGAAAGTGAGGGGATAATCATCAATGTCTTTTTCCTCACACACCACATCGAAAACGGTATCAATCTGGTTGTCATCAATTGCTTCCGTCACAAATTCCGATGCTTCGACTTTCGTGTCAAATGTTCCGATGATGGAATCATCACTTTTGAGTTTTACGATAAATTTTTTCATTGTTGCGTTGAATTAAAATGGTGTCTTGTCAAATGGAATGGTCATCCCCGGTTCTGCGACATGGACGGTCTTGCCGGTTGCTTCCGCGATGCCGTCCTGAAACTCCCTTGCATTGGAATTGCCATCGGAAAGGTGAATCAAGACGATGTTGTTCACGGCCGTCAGGTCATTGGCTTCCATGATGGCCATGCATGTGTCAAAACTGCAATGGCTTCGCAAGGTGCGGTTCTTGACCCTTTCCGGCAACTTTCCCGCCCTCACATTGGCTTCCAAGATGTCTTTCCGGTAATTGCATTCGATAAGAATGTTGTTCAAGCCCTGAAAGGTGTATTCAAGAAAGTATGTGTCGGTGGCGAACAAGGCCGTTCCCATTTCCGGGTGATGAATGAGAAATCCGAAAGGCTCACGGGCATCATGTTCGGTGTTGAACGGATGCACGGTGAAAGAGCCAATCTTGTACGAATGCAATTCTTGCATCAAGTGGACACGCCGGGCATTGGTGATTCCAAGTTCCGCGGCCGTCCCGTTGGACATCCAGCAATCAATGCCCGATTCAAGGCACTTTCCGGCTTGTTTGGCGTGGTCTTGATGCTCATGGCTTATCAGACATCCAACCACCCCCGAAATGTCGAAATTAAGGGCTTTTTTGATGTCCGTGAAAGACACGCCGCATTCCACCATCAGGATTTCACCGTCCGATGCCCGGAACAAGTAACAATTGCCTTTTGAGGATGAACCCAAGATTTGCAAATTCATGGCCTTTCGGATTTCATTGGTGATTAGAATCCCGGCCCTGCGGGGGCTGCGTTTTCAGCGGGCGCGGGCTGTTCGGGGGCCTGTGAAATCTCAACCGGGGCGGCCGTTGCATCCTGTGCGGGGATGCTGATGGACTTCTTGTTGCCCTTGTTTCTGATTTCTTCATCCACCTGTTCCTGATAGTCCACGGTGGTTTGTTCCTCTTGGGTGTACATAGCGCCAAGCTGTGCGGGGAATGCTTCACGAAGCGCTTGCACCTTTGCAATCTTGGAAATCATCGTGGATGGCTTTTCTTTCCACAAGGATTGCTTCTTGTCATATTCGGCAAGGCTCACTTTGGACACATAGGGGAATTTCTTGTCGGAACGGTACACCTTTGCCCATCCGCCCAAGAGTGTGTCACCGGGGGCAAGGAAACAACCCTCGACCTCAATGACCTCTTTGCCACGAAGCACGATGATGCCGGCTTGCAGACCATCGTAATTCTCACAAGCATCGGCCCGCTTCAAGAGGGCTTCTTTTGACACAACCATCTGCGCCGGCTGATTGCCGTACTTGATAAGGTAGGCTTCATTCAGGAACGGATTGAGTTGGTTGAACTGACAGATGGAAATGAACTGCACGATGTCGGCATCTTCCACATTGGTTGCCCCTTTGGTAAGGTAGTTGCGCACGATTGTGCGGCTCAATGTCACATCCTGACCCGCGGATTTGTAGGTCACGGTTTTCTGATTCTCAACGGCGGAAACCACCGCCACATCATTGTTGTTTGCCATAAGGTTTTAGAATTGAATAATGGTTTATTGATTATCTTTTGAGTGAGACCGCGGGGGGATTAGGTCGGTTGCTTGCTTTCGGATTTTCCGTTGCCGTTCCCCCTCGCGCTCACATGGTCTTATTCCACGATGATTTCCTTGTCCCTTGTCACCACAAGATTGATGATTTGCGAATCCGTGGGGATAAGTTCATTCACGGATTCCCGGTTGTCAATGAAGATGGGGGCGCATACATCGAAATGCTTGCAAAGGGTGTTGATGATGTCCAGCCCGGCATTGACTTGGGATGCGGAATTTGCAGACCAATAAGGGATGCCGTCACAAAGAGGGGTGCAAACCTCATAGATGTTGCCCTCAATTGTTGTGTCATACAACTTGAACTTCACGAAATGGAAGTGGCTGTTGATGCGGCTTTCACATTCCTCAATCTTGACACGGATGAAGTCTTGGATGGCGATTTCTTCACCCTCAATGTCCGCGATTTCTTGCGCAAGGCGTTTTTCCTCTTGGGCAAGGCGTTGGATTTCAGCATCAGCCTTTGCGATGGCATCACGGGCGGCAAGGCGTTTCACGCAATTTTCCTTTTCAACGCCCAAATCGGCCTTTTTCTGCGACAAGGCGGATGTGTCGGGGCTTCCGGCATTGCCGTTGCTCATGGTGGCTTCGATGGCGGAAATCTTCTTATCAATTTCAGCGCATTCGGGGACATCAGCTTCCATGATGGTTCTTGCCTTTGTCTCCACGATGGCCGCAAGGTCGGCTTCTTTCGCCTTGATTTCCGCATCAAGGTCGGCTTCCGCGCCCCTGGTCTCTTTGAGTTTTGCATCAATGGCCGCAAGGTCGGCTTTCAGTGCATTGAGCCTTTCAACATTGGCCTTTCCATCCCTTGTGATGGATGCAAGGATTGCATTCTTGGATGCGTTGAATTTCTCGCGGGCGGCCGCCTTTGCATCTTCCGGCAATTCCTGATGGCATACCGGGCAAATGTCGCTTCCATCATAGGTTTTGGCATTCTCCACACCCCAAGACTTGCGGCCATCAGTTATTTTCACTTCAACATATTGTGCCGTCTTTTCCTTTTCGGCCTTTTCGTTTTCAAGGGTGTTGATTGACCGGCGCACCGAATCCAATTCATTCTTCTTGGAGCGGATTTCGGCCGCAAGTTCACGCCGGGATTGATTGGCCCTGAATGCCGCATCATTCTCATTGGATTGAGCATTGAAAACCAACTTTTGCTTTTCGGATTTGAGGGCATTGACTTCATCAGCCTTTCGCCTTTCTTCCTCATAGGCCGCACGAATGGCCTTTGTGATGTCCGCGATTTGGCCATCAACGGCCGCGATGTCCGCATCAATTTCGGCAATCCGCTTTTCGATGGCCGCGAAATCATCCGCCGCCGGCTTCATCTTTGTTGTCTGGTCAATACGCGGGGAAATCTCCGCAAGATTCTGCTTCAAAAGGCGCTTTTTGGCCGCAATTTCGCGCTTGAAGTCAGACAATGATTTGCCGCTTATCTTGTCAAGCAATGTGGCAAATTCGGGCCTTTTCTCAACGATTTCGGCATCCGTCAATGTCTGTTCAAGGGAAAAGAGAGTGTCACGGCGCAATTGCATGTCCATGTTCACGAAGAAAGCCGGGTTTGTGAGCATCTTGAAAAGCGATTCATCAATGATGCTTGATACCCTCTTGGCATATTCGGTGACATTCACCGGCACATCATTCCACCAACAATCAGTGCGATTGCCCTTGAAAACCCTTTCGGCCTTGCCGCGGGGCTTCACCCATTCTTCGACCAATGACCGTTTCAGGGTAATTTCTTCACCATTCACAATGATGATTGCGGAAACCGTGGCATCCACATTGTGAAGTTCCTGACCATTCACGCGGGTTTTGATTTCATAATCCTTGCGGTCGGCCGAATCCTTGCCGAAAAGAAGCCAAATGAATGCATCGAAGTGGCGTGATTTTCCGAGACCGTTTGCCCCCTTGATGGTGGTGACATCGGAATTGAATGCCGTTGTCCTTTCCTTTTCCCCCTTGAAATTGGTAAGGGTGATTGATTTTAAGATAACTTGCTTCATATAGATTTTTATTAAATAGATTTGTGTTCTTTCCAAAGTTCCACCGCCCTGTCTGCATCAACTATTATCAGGCGTTTGTCCTGCATGATGGCATCCTTTATCACGCCACTTTTCTTGATTCGGTTTGCCGTTGCAATCGAGCATCCAAAAACCGATGCGATGCCGGCGATGCCATACACAAGGCGTTTTTCCTTTTCGGGTTCCGTCCTGGTCGCTTTCATGGTTGTCTCAATGAGTTCCACAAGCTGTGAGACGGTAAGGTCAATGATGCGTGTTTCGGGGGTGTAATTCATGGCTTATTTGGGGAAATAACCCCTTTTCTCCCACCTGTTGAACAAGATGACGGATGCTGCGCCAAAGGCATATCCAATGGCCTGTGAACCAAGAAGCGAGAGTGTCCAATTGGCCGCATCTTCCGCCGGCTCCGCTACAAGGAAAATAAATGCGATGCAACCGAGGATGCCCACGATTGTGCCGCGCCAATTGAAAGGGGATTGTTTTTGTTTCGAAGTGTTGTTGCTCTGTTTCATTGTTGCGATTTTTTAGATAAATTCAAATTCTGCATCGTCTTTGCGCCGTGTCTTTGTCCGGGTTCTTGCCACCCTTGCGCTTGCGGTTTTTTGCGGCCTTATCCAATTGTCATTGTCATCAACTGTTGCGATTTGTGGCAATAGAATCATCAAAAGGATGAAGCCGGCAATTGACCGTTTCAACGGGGACAAGTCAAAGGAAATGTGAAACCTCGTACAAAACCACCACGCGGACAACTCATTGGATTTCCCACACTCAACTTTCGTGTAAATGTTCTTGATGTGGTTCTCAACGGTTCTTTCCGAAAGGAATAAGCGGTTTGCAATCTCTTTCTTGCTTCCGCCCCACGCGACCAATTCCGCGATTTCGGATTCCCGTTTGGTGAGTTCGGCACGGGGATTCATCAGCAAGCCCCCCAAACCTCTTTGATGCCGTAATCGGCAAAGATGGATTCGATGGCCTTGATTTCGGAGAATTTCGGTTCGACATCCCCGCGCTTGCGGTTCAGGAAAGCCGCCCTTGTGGTAAGGTTCAAGGCCGTCATCAGCTTTTCACGAACCGCGGCCGCATCACCGTTCTTGACCTGTGACCAGCCCTTTTCAAATGAAAACTCTTTCTTGCACATAGTGTTATGAATGTTTGACTTTTTACCCCGAACACCCAAATTATCCCGCAATCGTTTCCATTTTTCGTGAAAATGACCTATTTTTGTCATTTCATATTGTTTTCCGTTGCTTTAACTTTGCGGTGTTAAAGGTTTACGGATGCAAAGTAACGCATTATTTCGCGAAATAACAAGAAAAACATGCAATATTTCGTGAAGAATTTTTGAGTTTAATTATATCTTGTTGATTATGAGCGACTTTGATATAAAAGAAATTCGCACAAAGTTGAGTGTTACACAAGAGGAACTTGCAAAGATGCTCGGTGTGTCGGTCAGGACGGTGCAAAATTGGGAATCCGGGGCAAAGATTCCCGAATCGAAACATGCAATATTGCGTGATTTGGTTGTCAGGCCGCACCGTTATGCCGGTGGTGAACAAGTGAACACGCATGGTGACAACATCAATGGCAACAATGTGACGGTGAACAAGACCGATGCGGAAAAGATGCTTGACCTCTTGGCCAGCAAAGAGGATTCTTTGCACAAGTCACAAGAGCAAATTGACCGCCTGATTGCCATGCTTGAAAAATTGACCAACAAATTGACCGAACAATGAGAATCAAGGTAAAAGACTATTATGGTAACCCGGATTATTATTCCGTAATGCCCCAAGCAATCTTCGATGCCCTTGAAGCCGCCTATCTTGATGGCCAAGAGTTCACGGATGTGGACAAGGCGCAATTTGACAAGATGGTGTGGGATTACCAAATCAAGATGGACAAATGAACATTCGGCATATCATATCAATGCTTTTCCTTTCGGCCCTGATGATTGGTTGCGGCAAGGCCGAACAACCCACGGATGCCAACACCTTTGACAAGGTTTTCGGGACATGGGAGACAATCGCATATTGCACAAGTGACGGCTATTTCGTGCCGTCCACAATCAAGGAGACATTCATCTTCAAAGATGACAATACATTCACCCATGACAATGACGGTTCAATATCTTTCGGGGAATATGGGTTCAACCCCGAAACCAATGTCATTTCATGCAAAGAATCCCGCGGATGGGACATGCTCATAACCGTGACATTTGAGGATGATGAAAAGGCCGTGTTCGACATCAAAGGAAAAATCGCGGCATCATCATACAAGATTAGGGCGCAACACACGCCGCAAGGATGGCAAAAGTGATTTCATTATGAAAAAAGCAATCAACCCGGAAGCGCTGGAAATCCAACGGCGGTTTTTCCAAGCCCTTGACCTCGCAATCAGTTTGGGCAAGGTCGGGAGCCTGACGGCCTTTTGTGATGACCACAAGTTGAACCGCACGAAATATTCCCGGATAAGAAGTACACTTGACAAACCGATGGATGAAAGGCTTTACAAGGTCATTGATATTGATGCCTTATCTTCGATTTGCAAGGACTTTGGCGTGTCGGCCGATTGGTTGCTCACGGGACGGGGAAAGATGCTTAAAACGGACAAATAATGCACATTCAAAGGGGAATCAAGTTCATCTTGCACAAGAGGAATCCGAATCAGGCGCAAAACCTCGGAATCCGCTTGCGTGTCACATTGCGGGGCAAGACACCCATTGATTTCCCCCTCGGATTCTCAACCGATATTGAGAATTGGGATGCATCCGAACAAATGGCCATCGGCGGGGATGACATGGCCGCAATCAACCGAACCATCAAGGAATGGCGCAACACCCTTGATGAAATCTTTGCACGGTATGAGTTGATTGAGAAACGCACCCCCGAACCTGATGAATTGAAAGACTTGTTCAATGACACCATCGGACGGCAAACCGACTTGAAGAAAGAGTTGGACAAGCTGGAAGCCGAACAAAACCCCGGATTCTTCAAGGTGTTCGACATCTTCATGATTAAGACCGGCAAGCAAAACCAATGGACGGAATCAACATTCAAGAAGTTCCGCACCATCAAGCGCACATTGAGGGACTATGACAAGAAACTTTCTTTCGACACCATCACCCATGACAAGATGCAAGGGTACATGGAAAGCCTTTTGAAAGCCGGCAAGAAAAACA
>ERZ842401.654-NODE-654-length-50828-cov-4.705355_pt1 | contig 50828 bp, 39 predicted proteins | sample MGYA00521270_ERZ842401 | MGnify/ENA primary metagenome ERZ842401 (study PRJEB31892, sample SAMEA3878208) | bioreactor metagenome | biome: Moose rumen | place: Sweden | collected 2011-10 | study: EMG produced TPA metagenomics assembly of the PRJEB12797 data set... | reverse complement strand
TATATTTTTACCTTTATATTTTACTTCTAAAGTTTCTGAATTATATCTTTTACCTTTACATTCTTCACATGGAACATATACATCAGGTAAGAAATGCATAGCGATTCTAATTACACCATCGCCCCAACAACGTTCACATCTTCCACCCTTTACATTAAAAGAGAAACGTCCTTTATCATATCCACGAACTTTAGCTTCAACTAAACTAGCAAATAAATCACGAATATTATCAAATACACCTGTATAAGTAGCAGGATTACTTCTTGGCATTCTTCCAATTGGTGATTGATCAATATCTATAACCCGGTCATATTTATCATAACCAATTATTTCATTAACTTTTCCCCAACTATTTTTAGCACGATTAAGTTTATTACTTAAGAAATTATACAAAATATCATTCATTAATGTTGACTTACCACTACCAGATACACCAGTAATTAAATTTAAGCATCCACCATGGAAAGTAACATTAATATTTTTTAGATTATTTTCTTCACAACCAATTAAAGTGATATCACGACCATTACTTATTCTTCTTACATCAGGAACTTCTATTTTCTTTCTACCAGATAAATAATCACCAGTAATAGAATTAGTATTAGCCATAACCTCTTCTGGAGTACCATATGCAATAACTTCACCACCATGAATACCAGCTCCAGGACCAATGTCCACAAGATAATCAGCTTGCCTCATGATTTCTTCATCATGTTCCACCACAATCAAAGTATTACCTAAATCTCGCATTTCTTTTAATGTATTAATTAATTTTGCATTATCACTTTGATGCAAACCAATTGATGGTTCATCAAGAACATATAATACACCAGTTAAATGCGATCCAATTTGTGTTGCCAAACGTATACGTTGAGCTTCACCACCTGATAAAGTACCTGCCGAACGAGATAAAGTTAAATAATCAAGTCCAACATTGATTAAAAATGTTAATCTATTGTTTAATTCTTTTAATATTAAATCACCAATTTGATGTTCAAGCTCTGTTAGTTCTAAATTATCAATAAATTCTTTAGCTTCAAGAACTGTAAGTTCTGTAAAATCATAAATGCTTTTACCATTAATAAGTACTGATAATGCTTCTTTTGATAATCTTTTACCTTGACATTCAGGACATTTATCATCTTTTAGATATGATCCATAATACTCACGTGCCATATTTGATTGGGTTTCCTCATATCTTCTAAAAACTAAGTCGGCAACACCTTCAATCATTTTTGTTTTCTTATAAGTATTATAACCTGTTGTGGTAATTTCATATGTTATTAGTTCTTTTGAGCCATGAAAAACTATATCTTTTTCAAAGTCACTTAAATCTTTAAATGGGATATCACGATTAACATGATAATGATTTAATAAAATATCAAATGTTTGCCATTCAATATTATCCGACCCTTGAAAGTTCTTAAAATATTTGATTGCATAATTATTAATTGATAATTCATCATTAGGAATAAGTTTAGTATAATCAACTTGTTTCAATGAACCTAATCCATTACATCTATGGCAGGCACCAAAAGGTGAATTGAATGAAAACAATCTTGGTTCCAAATTAGGGATTGAAAAATCACAATATGGACACGCTAAGTGTTCTGAAAATATTGATTCAGTCCCTTCTATATCAACAATTACTTTTCCATCACCAAACTTAAGAGCAGTTTCTAAAGATGAATATAATCTACTTCTATTTTCTTCTTTTACTTTTAATCTATCACAGACTATATCAATATTATGTTTAATGTTTTTGTCTAGATTAATTTCATCAGTAACGTCAAATATTTCTCCATCAACTCTAATTTTACTAAAGCCATTCTTTTTGATGATTTCGATGACTTTTTCTTGGGCTCCTTTTTTTCCATAAACAATTGGACTATAAATAATAATCTTTGAATCAGGTGTATAGCTAAAAGCTTTATTTACCATTTCCGTTATTGTTTGAGCTTTTATTTCACAACCATGAATCGGACAAAAAGGTTTACCAATTCTTGCATATAATAATCTTAAATAATCATATATTTCAGTAACTGTTCCAACTGTTGAACGGGGATTTTTACTTGTAGTCTTTTGGTCAATAGAAATAGCAGGACTTAGTCCTTCAATTGAATCAACATTAGGTTTATCTACGTTTCCCAAAAACTGACGAGCATAAGTTGATAAAGATTCGACATATCTCCTTTGCCCTTCCGCGTATATTGTATCAAAAGCCAAAGAAGTCTTTCCACTTCCAGATAAACCAGTCATAACAATTAATTTATCTTTCGGTATTGATAAATCTATATTTTTTAAATTATTTTCTTTTGCGCCTTTAATATCAATATATTTTTGCATATTAATCACCTATTATGTCAGTTCAACTAACTCTAAAAATTCATTCTCATTTATAATTTTAATTCCTAAACTCAAAGCCTTAGTATATTTACTTCCTGGGTCACTTCCAAGTAAGACAAATGAAGTATTTTTACTAACACTGCTAGATACATTACCACCTAAACGCTCAATTATAGCAGTAGCTTCTTCCCGAGTTAATGTTTCTAATTTCCCAGTTAAAACAAATGTTTTTCCTGAGAATAATAAGTCTTTTTTCTCTTCTACTTCAATAATTGGATTAATACCTAATGCGATTAATTCTTCAACTAAATCTTGGTTTTTATTAAAGTATTCAACAACTGAATTTGCAATAGATGCACCAATGTCTTTAATTTGAATTAAATCATCATATTTAGCATTCATTAGTTTAGATAATGAGCCATAATTATTAGCTAGTATTTTACTTACTTTCCCCCCAACAAACCTTATTCCTAAACTAGTAATTACTTGAGGTAAAGTATTATTCTTACTTCTTTCAATATTATCAAGCAAAGTTTGAACAGATTTTTCTCCTAATCCTTCAATTTGTTCTAAATCTTTTCTATAAAACTTTAATCGATAGAAATCTGATACTTTACGGATATAATTTAAATCATATAAATCACTAACTAATCTTTCTCCTAATCCTTCAATATTCATAGCTGGACGAGATGAGAAATATATTAAATTAGCTTTTATTCTTCCTTCACATTTTTCATTCAAACAATAGTGATCAGCTTCACTTTCGTTTCTTACTAATTTACTTCCACAGATTGGACAATATTCAATCATCTTAAAAGGTTTAGAGTTTTTATCACGTTTATCTAAATTAACTCTTACTACCTCTGGGATAATTTCCCCAGCTTTTCGAACAACTACTGTATCACCAATACGAATTTCTTTTGATACAACAAAATCTTCATTATTAAGAGTTGCTCTTTGAACCACTGTCCCGGCAATCAAAACTGGTTCTAAACATGCATTTGGAGTAATGCACCCTGTTCTACCAACTGTAAAAACAATATCAGTTAATTTAGTTTCAACTTCTAAAGCTGGGAACTTATAGGCAATAGCCCAACGAGGAGATTTAACAGTCGAACCAATTCTATTTTGCATAGCAAAATCATTAACTTTTACTACTGCTCCATCAGTTTCATAATTTAATTCTTTTCGTTTATCTTTCCAATCATCAATATATTTTATTACTTCTTCAATATCATTACATAAACGATAATATGGATTTACTTCAAACCCTAATTTCTTAAAGAATTCTAATGCATCATATTGTGTATTAATACCATATTTTTCCGGATTAACTAAAGTGTATACAAATAAATCTAGTTCTCTTTCTTTAGTTATATTAGCATCTAATTGCCTTAAAGAACCTCCAGCTGCATTTCTTGGGTTTTTAAATGGTTCTTCATTATTGCTAATTCTTGATTCATTAAGGGATTCGAAAACATTTTTCCTCATATATACTTCGCCCCTTACTTCCACATCAATATCCATATTTAATTTCTTAGGTAATGTTTCAATCATTAGCATATTGTTAGTAATGTTTTCTCCAACTTCCCCATTACCTCGAGTTGCACCCAAAACAAATTTACCTTTTTCATAATGGCTACTACTAGATATACCATCAATTTTCAATTCGCAAACATAATTTGGTATAACACCAAATGACTTAACTCGATTATCAAATTCTCTTAACTCTTGAGCACTAAAAGCATTAGCTAGAGAAATCATTGGAACTTCATGATATATTTTAGGTAGTTTTCCTTCTTCATAATCACCAACACGATGAGTTGGCGAATTAGGAAGAATATATTCTGGATATTCTTTTTCAAGATTTTCAAGTTCTCGCAATAAACTATCATATTCAAAATCACTTACAGTTGGACTATCATAAATATAATATTCTTCGCTATATCTATTAAGTAAATTTACAAGATACTCTATCCGTGCTTTAGGATCCATAGTTTTATTCTTCTTTCTTTATTTTTGATAATTTTGGATGATTAAGTAGAATCTTCTTTGTGCCTTTAACACTTGCGAAAAAGATTGTGCCAATTCCTTTATCAATACCAGTGATAATTCCTTCACCAAATGTTTCATGATATACTTTATCACTTATTTGATAATCTCCATCTAATGATTTATCACGATTAAAGATTTTCTTAACCTCTTTTGGTTCTTCTTTCTTTTCTTCGATAATTTCAAAATTATTTATTCCAAATGCTTCTTTAATAAATCTTGATGGTTCATTATTAAAATATCGTCCAAATAACAATCTTCGTCTAGTATGAACTAAGAATAATTTATCTTTAGCTCTTGTCATCGCCACATAACATATTCTTCGTTCTTCTTCTAAATCATCAGGTTTATCCATATAAGACACTTTAGGTAACAATTCTTCTTCAAGACCAATTATAAATACTGTCTTAAATTCTAATCCCTTAACAGAATGAATTGTTGATACGGTAATACCATTACTATCTTCTTTATGGTCACGTCTATAATCTTCCGAAAGAACAGCATCATCTAATATTTCTTTTAATTTTTCAATTCGATTATCCAATGAATCTATTTTATATAATACAGATGCAAATTCTTTAACGTTATCCATTCTATCTTTTGCTTCTGATGTATCATATTCTTCATATAAATATCTTTCATATTCGATTTCTTTAACTAAATCATTATAAAAATTAACTAAATCCTCTTCTTCAAGTTTACGTTTATATTTTTGAATTAATTCCCTGAATTCCACTAGTACATTATATTTGCTTGTGGGGAGAATAGTTTTCATATAGTCAATTGTATCAAATAATGTTAATTTATATTCTCTTCGTACTTTTTCGACCTTATCGATTGTGGCTAAACCAATACCACGACTTGGAACATTAACAATTCGTTTAAAAGATATAATATCATTATCATTAATTATCAAACGTAAATATGATAATAAATCTTTAACTTCTTTACGTTTAACATAAGATATTCCACCATAAACTTTATATGGCAAATCTCTTCTTAATAATTCTAGTTCAACCGTTCTTAATAAAACACTACTACGATAAAGAATTGCAAAATCACTATATTGACAATCTTTCTTTAAAGATGTTATTGTCCTCGCCACAAACCTAGCTTCATCTTCTTCATCAAGTGCTGTATATAATTCTACATCATTTTTAGTTCCATCTTTTATTGCAACTAAATTCTTTTCTTGTCTATTTTTATTAAATGATATCAATCTATTAGAATATTCTAAAATAGTGTTTGTGGAACGATAATTAGTGTTTAATGTGAACATTTGATATTCACTAAAATCTAATTTAAAGTTATTGAAGTTTTCATAATTAGTTCCACGGAAACTATATATACTTTGATCATCATCACCAACGATAAAAATATTACGATTCTTTAAAGCTAGTAAACGAACAATTTTATATTGAACTAAATCAGTATCTTGGAATTCATCAATTAAAATATATTTATATTTTTCTTGATACTTTTGAAGAATACTTGGATAATTTGCAAATATTTCATAAGTTTTTAAAAGTAAATCTTCAAAATCAACCATGTTTAATTCTTTAAGTTTTTGATTATATAAATCAAACAATTCTGATTCTTCTATTCCATTAGGTTTTGTCATGAAACATTTAGCATAATTAAATTCTTTAAGCAAATTCTTAGCTCTTGATTTTTCTTGACTATATTCTTTTAAAACTTCTTGAATGACTTTTAATTGATCATCTTCATCGCAAATATTGAATCCTTGATCATAGCCTAAAATACTTATTTCTCGACGCAATATGCTTGCACAAAAGGCATGAATTGTAGAAATGGTGCAACCATAACATATTGCACCCAATCTACTTTTCATTTCTTTTGTAGCTTTATTTGTATAAGTAATAGCTAAAATGTTATAAGGACTAATATTAAGATCATTTATCATATGACCTATTCTTTGTGTCAAAGTTGTTGTTTTGCCACTACCAGCACCAGCATAAACTATTACTGGTCCATAGACAGCATTAACTGCCTTTAATTGCTCGTTGTTTAATCCTTCTAACATGTTCACATCTCCTAAGTTCTTTAATTTTCTTTTATTGATGATTTTAATGGTACTATTCGATTAAATACAAGTACTTCATCAGTAGATGTTTTATCGACACAATAATACCCATCACGAATAAATTGGAACTTATCTTCTATTTCAAAATGAGGATATGCATTTTCAATAAAACCATCATATTTCTTCCATGAATCAGGGTTAACCCTTTCAGTAGTAGGTTTACTACTATCTTCATCAATAATCAATGACTCAAATTGATTAAAAATAGCTTTTCTTCCAGTTGTTGCTTCCACAAATTGAATTGTTCCATTTGGCTTACGTTCATTAAATCCACTACCAGATTTTGTAGCTTCATCATATGTACATAATACTTCTACAATATTTCCTTCATTATCATATTTTACTTCATTAGCTTTAATGAAATATGCATGATATAACCTAACTTCAATGCCTAATGCTAAACGCTTATAATGTTTATTAGGTTTCTCTAAAACAAAGTCATCACGATCAATATATAAATTACGAGAAAAAGCAACTTGTCTAGTTCCCAATTCTTCATTTTCTTGATTGTTTGCAGCTGCTAAATATTCTATTTTACCCTCTTCATAATTAGTAATAGTTACTTTTAAAGGATGAACAACTGCCATTAATCTATTAGTCTTCAATTTTAAATCATCACGGATACATGATTCTAAACCAGCTGAATCAACTGTAATGTTAGTTCTTGATAATCCGGCATCATTAATAAAATTCTTAATAGCATTTGCAGTAAATCCACGTCTACGTAATCCAACTAATGTAGGCATTCTAGGGTCATCATATCCAGTAACTTTTCCACTTTCCACAAGTTCTCTTAAATATCTTTTAGACATAATAGTATTAGTAATATTTAAGCGCCCAAATTCAATTTGTTTAGGTTTACTTTCTACTTCACTATTTTCAATAACCCAATCATATAATGGACGATGATTATCATATTCAAGACTACAAAGTGAATGAGTAATACCTTCAAAAGCATCTTGAAGTGGGTGAGCAAAATCATACATTGGATAAATGCACCACTTATTGCCTTGACGATGATGAGGTTTATTTACAATTCGATAAAATACAGGATCACGCATATTAATATTAGGACTTGCCATATCAATCTTAGCACGCAATGTTTTTTCTCCTTCTTTATACATACCGTTCTTCATATTTTCAAATAATTCTAAATTTTCTTCAACTGAACGATTACGATAAGGAGAATTAGTACCTGGAGTATTGAAATCACCACGATATTTATTTATATCTTCCGGCGATAAATCACAAACATAACATAATCCTTTTTTTATTAACTTAATAGCAATCTCATATGTTTTATCAAAATAATCACTACCATAATAAATATTCTTTGGATGAAATCCCAACCATTCGATATCTTTTATTATCGCTTCCACAAACTCACTACTTTCCTTATTTGGGTTTGTATCATCAAATCGAAGATTAGTATAACCACCAAATAAATTTGCAATACCAAAATCGGTAATCATGGCTCTAGCATGACCGATATGCAAATAAGCATTTGGTTCAGGTGGAAAACGTGTAATGACTTCTTTTACTTTCCCACTTTCAACGTCACTTTTTACTCTTTCAATTAAAAAATTTGTTTCCATAACTTATACCTTAGTTCTTTTATTTTATTACTTCAATTTTCTCAATATTCTTTGCATTACAATATTTAGTATACAAATTAAATGCATCATTAATATCATGCTCTTTATTGTTTGGACCAAAGCAAACAATAAATAATAAAATCTTTTTCGTTTCTTTTGTAATCATTGTTCTTAAAGTATCTGAGGTTGTGGAACCGAAAGGAGATATATCATCTTCATACAGAGGAACATTTTCAATATTGATAATTCCTCTTCCAATTCCTTCATAAACATCCGTACTTTTTCCTAAGCGAATAGTAACATCACCTTTAATCTTATCATAATCTAGTACCGCAACACTTCGAAAACAATCAATAGAGAGTATGTTCCCCGCGTCCACAAGATTATTAATAATATATAAACTATTCCCTTTCACTATTCTTCTAAGCAATGATTCACAAGCTAAACGATATCTACTTGGATCTTTACCTAATTTTTTATATCCATCTCTTGCTTCTTTAATAAGAGGAATATTCAATACGTCCTCTAATGAATATTCCTCGCTTATTGTTTTCTCTATTTTTTTTATATGATTTATCAATTCTTGACTTGTTTCTTCATAAGTTACATCCATTGAATAAGCCAAAATATCAAAATCAGGAATTTTATCAAGGATGGAGTTATTAATATAAACTCGCATAATTATCCTTTTAATTTATTATGCTTGTAATTCTAATAAACGTGAATTAATAGATTCTTTTAAGTCAATTGCACGTTTACTTAATTCCTCACCTTTAACATTCAATTCTTCAATACTAACTAAAAGTTTCTTATAGAATAAAATCTTTTCATCAAATTCATATTGTTTTAAATCTTCATTAATTTGATCAAGATTCTTTTTGTTTTCAAGAATAGAATCTTCTAAACGTTTGATTTCAGCGCGACGTTTCTTATCATTTTCTAAAGCACCCTCTTCATATGTTACACGACCAAATAAACCTTTTTTAGGAACAAGTGGATTATCCTCTAAATCTTTATTGGCTCTTTCAAGTCTCTTTTCATCTTCAGATAATAAATATGATGCAGTTTCTTTAGAACCAGCTAATGTTAAGTAATCTTTTACTTTCTTATCAGTTGTACGTAGGATTTCTTCGATTTTATTTCTTTCTTCACGAACTGAATCAATCTTAATTAATTTGCCTTCTAAAGATGCAAGTTTAGTTCTTAATCCAACTAATATTTCATCTTCATCTGGATTAACAGGACGAGTCTTAACAGTCATATCTTCTTTTTCTGATTGACTTACTCTATTATTCATTTCTTCAGTTAATTTTGCTAGCTCGACAACTAATGCATCACGTTCTTCCACATTTGAAACATATTCGTAATTGTCTTCGCCTCTTTCATTGCGTAGTTTTTCTAAATAAACTCTAATCAATTCTTCTTCTTGTTTATTTAATTCCTCTACAGATTTTTCTAGAGTTGCGAATTCACGATTATATCGATCATAATATTTTTGATAATTTTCTTGTAACACATCAATATGAATAGCTAAACTATCACGACTAGCAATAACTTTAGAACGACTAGAAAGAATTTCTTCTCTTTCAGCGTAAGATAATTTTTCTTTTAGTTGTTCATTATATTTACTAATTTCTTCATCTCTTAATGCTAATTGTTCTTTATCGTTATTTAATACTCTTTCATTGTCAGTAACAGTTTTAGCTAAAGCTTTTAATTGTTCTTGAGTTGCTTCAATTAAACTATTACGATCTAAACGAATACGGCGAACTTCATTTAAGAAATCTTTATCGATTATATCTTTTTCTGATAATTTATCAAGTTCATTTTCAGCCGCTTGAATTTGATCATTCTTTTCAGCGATTCTTTCTTTAAGAATATTAATACGAACAAGAATTTCTCCAGTATCTTTAATTTCAAGAATTTCTGGAGTAACTTCAATTTGTTTCTCCTCTTCTTGAGGTTTACTAGATTTTAATGCATCATTAGCTTTAGATAATTCTAAAGATAAAATACTTAATTCATTATCTTTTGCATTAATTTCATCTTGTAATTTTTGAATCTCTTCATTCTTATAATCAAGTTCAGACAATAAATTATTAATTTTATCATCACGATGTTTAATTTCTAAATCAGAATCTAAATTCAATTTATCACTAGATTGACCTTGTTCTTTTAATGATTTGATTTCTTCATTCTTATAATCAAGTTCAGATAATAAATTATTAATCTTTTCATCTTTATTCTTTAACTCTAAATCTTTATCATCATTAGAAGCTTGTTCTTTTAATGATTTGATTTCTTCGTTCTTATGATCAAGTTCAGATAATAAATTATTAATCTTTAAATCTTTATTTTCTAAATCCTTTTCTAAAGAATCAACTTTATCTTGTAACTCTTTAGGATCTAAATTAAAGTTTTCTTTCTTTTCATCTTGATTTAATTTCATTTGAGCTTCACGTTTTTTACGTAATAGTTCTACATGATTCAAATCTTTTTCATCTAATTCTTCAGTTGCTTCAACTGATTTATTTTCTTTTTCTTTGAATAAGTCATCTAAGTTTTTCTTTTGACCTAAACGTTTTGCAAGATTATCAAGTTCTTGATTTTTAGGTTCTACTTTTTCTTCTTTTACTTCTTCAGGAACTTTTTCTTCAACTGGTTTTTCTTCTAGAACTTTTTCTTCTTTTGCTTGTTCTTCAAGAAGTTTTTCATCTTCTAAAGATTTATTTGCAAAACCAGTACCTTTCTTTAATGCTTGTTTAGATAATGGATTTTCTTTTCCAAATGGATCTTTGCCACTTGCTAAAAGCTCGCGAATACGAGCACGCTCTTTTAACACTGCTTTATCTACAGCTTGAGCCTGCTTTACTTTTTGTTTTTCTTTTTCTTTTTCAACTGCCGCATTAATGGCCTGTTTTTGTTGCTCTTTTAATTTTTCTTTTTCTTTTTCTAAATTAGCTTTTTGTTTTTCTTTTTCTTTTTGAACAGCAATCTTTTTAGCTTCTTTTGCCTTTTCTACTTGCTTTTCTTTTTCTTTTTGAACAGCAACCTTTTTAGCTTCTTTTGCCTTTTCTTGGGAAATAGTTTTTTTAGTTTCAGTTTCTTTAGCCATAACGCACCTCGATAAATTTTTTTCTAGATAAATATTTAATCCAATATCTTTACTTATTATATCATACTAATTTTTTAATTTCAATAAAAAAACTTTTTTTTAAAAATGTACATTTTATTATAATTTGTTTATTAAATAAATTTTTCCTAAATAAAAAAATGGGCATAAACCCATTTTTATTCCATTTCAACTATTTGATCACTATAGCTTGACCAACTAGCATTTGCTTTAAATAATGAACCAGTTCCAGCTGGGACATAGATCTTAACTTTGTTACTTAAATTGAATTTATTAGATCCATTTTGGATATAAATTGAATTAGGATTAGTAACATATAAATATATACTCTTTAATTTTGAGCATCTATCAAATGCATCAAAGTTAATTGTTACAACTTTAGGGCAAGCTTTAATATTTAATGTAATTGTTGCTTGAACTTTACGTTTAGATGAATTAACACCAATTGCTGTAATAGTTACAACACCTTCAGATAATGCTAATAATTCTCCAGTGTCTGAGTCCAATTGAACATTAGTACTAGATGATGACCATACAACATTTGTTAAGTCAGCAGTTAGAGTGATAATATCACCAATTAACATATCTCTAGCACCATATATTTCAAATGCAGAATCACTAGAAACAGTTCTTACTTCAAGTGGTTCTTCAAGTTCAGCTGATTCTTGATTTAAAATTAATGTTTCAAGTGAACGACATCCAGCAAAACTCATTACACCAACATAACTAGTTGATTTAGGAATTGATATTTCTTTTAATTTATTACATTGATAAAATGCATAATCATTAATTGATACTATTGAATCAGGTAATGTAACTTTTCTTAATTTACTAGCTGTTGTGGTGAAACTTAAAATCTTATGGTTTTTAAAGAAGGCATAATTATAAATTGCAGTTACAGGAATACCATCAATCTCATCAGGAACCACAACTTCTTTAACATTATTCATTGATTTTACATATGTGCAAGAAGTTAATGTTTCATCAAATTTATATTGATAATCATCATTTTGATAATAAGCACTCTTCAACCATAATGAATCTGGTTCATTACCTAAATTATCAGGATCAGAAAAGTCAAAGTCGCTACAGAAGAACATACCATTATTTTCTTCACGAATATAAGCTTTGAATGTTTGTTCACTACCACCATTTATTTTCGCAGTTACATTTAATAAATAATAATTATTAGTATAAAGCTTACTAGAGAAATTACATTCAGTAACAACTTCTACTTTGCTTGTATCAATCTTAGAAATTGATGAAAAATAATCACTATGACTTGCTTTATAATCATTAATTGTATTTTCAGTAATTGCAAACTTAGAGGCAACAGCATCTAAATCATGGTCATTTACAGCTTTTTCATATTCGTTCCAAAAACTAACCACTTCACTCTTCCCACAACCAATTAATAAAAACAGAGATAAAGCAATTAATATTAAAGCGAAAAACCTTTGCTTGTTCATAATAGTCCTCCTATTTAAACCTTTACTAAATTATTATACAATAAATTATTTGTAAATGCAAGAAAATTATAATTCACAAAATTTTATTTATTTAAAATATATTTGAAATATCCAGCTACTGCTATCATAGCCGCATTGTCAGTACAATAAACCATCTTTGGAAAACTTAGTTCTAATCCTTCTTTTTGCGAAGCTTCAGTTAGACTTTCTCTTAAACCTCTGTTAGCCGCAACGCCACCAGCTACAACTATTTGTTTAACATCATACATTTTTGCAGCTTGCATTGTTTTATCGGTTAAAACTCTTACAACGCTATCTTGGAAAGAACAAGCAAGATCAGGAATATTTATTTCTTCGCCTTTCATATGAGCTTTATTACAAACATTTAATACTGCGGACTTTAAACCTGATAAAGAGAAGTTCAAACTATCTTTATCCATATAAACGTAAGGTAATTTATATGTTGGTTTACCCATATGAGCAAGTTTATCAACTTTAGCACCAGCAGGATATTCAAGATTCATAACTCTGCCAACTTTATCATATGATTCGCCAACCGCATCATCTAAAGTTTCACCTAGCAAAGTAAAATCATAATGATCTTTCATAAGTCTTAATTCAGTATGACCACCACTAACAACTAATGCTAACATTGGAAAATGAAAATCATGTTCAATATAATTAGCGTATATATGCCCAACAATATGATCAACTTCCACATACTTAATATTATGAGCTAAGGCAAATGTTTTTGCCGCGTTTATCCCCACAAGCAATGATCCAATTAAACCAGGATGATGAGTAACACTAACTAAATCTATTTCCTTTGGAGTGACATTTGCAACCTTTAGTGCTTGATCAAAAACATATGTAATCTTCGCCACATGATGTCTACTAGCAATCTCAGGAACAACACCGCCATATTCTTTATGAATATCAATTTGTGTATAAATTATATTTGATAAAACTTCTTTGCCATCGCGGACAATACTAACACTAGTTTCATCACAACTTGTTTCGACACCTAAAACTAACATTTAGATACCTCCAATATCATTACATTAGCATTCTCATGATTTTTATAATAATCTTTTCTTGTATGTGAATACTTGAATCCATATTTCTCATAAATATGAATAGCACGACTATTACTTTCTCTAACCTCAAGTGATAAGTTTTTTACATGAGTGCTCTTAACTAAATCTATTACAAAACGTAAAAGCATTTGACCGAATCCTTCACCTTGGTATTCTTTAGAAACATAAAAATTAATAATCTCACTATGTTCTTCTTCAATCCAAACACCAATATATCCTTCTACTTTATTATCAATATCTAACACTAAATAACAAGCATAAGGATTAAGTTTTAATTCGGAATATAAATATTCAAAACCAAGCGATTCTTCAAATATTTCTTCTTCACCCTTAACAACACTATCAATGTCGTCTACTGTCATTGGTCTTATCTGATATTTCATAATTAGCTATTGGCTTCCCTCAAATAATTTGGTACAAAATTATGAATATCATTAACATCTTGCGATAAATTAAATATCAATTTACTATCAATTTTATAATTATCCTCATTAATTATTTGAATATTTTCATATTGATTAATAGTAGAATTATATTTATCTTCATCTAAAAAAGTATCAGATACTAAAGTATCAATAACGCCATTATTAACTCTTACAACCCTTAAATATTTATAATTCTTTTTCGCAACGCTAGAAATAGCATAAATACCATCATTATTTAAATAGCCACTACCTATAAATAATAAACTTGATAATGCTTTTAATTTAATCCCAAGAGTGAAAGCCATCATCTTAGAAACAACACAACCGACTCTTAAACCAGTATAACTTCCAGGGCCATTGCCAGTAACAACGCAATCGAAATCCTTAAGTTCTAGATTATTTTCTTTTAATCCTTCTTCAATCGAGGGAATAAGATTCTCTGAGTGATTATTATGAGTAATCATTGTTTTTTGAAATAATACTTTATCTATCACATTATCATAAAAACTAACATAAAGAAAGTTTGTGGAAGTATCAAGAATAATTATTTTCATAATTCTATTTCCTCAATTATTTTTTTATATTCCGAAGCACTTGCTTCGTTTTTAGATTCATAACCAATAGTTACAATACGATTAAAGTCATCATCAATTTCAATATTTATAGTTAATCTATTAGGAGGTAAAATATCACTAATATTTAATGCCCACTCTATAACACATATGCCATCTAAATAAAAATATTCTTCTAAATAATCATCGCCACTATTATTATCTATTCGATAAACATCCATATGATATAATGTTAAATCGCCTTCATATATTTTCATAATAGTAAATGTTGGACTATTAATTATACGATTAATATGTAAAGATGCGCCAATTCCTTTTGTAAGAGTTGTTTTCCCTGCACCTAAATCACCTTCTAAAGTAATAACCATTCCTTTAAAAGCATGGTTTCCTATTAATTCACCCAATTTGATCATTTGTGATTCATTTGTAATTATTAATTTCTTTTCCATAAAATCACCAAATTATAAAGATGACATATAGTCATCTTTATTTTATTCTTTTAATAATTTCATCATGTTTTTCTTATATGCTTCCACACCTTCTTGGTTAAATGGATTAACATTTAATAAATATCCACTAACACCGCATGTGAACATATAAAAATATAATAAATATCCTAAACTATATTCAGATATATCCTTTACTTCAATCTTAAGACAAGGTACTCCCCCAGCAATATGAGCATCAATTGTTCCTTGCATGGCTTTATCTTTAATAAATACCATATCTTTATTTACTAAATAATTTAAATTATCTAAATTTTCTTTATCAGAATTGATTGCATCAATTTCCTTTTCACCACGAAAATCAATAAATGTTTCAAATAATATCCTTTTACCATCTTGAACATATTGACCAAGCGAATGTAAATCAGTTGAATAAACAAGTGATATAGGTAATAATCCTAAATGTTCTTTACCTTCACTTTCCCCAAATAGTTGTTTCCACCATTCTCCAAGCATTCTTGCTTTTGGTTCAAAAGTAACAAAAGCTTCAACTTCTTTACTATCTTCATGTAATAAGAATCTAATCAAAGCATAAATTAATGCTGGATTGTTTTCAAGTGGTAAATTAGTTAGTTCTTGATAAGCATCAATTGCACCTTTAAGTAATTTAATAATATCAAATCCGGCAGTAGCAATTGGTAGTAGTCCACAACTTGTGAATACAGAATATCTTCCACCAATATCTAAAGGAATATAAAACTTTTTATATCCTTCTTTTATTGCCATATCATTCAATATGCTATTTACTTTTGATGTGGTAACATATATTCTTTTCGCATAATCATTACCATATTTACTGATCATTAATTCTTTTACATAACGAAAAGCAATTGCCGGTTCTAAAGTTTTACCAGATTTAGAAATAACATTACAAGAAAAATCTACATCTTTTAAATGTTCTAATGTCTCGTGCAAACGAGATGAAGACATATCATTACCAAGAAAAATAACTTCAAAATCATCTTTAGAATAATAATTACTTAATAAATCAATACAAGCTTTGCTTCCTAAATAAGATCCACCAATTCCTATAATTACAAGAGCATTTGAATTACTTCTTATTTCTTTACTAGCTTCAAGGATTTCATCTACTTCAAATTGAGAAATAGATGCTGGATAGTCAAACCATCCAGTATAATCATATCCTGGAGCCGATTTATTAACTAATTTATCTAATGCTTCTTTTACTTTATCTTGATTGTTTTCAATAAAATTACGAGGTAAAAAATTATATATATTACTATAATCAAATGATAGACATTTCATTTTTATTCTTTCCTTTCAGTATTTTTAACAGTTGGAATAAGTTCATAAGTTAATATCAATAGACTAAATAAAAATATTAATAAAGCAATTTTAACATTACGGCAGAATAAACATGCCATAACGCCTCCAATTATTGCCAAAAATATAATGACAAATTTAATAATTATTTTATTTTTATTGTAACTGCCCATAATTAGTTCTCTTATTACAATACCAAGTGGTAATAAAGAAGAAAAAACAAAATAAGCAACAAAATATCTAATAAGTGAAATTGATTCAGCTGTATAGCTTTCACCTCTCACAACAAACAATACTACAATCATTGCAATTATTGCAATCACAATACTTGCATAATAAAAAGCATTTGCTAATTTCTTTTTATCCATTATTAGTCAACCGTTTCAACGCCAATAATAGATGGAACTTCTTCTAAAATTAAAGCTTCAATAGTATCACGTAAAGTAAAATCAATGCTTCCGCAACCAATACAAGCACCCATCATTCGTAAATAAACTATATTATCTTTTATTTCCACAAGTTCACAATCTCCACCATCATTTTGTAAATATGGCCTGATTCTATTTAAAATATTTGTAACTTTAGTTTCAGTTTGATTCATAATATACCCCTTTTATCTATCTTGTTAATTATATCACTTTTATTATAATTAGTAAACTTTTAATTTTCAAGACAATAAAAAAGGACAAGTGTATAAACATTTTGTCCTTACATGTCATATTCTAAAGTTTTCTAAATTTGCTTTCTTTTTCCTTTAATAAGCAAACACAATCACATTCGCATCCTTTTCCTTCTCCAACAAATCCTAATCCTTCACCTCGAGTAGCTTTAATATTGATTTTGCTTGGATCTATATCAAGCAACTTACTAATGTTTTCTTTCATCAAAGGAATATATGGAGCCATCATTGGTTTCTCAATAAGGATTGTGGAATCGAGATTAACAATTTCATATTTATTATCAATAAGCATTTGTTTTACTTGAAGTAAAAAGTATGAAGAAGCAATATCTTTATATTTTGGATCAGTATCAGGAAATAATTTACCAATATCCCCTAATCCCATAGCACCTATTATGCTCTCCACAATACTATGAACTAAACAATCAGCATCGCTGTGTCCAACAAGACCATACTCATATGGTATCTCAACTGTTCCTAATACTAATTTTCGATTTTCACCAAATCTATGAATATCTCTTGAATGACCAATTCTCATAATAATTGCCTTTCTATTTGCTTAATAAATATCTTAAATAATCTAAATCTTCTTGTGTAGTAAGTTTTATATTGTCTTTTGAACCAATAGTGATATGAGGACAAACATTAGAATATTTCTCTATTGCCATCAAATCATCAGTAATGTTATCTTCTTCTTTTACTTTTGACAATACATCAATTAATAAATCTTTATCTGTTATTTGTGGTGTTTGCATTGTATATAAATTATCACGAGATATAGTTTTCATTGAACCATCAATAACTTTTTTAATAGTATCAGTAACCTTTATTCCTACAGATAAAGAATTGTATTCGTTGCTTTCTTCAATTGCTTTAGCTATAGTTTCTTTAGATACATTAGGTCTTGCACCATCATGAACAATTACTTTTGTGCAATCACTTGATAATTTCTTTAAACCATTAAAAACACTTAAATATCTTTCTTCTCCACCTTGTACAAGTTCAATGTTATATTGTTTATAAGGAGTTAAATAATTTTTTAATAATTCAAAATCAGATTTATTATATACGATTATAATCTTAACAATTTGTTTAAATTCTAAAAATTTATCTAAAGAATATAAAAATATCGGCTTATTATTAATAAGGCAGTAAACCTTATTAACGTCGCCACCATAGCGACTAGATTTACCGCCCAATAATAACAATAAGTTATATATATTATTTTTCTTCATCATCATCTAAGAAGCTATTATCTAAATCAACCTTATTTAATTCGTCCATACTAAGGCCTTCTTCGGGTTGAGCTTCTTCAGCTGGAGCTTCTTCTGGATCTTGTGCACCACATGCAGGTGCTGGTTCTTCTTGTGGTTGTTCCTCAGGTTGTTCTTCTTGAGGTTCTTCAACTGGAGCTTCTTCTGGATCTTGTGCGCCACATGCAGGTGCAGCTTCTTCTTCAGGTTGTTCCTCAGGTTGTTCTTCTTGAGGTTCTTCAGCTTGAGCTTCTTCTGGATCTTGTGCGCCACATGCAGGAGCAGGTTCTTCTTGAGGTTGTTCCTCAGGTTGTTCTTCTTGAGCTTCTTCAGCTGGAGCTTCTTCTGGATCTTGTGTGCCACATGCAGGTGCAGCTTCTTCTTGAGGTTCTTCCTCAGGTTGTTCTTCTTGAGGTTCTTCCTCAGGTTGTTCTTCTTGAGGTTCTTCTTCAGCTGGAGTTTCTTCTGGATCTTGTGTACCACATGCAGGTGCTGGTTCTTCTTGAGGTTCTTCCTCAGGTTGTTCTTCTTCAGATTGTTCCTCTTGAGGTTCTTCCTCAGATTGTTCTTCTTCAGATTGTTCCTCAGGTTGCTCTTCTTGAGGTTCTTCTTCAGGATCTTGTGCGCCACATGCAGGTGCTGCTTCTTCTTCAGGTTCTGCTACTAATTCTTCATCTTCTACAGGTTCTTCATTTTCGCAACATTCACCTTCTAGTTCTACAAATATAGAACCAATAACTTGCTCTTCATCTTTAATAGTTTCCTTAATAGTAATCTTTTCTAATTGGAATTTAACATCTTTATCTTCTAATTGAATTGTGAATTCTACAATTCCATCTTCGGCTAAATTTAATTTCTTTAAAAATTCGCCATATACATAATTACCTTCAAAAACATAATTTTGAGCAACTTTTTTAAGATTTCTTGATTCTTCTGGTAATTCTAATTTATCATATAAAGGTGTATTAATGCAACTAGCTTTGCCTTTGTGATCTAAATATAAGTAAATCTTACGTCCAGTCTTTAATGGTGCTAAAACAAATAATGATTTTCTTGATAAATTACCACTAGTAAATAATAAATATACTACATGATCACCTAAAATTAATATAGCACTTAAAATAACTATAATTAAATCATAAGACATACCACCTGTACTTAATGGTGTTAAACCTAATCCAATAAGTAGAGGTTTAAAGAAATTTAAAAATAGAAATACACAAGTAATAATTAATTGTATTAAAGGTAGCTTTTGTGTTCTTATGAAACTAATAATAAAAGTACCCAAAACAAGTAAAAATCCAAATCCAGTTACAAGAAAATAAAAGTATCCTTGTTCAAAAAATTCTGTTAATGTCATAATACTATTCTCCTTTTATAAAGTATAAAGAGTGGAAAGCGATACCCTACTCTCAATTTACGTTACTCGATTTTCTAAGTCGCTTCCTTTCGCTACGTCCACTGTTATAGTCTTGACGATGACTCATATAGATAATAAACTTATTTTATAAATCTTTTACCCTTTATATTATTATATCATACTTTTCAATATTTTCAAATATTTTTTATAAATTAAAAAAAGATTGTAATTTTTTTATTAATTACAATCAATTTTATGCATTATTTTTTTACTAATTAGACAATAGATAAGTATTTAATAACTCTTTTAAACGTTCAACAGTAATATCAATTTGAATTTTTCCATTAAATACAAAACTTATAAATCCTGTTTCTTCTGACACTACAATTGTAACAGAATCATTCATTTCACTTATACCGATTGCGGCACGATGTCTAGTTCCTAATGATTTTGGAATATCATAATTATCTGTAAGTGTGAAATAAGTAGCAGCACTTGCAATCTTATTATGTCTAATAATAATAGCACCATCATGACAAGCAGTACCAGGAGTAAAGATTGTTGTTATGAGCTCTTGTGTTATGTCCGCATCTAGTTTAATTGATGATGTTTTATTCACAAAATCTAATAAAGAATCTTTTCTTTCAAATGTAATTAAAGCACCAATCTTTCTACTTGCAAGATATTCAACACTATTGCATATAATATTAATAGTGCTTTCTTTTTCTTTTTCGGATGAAAATCCAAACTCTGTTTTATCTTTTACTTGCTTACCTTCCAAAGCATTTCTTAAATCTTGTGCATAAAGAATTATAAAGAAACCAATAAACCAATATGATATTATCTTTAAAACATTTATGAATATTCTTAAATCTAATATTATCCCCACAAAATATAATACAACTATACTAGCAGTAATAATAATTAATCTAAGAACATTCATTTTCTTTTTTATGAAAAAGAAAAATAATATAACTAATCCAATAACTGATAATAAATCAATTATTAAACTGATAATACCAATGGTCGAATCTGCTCCTAAATAATTTTCGAAATAGGTTTTTATATTACCAAATCCCATACCAATACCTCTTATAATTTTGTTATTTTTTTATAAATTTTACTAGCATATGTCTCATCTTTCTCGATTAGATCAATTAAAGAAGTAAACACTACTTTCTCGTTCTTAGCTACATATTGCTCATACATTAATCTATAAGTAGATAAGATATCTGTGACATTGCCATTACTAAATAGACATACATTTAAAATAAATTCACCATTTTCTTTTTCGATTATCATATTAACACCATTACCAGGATATCTAAATTTGTAATTGGCATTAAATTTATCAAACTCTTTTTCAATTTTAGTTAGATTATGATCAATGATATTTTTTAAATATGGATTATTATTTTTAATTAATTGCTTAATCTTTGTTAGAATCTCAGCATCGTTTTCATTTTTAGTATTTAATATATTAGCATCATCAAATATTACAAGTTTCTTATGAGCAAGAGTAAGCGTACTATAAATATTATTTGTGGCCACAATAGACTCTTCTTTGTAATAATCTTTCAAATAAAGAATATTATAATCACTTTTATTATAATTACGAGAATTAATATCAACGATGCAAAGATTATTATTTAAGAAATCAAATATATCATATTCATTGACGTTATTATATAAAAATGCTTTTGTGATATTCTCATATGTCTCTTTTTGAAAATCAATATTTTTAATAAAATAATTGATTTTTATTTTATTATCATCTTTATATAGCTTATAAATGTAGTTATAAATATCACCGTTAAATGCTTCAACACCAATATTTGCTTTATGGCTATTTAAAAATGGTGCTTTAAACGGATATTCTAAAGTCAAGTTTCTTGGACCTAATTCATATCTATTTCTTAAGGTCACATCAATCTCAGATAGTGAAGATATTAAATTTGTATTAAGTGATTTATTTGTTTGATAATCACCAGCAATAATATATCTTTTATTTTTGAACAAAGTGTTACAATCACCATACGAAATAATATGAGCATCATCAATAATAACACAATCATAATTTATTATTTTTGCATGCTTTGTGGCAAAAGAAACATCACTTAAAAATATTTTTAATCTTCGATTATTATTCAATAGAAAACTTTCATAATCATAATTATCATAATTAGTATGTTTAATATTAACTGGATTACGTTTGATATAATTATTAATCATCTTCTTGGCATTACACTGACAAACTATATCTTCAAGACTTCTTGTTTTCTCTAATAATTCAAAAAACTCATCAGTCTTAAACAAGTATCCTCTTTTTTCAAAGAACTTGTCCACAAGATTCTTAAAATAATATGCTTCAAAAATATCGCTAAGTCCTGTAATATCATCATTCTTCTCAACGTATTTAATCAAATTAGTAAGATGATATTCATTCAATACACCTATCTCACTTGTTATATTTAAATACAAATTCAACTCGTTTTTACAATCCAATAATTTTGTGAAATATACAACATTATCCTCAATCTTAGAATCATAATATCTTTTTACCGAATCTTTAAAAATTAAACTATATTGCTTAATGTTCTCTACGATGCTATCTAATTGCTCTTTAGTATTATTAACAATCTTTCTTAAGTTATCATAATTCACAAAGCTTTCATAAACACTTTCTGTGGAAACGAAAACATTAATGTAATTATTATAAATTGTGGCAACATTTTTTAACTCTTGGATGTCAGTCTTTTCATATCGATACATATATCCGAAATAATCTCTATATAATTTGTTATTCACAAAATATTTAATCTTATCGTTGTATCGATCTATATACTTTTCCATTTCATAATAGATATCGACACTTGCGTATTTAGTATCTTTATCAATTAAACAATCTTTAATTCGATTATTAGATGAGAAAAGTGATTCAATATAATCTAAGTATTCATTAAGCCTATTTACATTATCAAGTATTGAACTTGATAAAGGTTTATATGAATAATAACTAAAACTATCTATTATTCGATAAACTTCAAAATAAGCTCTTTTTAGAACATTCGAACGAACTAAAAACAAAATATATCCATCTTCATCAATCTCTTGCATGAACTCAACTATAATCTTACGATATCTTTTACTCTTAATTGATTCAAAAAAGTTCTTTAAAGAAACAATTGCTCCAACATTATTACTATGATATTTATGGCTTACCCCACAAATATCAATATATTCTTTAATTAACCTCTTTGATTTTTTATATTTAGCATCATATGTTCTAAATTCATCATTTTCGTATACAATGTTCTTTTTATCAAAGTTTAGTCCCAATAATCTTGGTTCAATCTTTTCTAACATTCGCATTTCATCTTCTAATGTTAATATATTTTGATTTAAACGATTTAGTTCTTGAATATCATCTTCAACTTTATTATTTATAATGACATTAATCATTCTACCATTTAGATAATAATCATTAAAGACTTTATTTAAATCCATAATAACATTAAAATATTCATCTTTTGTAAGAAAATCCCAATCTAGTAATTCTATTAATTCATTAGCTTCTTTTCGAAAATCATTAATGGATATTCTTCCTTCAATAATAGCATGTTTAATAATATTCTCATCACTTAGAATATCATTAATATGTTTGGCATCACTCTTTTTATAAAAATCACCATATAATAATTTTATTTCATTTTTATTATCTATATTTAATAAATTATTATAATTATTATTGATATCATCTAAAATATTATGATAATCCGTTATATCATTTTCAATATTTCCAAAATTATCTATTGCCTCTTTATATACATCTAAACTTTTTTGCCACTCAACAGGTATTAATTCCTTCCCCACAACATATATAGGTTCATTAAGTGTTTTTAGTTTACTAAAGCTTTCCGCACCCTTAACTCCAAATTCATTCAGTTTTATTTCTAGTGTACGAAGTTTTTTAAAATCATCATTTAAATTTCTTACTACTCCTAATACTTGATTTATATGTTTAATACTATTTACAATTGGAATAGCATTCCAAATACTATTTTGAAAACTTCCGATATTTTGAGTATTTCTTTCTAATGATTTAATTGATTGATATATAATTTCATATTCATGTTTATATATTTCAGTTAATGAGTCAATATAATTTTTATCTTTTATCAAAGATCTATTCGATGAAAAATAACCAATAATAATTTCTGATAATTTAAAGTCACGATAACTTTGATTAAAATCTTGTTCATAGCGATCTAACTTATCATAATATTCATTTAATGTTTTAATATATTCATTAGTTTCCGTCACATCATCTAAGAATAGTGGATTATACGTATGCGTTGAAAGTTTCTTAAAACTTTGAGTAAAGTTAGCAGTATATCTATCTAAATTAGTCTTGATAAGGAAGTCATAAATATCATTTATTGATTCTTCATTATCACTTACATATAAAGTTCTTAAACCTTTTTGTAAATTATTAACTAATACATCTTTAATGATACTTGTCTTTCCACAGCCATTTAATCCAGTTAGTGTTAAATCTTCACCATTATTAAATCTTTCAATAAAGAGTCTTTGATCTTTATCATAAACTCTTTGCATGTAGACTTGAGGATTAATTCGATACAACTTATCAATACCAACTGTAGATTTATATTGAGTATTGCTTCTTTTACGCCTAGGATAAATTGTATCATTCGATTTGTTCATCGAAAATGTAATATAATTATCAAGTGACAAGTTATATTCTTCAAATTTATTTAGTTGTGTTAAGATATAATCTAGTCCTTCAATAGTTTGCAATTCTTCGGTCATAACAAAATTTAATTTACTAGCACCAATAACTTGATATAATGATGGATTAATTATTGGAGTTGTTATCATTTGTACGAACAATTCGTTTAGTGAAGTTATTTCTTGCTCACCATCTTCACTTTCCAAATTCTCAAAATATAATTTTATTGGGATTAATATAACCGGCATAAATGATTCTTTATGTTCTACACCACGATATCTTAATAATCCATACGAAATATATAATTGACAATAAGGATGATTCCTTGCTAGATGCATGAAAAATAGATGAGGCACATAATTTTTTAACATATCAGATTCGATATCTGAATGTCCAAGTCCTTTATTTTGGACTTTAAAATATGTGACATCACTTAGTTTAACCATTTCATATTTTAATATGCTAGAAATTATTTCTGTATCAACTATTCCCAGTTCTAAATATGAATCACTAACAAAAAGGTTTCTTAAATGCAAACTAGATGAAACACTAGTTTTATTGACCTTAGTAACTTTCATAGTTTTATCCTCGAATTTATTATATCATAATTTAAAAAGTTTGTTAAGAAAAGATTTGTTTAATGATTTTTTTTATTATTTATGCGTTTTAATAATAAATATTATTAAATAAATATTTCCTATATTTTCTTTTTTCATATCTATATTTTTAAAGAAATTTAAAGTGTTTACATATTAAAAATAGATGCTTAATTTTTATTTACATTGACTATATTAATATAATTTGATAAAATATTAACGAGGTAATTATTATAATGAATTTCTATAGTTTAAACTTTTTTAATTTGACTAATCTAGTCAAGAAGATTAACTATGGCTATATTGACAAGGATGGTGAACAACATTTAGGTATTTTTTCTAACCCAGATAGCAATTATCTTTTACAAAATCCTAATCAAACACTAGACAATAATATTGGTCTTTGCTTTGATATTGTGGAAATATATAGGGCATATTTGCATCATCATGGGTTGTATTGTGAGTCATATTATTTGGAATATAGTTGTGGGGAAATATTGGAAACACACGCCTTTATTATCCATCGAAAGAAAAATAACGAATGGTATGAATGCGTTGATAACTCTTGGGATAATGATTTTTATCCACGTGGTTACCACGATAAAGACTATTTAATTAAAGAAATTTATGAATGGTTCCAAGATTATGTAGAACAATTACATGGACCTGTAGACAAGACTAAATTTTATTTGAATAAATATTTGTATCCAAAACAGGTATATTTGAAGAAACTAAATCTTATTGATTATTGCAAAAATAGAGAATATTTAGGTAGCTATCGTATTGAATTTTCCGGAATGGCAATTGTCTTTTATAAAGATAAAACTTTAGTATTGGAAACAAAACACAATGAGAAAGTTTTTCCAAAAGGGCATATTGAATATGGTGAAAGTTCAAAAGATGCTTCAATCCGTGAATGTCTAGAAGAGAGTGGAGTCGACTTAAGTAATGCAAAATACTTAGGGGATTGTGGCGAATATTCATATACATTCTCAAGTGGACATTTAAAGATAACAAATGATAATTTTTATCACACATTTGGTGTTAATCAAATTACTAAAACCGTGTATGTTCATGTATACTTATTAGACAGAATGCAAGAATTCCATTTAGAAAATATCTTTATTAAAGGCTATTGGGTAAATAACAGCGATATTTATGATGTGGTAACACATGAGAATACTATTACTGTATTTAAAAATGCTCTTAAGTTATTGAATAATTATAATAAAAAAAGCAGTTAAACTGCTTTTTTATTTTGTAAATTCTTCGTATAAACTAATTGTTTTCTTATCAACTCTTGCATTGACATAAATTCCATTATCTTCCATTCTCATATTAAAATATATTGATTCACTTCGAATCTTATAAGCTATATCTTGTTTTTCATATGGAATAAAAAATATTCTATAAACATATTCTTTATATGCTTCATCAATTATTAGTTTAACTAATTCATCAATATTAGTTCCATCTTTGGCACTAATCCTTATAGCTTTAGATAAATCATTTATATAGTCAGAACCAATATAGAAATAACTTGTTAACTTATCAATTTTATTAAATGCATATATAATAGGAATATCGCCGATTTTAACACCTATACTTTTTAAGACATTATTTGTTATATTGATTTGCTCATTAAACCTTGTGTTGCTTGTATCCACAACATGAACAATTACATCAGCTTCTTTTATTTCTTCAAGTGTTGATTTAAATGCTTCTATTAAATGAGTTGGTAATTTATCAATAAAACCAACTGTATCAGTTAATAAGAATTTACCATAATCAGAACTTATTAAGCGAGTACTTGTTTCTAAAGTTGCAAAAAGCATATCTTTTGATAAAACCTGCTTGTCTAGATTGCTTGAATATTTATTAATTAAATAATTTAATAAAGTTGATTTACCACTATTCGTATAGCCAACTAAACAAACTGTTTTTATACTACTTTTATTTCTTCGTGTACGTTGTTGCTGTCGTATTTGTTTTAACTCATTAAGTTCTTTTTTCAATTCGGCTATCTCATTATAAGTAATTCTTCTATCTAGTTCTAATTGGGTTTCACCGGCTCCACGGCCATGGCTAAATCCACCTCCAGCGCCTCTTTGGCGTGATAGACCTTGTCTTAATCCAGTTAAACGAGGCAAGGTATAAGATAGTTCTGCAAGTTGTACTTGAATAATTGCTTCTTTAGTTTTTGCTCTACTTTTAAATATTTCTAAAATTAAATATGTCCGATCAAATATTTGTGTTTCTAACGCTTCATCAAGTGTTGATATTTGTAATGGAGTTAGCTCATTATTAACTACCACAACATCAGCTTCAGTTGCCTCAATAACCATTTTCAATTCTTCGATTTTCCCTTTACCAATGTATGAATGGTTATTAAATGATTCTAAGTTTTGTGTCACTTGATCTATTATTTCTATATTACATGAATTAGCTAGATTCGTTAATTCATCTAATTCATATTCAAAATCTGTATAAGATTGGTTATCTAACTTAACAGCTAATATAATTCCTTTTTGTTTTTGTTCGTTACTCATAATCCTTAATATTTATTTCTTTTATTTCCCCAAAGTCATCAAATTTTGACTTATAAATTGTGATATATTCCTTATGATCTTTGCTAAGTAACGAAGAAAGAATCTTTGGTACATTTTTCGCAATACCAGAATTAGATGGATTATTAATCCATTCAATTGACTTAAAATCTAATATTCCTTCACTTGATCTTTTAGGAACATTTATTTTCTTATCTATATCGCATAAGAAACAATACATTCCTCCAAAGCTATCATCTTCATCTAATACTTGCCAAAGAACACGAATATAATCATTATTTAATTTTACATTAATTCCCGTCTCTTCTTTTGTTTCCCGAATGGCAGCAGAAAGCGGTGTCTCGCCATTTTCAATTTTACCACCAACTCCGTTCCAACAACCCATCCATGATGGTTTATCTCGATTTAACAATAAAATCTCGTCTTTATACTTTAAAAATACTAAAACATATTTTAACTTATTCATTTCCTTCTCTCCAGACTTTATTTACTTCATCCATCGATGGTATAGCATTTATTACACCCTTTTTTAGCACCGATAGTGATGAAGCAATAGATGCAATTTTAGCTGAATTATATATTCCTTTATCTAAATTATGAACAAAAAATGCATTGAATATATCTCCAGCACCAGTTGTATCAACTGCATTAACATTCATCACTTTAATTTCATGAAAAGATTCAGGTGTTTTAACTAATATGCTTTTATTCCCTCTAGTACATATGATATTTTTCACATTTAATGAATTTATACTATTATATATATCCTTACTTTTTGCTAGTCCATTTAATTCAAACTCATTAGGAGTAATAGCATAAATATTTTGTAATATTTCATTATCTAATTCTTTATATGGCGCAGGGTTTAATATAACCAATATATTCTTTGAATTAGCATATTTAATTATCTCTTTTGTAACTTCAAGTGGATATTCTAATTGTAATAATATGATATTTGCCTCATCGATTACTTTTTGATATTTCATAATATCACTTAATGTACATAATCTACTAGCACCATTATAAACACAAACGTTATTTTCACCTTGCTCATCAGTCATAATACAAGCAAAATCACATGGTGTAGGTTTATATATTGGATATACTTTTACATTATTTTCTTTTAAAACTTTTATGCAAATTTCACTATAACTATCAATACCTAGACAAGTAATAAAACTAACATCACTACCTAGTTTTCCTAATGCTAAGGCTTGATTATATCCCTTACCACCAGGTTCAGTAAATCTATTTAATGCGTTAATAGTTTCACCAGGATGATTAAAATGGTTAACATTTAAAAATTCAGATTGTCCACTTAAACCTATTACTAAAATTTTGTTCATTGCTATCACCTTCACATAAAAATTATAACATATCTTTAATTATTTGTATAGCAAGTAATTTAATTATTAAAATGTATATAATATAGAAAGACTATTTTTACATTAAAAAAAGTAGCTCGAAAGCTACTTTCTATCATTTTAATTATTTTAAATCATCTTCTGGGTTTTTACCTAAACGTTTTAATGTTTCCACAACATAACTTTCACGATATTCTTCTTTTGGATCACGTCCTAAATATGATTTGAAGAATTCTTGATTAGCTTCTTCATAACTAATACCAGCTATATTTTGTATTATTCTTGTACTACGGTCAATAAGTTTTTTATTCGTTGGTAAAACTTGAATCATCCAGTTACCCCATACACGACCCATTTTGGCCATTGTACCAGTAGATACTGTATTCATAGTTAATTTCACTAATAAATGTGTCATAAGTTCATTTGAAGTTCTTGAAACTTTTACTGGAATATATATCTCATTTTCCCATAATTTGCCTTTAGGAACATTTCCTAATCTTATAACAACGCCTTTATCAAATTTCTTAACTTCTTCTTTGAACCATGCCATAACTTCTTTAGTAGCACTACCATTAATATCCATTACTACTAAGCAGTTTGGTTTACGAGAATATCTAGATGGATCATCACCATTTCCGATATTATATTTTAATACTTCTTCTGTCCCAACAAGTGGTGGATTATTAACAATATCTTTAGCTGCTTCTAAACGAATATAATCTTCTTTTGTCCAATCAAGACCTTTAATAGGACGACGGAATACATGTTGCCATGCAACTTCATTAGGATATAGAGGATCCTTAATATAAGCCCAACTTAATTCAGCCTTATCATCATCAAATTGACGGAAAGGTGGAAGAGTAAATGTTGGTTGACGTTCAGTTGTATCTGTCATTATATCAAGTAAATAATCATGAGCAGCATAAGTAATCAAACCTTTTTGATCATAAACACTTTTTTCAAGTTCGATAAATTGTGCTAAACCTGCTAATGCTTTGCCACTTGCCAAAGAGCGATTAACTTTCTTGAATTCTCTTGCATATTGATTAACATCTAAAGCAACCAATCCAGCTACAGCTAATTCATCTTTAGTTAAGTTTTCTTGACACCATTCGTTTGCGGCTAATTCAAATGCAGCGCCAGCAACTAATAATTCAACAGTTGTAACTTGCATACGAGTTGAACCAGAAACTGCCATGTTCCCTACAAACAAAGGAATCTGAATAACGCTTTTACGGTCAAAAACCTTACGGCATCTTTCTAAGTGTTCATATAAAATCTCTTTTGGATTACAGAATAAATAATATGTAGTGCAACCAAGTTCATCGGCTTCACATACTGAACCATTAATACTAGCACTTAATCCACATTCAGATAAGCCAAGTAATACATCACCAACGCCCATTTTAGCATCACGAACTTGTTGAGCACCAAAAGTCATATAATCTTCGAAGTTTTCTACTGATCTAACTAATGCCCTATCACCACCAGTTGTAAATGATTCAACACGGTTAGCATTATATAAACATTGCTCTAATCTATTAGGAAGTTTTTGACCTAGTGATGTCCAAAAATATCTCCAAGCAGCATCAAGTTGTATTGCCATACGACCAGATGCACCAACAGAAGAGATAACAACACGTTTGCCTTCATACATTACACGTTTGAAATCTGCAACCATTCGCTTGAAATTTTGAGTTTTAAAAGCTTTTGCGGCTACTGAAGGTATATTAACCTCTGGATTAGCAACATCGGCATCTAGAATCATTCTAGCACCAGCTTGTGTATCTTTTTGAATAGTTGAACTTAAATTCCTTGTTATTGGGTTTGATTGTTCAGTTGGAATAGCTCCTAAATGAAACTGTTTTTCATTCTCAATAAAGTCTTTCGACATTTCCTTATAATCCATCATTAATACCTCCAAATTATTATGCAAAATAACTTATTTTATTATACCATATTAAAATAATTAATGCAAGAACCAAAAAAGAGATTATTCGCCAAGAATAGTAACTTCTTTACCTTTAAAATAAACACCAATAGTTCCAGGGCCAACAGAAGCACCAACGATTGGGCCAATATAATTAATATAAAAACCAGCACATTTGATTTCTTTTTCCAAATGTTCTTTAATAAAATTAGCATCTTCTAAACTATCTGCATGTCCAATACCAATAATTTGATTTTCAGGATCAATAATATTGTTCTTGACTTCTTCACAAAGTTCTAATAATGAAGTTCTTCTTCCTTTTACTTTACGATAAGCATAATTATTACCTTTAATATCAGATATAATAATTGGTTTAACACTAAAGATATTTCCAAAGAAGGCACTTGAGCTTTTAACACGACCAGCACGTTTTAAATATTCTAAGCTTTCAACAGTTGCAAATTGATTAACTTTTAATTTGTTTTCTTCAATATATTGGCTAACTTCTTGCAAAGACTTGCCTTCACTTCTTAATTTAGCAGCATCACATACTAATAAACCTTGACCTAAGCATGAAATCAAACTATCAACGATTTCTATTTCAGCATCTGGATATTCTTCTAATAAATTTTGTTTTACTGTATAAGCAGTATTAACAGAACCCGATAATGCTGAAGAACAAGAAATATATAATACTCCTTTACCTTCTTTAATTGCATTAGTAAATGCTTCTTCATATTCATTCATAGGAACTTGAGTAGTCATAATTCTTGTTCCTTTTCTCATGATGTCATATAATTCTTTTGCAGAATACAAATCCCAATCTAATGAAGCGGGTAGTTCTTTTCCATCATAAGTAATGTTCATTTTTACGTATTCAATATTGTATTTATCACGTAAATCTTTTCCTAAATCAGATGTAGAATCAGTCAAAATAATAAAATCTTTCATAATTAACCTCCATTTAATCTTGACAATAAAAATTATATCAAATATAATATTTGTATTCAATAGTCAATAAGCGACATATGTCGCTTATCTTGGAGGTTTTATGGAAAAAAAGTACGATAAAAGATATAGAGAGACTGACCAATTAATCAAAGATGTGTTTATTCAGCTTGTGGAAACTAGAGGATACTCAAATGTTACTGTAAAAGATATAGCTAATAGAGCCCAAATAAATCGCAATACTTTTTATTTACATTACCGAGATAAAGAAGACTTAATAGATAAAATCACGCTTACAATATTTAATGAGAGTTATGAGAAAGTTAAAGAAATAAATGAAATTAGAGAATTATCCACTGAAAAAGGTAATGAAATAGCCTTAACAAATTTTATGAAATCTATATATCATCATATAGAGTTTTTTAGAATTTTGTTAAAAGACCCAAATTTAACAGGGTATTTTTATAATTTCCAAAGAAATTTAATTAGATATTTTACTCAAAAATATTCGGATAAAAGTATTGATTCGAGAATTACTATCGAATATAAATTATCAGGTTTCTTTGGAGTAATGATTGACTGGATAATATACGATAGATATTCAATTAACGATATAGTATATACATTTAGTAAAATATTATTTGAATAAAAAGACGCACAAAAATAGTGCGTCTTTTTTATCCTAATAATAACCTTCTAATTGTATCTCTTAAGCATCCTTCTGGATCATTTAAAGAATCTTCTACTTTAAATTTTTCGCCAACAACACTTACTATTCGAACATTAGTTCCAAGTGATTCCTTAAGTTCATTTATGGCACAAAGCAAGAGCACTCTTTTTGATTTACATTTATTTACAATTTCACTAATTACTTTGCCATTTAAACTTTGTTTATCAATCTTACCTTCACCAGTGACAATATAATCATAATCTCTTATTAAGTGATTAAAATGAATCTTTTGAAGTAAATAACCAATTCCTGAATGGAAGAAAGAATTGAAATATGCCCTAAAAGCATAGCCAACACCGCCTGCAGCACCAGAACCTTGTATTGTTATTCCTTCATAGAAATCACTAAAATGTTCCATATTATTTTCTAATAATTCTAAATCACATTCTTTAGCACCTTTTTGTTTTGCAAATACATATGTTGCCCCATTCTCACCAAGTAATGGATTAGTAACATCTGAACAAACATCAAAACGTATCTTTGAAGTTAATTTTTGGAAATCTTTTCGATCAATATGATGAATTAAACCAAGTTTTTCATTACATAATGAAGTGATTAAATTATTATCTTTATCATAGAATTTAACACCTAATGCTTCGAGCATACCACTTCCACCATCATTACTAGCCGATCCACCAATACCAATTAAAATATTCTTAGCTCCTCTATTAATAGCATCTTTAATAACAAGGCCTAATCCATAAGTACTAGTAATAAAAGGATTTCTTTCGTCATGTCTAATAAGTGTTATTCCACTTGATTGTGCAAGTTCTATTACCGCAAAATCATTTTCTTTATCAAATAAATATTTAGCTTTTATCGGTCTTGCTAATGGATCAACCGTGTCAACTTCCAAAACAGGTAATTTATTAATATAGTTATAAGCTTCTAAAAATCCTTCACCACCATCAGAAATAGGAATGCAAGTCACTTCGGCACCTTTTTTTTCTAGTTCTTCTTTTACAATATTAGATACTTCAAGAGATGTAAATGTACCTTTAAATGAATCAATAATGGATAATATTTTCATAGACTCACCATTTATTTTGCAATAGTCATTGGAACACAAATATATTTAGGACCACTATAAACTGAATGACGACCTTCCTCTTTAGAGAACTTCATATTTTTAAAGTCATCAAATAAATTTCCGGAAATTGAAAATCCCGATACCGGTGTTAATTTTTTGCCATCAAAATATAATGCTAACCTAACCTCTCCACCATAGAAACCGCTAAAACTATCTAATTGGAATGCAGAGAAACCTAATATTTCTAAATAAGGTTCTTTAACTAGTTCTTTATATTCGATAGGGCTATTTGCTTTAACTTTAAAATTGGAAATTGTACCTGTTGGATTGCTTTCACCAAAGTATTTTCCTTCCACATAATCACCATGGAAATTAACGACCTTTTTATTGTCAATTAATAAAATAGGTCTTAATGTTTTACCATATTTATCAATAATCATTGAATAAGGTGACCCTTTAATAACCGGTTCCATAGATAATGAAATGTCACAATCAATCACACTTCCGATATTTAATTTTGATACATGTCTTAATTGCGATTGATAAGTTAATTCTGAAGCAAAATATTTCATTATATTAGTAACTGCTTCATTTTTTAATAAAACATTTATTTTTGTTAGATCATTTGGAATACTAGTTGCTTCACCACGTTCTTTAGCTTGTAATAACTTATCATTAACCATTTCCGTAATTTCATCATAGTCAATATCATTAGTAGAATATGACAAATATAATTCTACTTCTTCTTGCCTACCTTTATAAGTAGGGATAAGTTCAATAAATAAACGATAATCACTATATGCTACATCAGCGCCTTTAGAATTAATAAAATGATAGTTATTTCTTGATACAAATATTTCTGTAGAATTAATCCAGCCATCTTTAAATGTATCAGCTTTAAATATTGCTTTACTAACATTAGTAGCTACGACATCAAGTGGATATTCACTAATATTCGATTCGATTTTTAAATAGTCTAATTCTGGTTCTGGAAGTTCAAAAGGTTTATTTTGTGCATAACTACATCTAGTTAATGCTTCTTCAACACTTGAAAGTAATTCTTTGTTTGTAAAAGCATCATTTAACGAATAAGAGTAAGAACCAACTGCATTACCATAATTATGAAAAATAGTAATATTATAAGTAGTCACATTAACTTTTCTTGCGGTCTCGACTTTATTTAAAACAAAATATAATTCATAACGATTCTCATTTAATTCATTTACTGTAAATGAAGATACATTACTATTATTTAATAATACTCCTTTAATTTGTTCTAATTTACTCATCCTAACTTCACCTTACACTTTAAGTGTGGCCCGCCATCACTAACACGAACCCACTCCTTGTGTCCTTTCCCACAGAATCCAGTTCCAGAAACTTCAAATCCATTAGAAACCATGGTAATAGATTTTAATAAATCTAAAACATAACCACTCATTACAGCTGGAGCAAATATTCGACCAGTAAACTTGCCATCTTTTATTTCTCTTGCATACTCACATACACATTGTATTTGCCAATTTTTAGGATCTTCCATACCATTATTTGTTTGGCATAAATAGAATCCATATTTAATTGATTTAATCATATCATTAACATCACTTTCTCCTTTAGAGAAATAAGTGTTAGTCATTCTTGTATATGTTTTATGAGTGAATTCTTCTCGACGTCCATTTCCCGTTGGTTTAGTTCCTAATTGCATAGCACTTAAAGCATCAGAAATACCACGTTCTAATATTCCATCCTTAATTATTAGTGTATCTTGAGCTAGAACACCATCATCATCAAAGAAATATGATGCAACACTATCGGCGGCTTTCGCACCATCATGCATGCATATTAATGGGCTTGCCACATATTTACCAATAAAGTCTTTTGCTTTAGCTCTGTTTTTCACAAACATATCCATTTCTACTCCGTGGCCAAATGCCTCATGAGCAATTAAACCAGTAATAGATGGATCAGTTATAACATCATATACACCAGGAGTAATAGGTAAAGCATCTAACATTTGAATAGCAAGACTTGCAACATCATCTACTTTTGATTCGGCTAAATCAAGAAGTTTCTTTGTATCTTTATCACCAAAAGATTCCCTTGCATTTTTAATATTATTATCTTTCCTTGTAAAACTAATAATTGAACAAGTATGATAAGGATATGATTGTTCTAAATCTTTATTATTACTTACAAATATTTTTGAAACATAAAAAGAACTAAAATTACACATAGCGTTGATAATTAAATCACTATGTTTCATCATTTTATCACGCATGCTTTTTAACCGGTCCATGATTTCATTCACTTGGATTGGTTCATTATCAACTCGTTCAAATACTTCTGTTAGAGCATCTTCTTCAAGCATTCTAGCATTAACTCGAGGTAGGCTTTCATCTAACTTAATATTTAAAACTTCTTTATAAACTTCTTTATAGTTTTCTAAATTAATATCAGGACATGAATATTCTAGATATCCTTTACCATCATATACTTTAATTACAAAGCCTTGTTCATTTTCATTATCACGAATATTTGAAGATACTAAATCAGTTCTCATTGCGAATCCTTTTGTATCAACACCAAGAATAGATGCATAATCAAATTCTTTTGTTAATAAAGAAATTAACTTTTTGCAAGCATCTTTACGTTCTTTTAAAAATTTTGTTATAGCCATTACTTTACTTTCCTTACTGATAAAGTTACATCTTCACCATTCAAATTCCAATCTTTACGATAAGAATCGCTTCCCACTTCATAGAATACTTCATCAGCTAACAACTGACGAGATATACTTTCAATATTCTTTCTAACAATATTTTGAATTTTTTCGTTACTTTCTACGAACAAATTAATATGATCCACAACTTCAAATCCAGCATCTTTTCTCATTGTCTGAACTTTTGATACAAGTTCATTAACAAATCCTTCTTCAATCAATTCCGGAGTTAATGTAGTTTCCAAAATAACAAACAAATTGAAATCTTGACTTACGGCATAACCTTCTAATTGAGTTGTTTCAATTAATAAGTCTTCACGTTCTAATACTAAATCATTTCCGTCAACATTAAGTTTTAATGTATTAGTTTCATTTAATTCAGCCATTGCTTTATGACCATCAAGATTTTGTAATAATTTTGATAATGGACCTAGAAGTTTTCCACATTTACTTCCTAATGTTTTGAAATTTGGTTTAAATTTGTAATTAGTAAATTTCGAAACATCATTAATATAATTAACATTTTTAACATTTAATTCATCTTTAATAACATCATTAAATAAATCTTCAAGTGGTGTTGCCAAAACATACATATTATTTATTGGTTGTCTATTTTTAATATTAGATGCATTACGTGCATTTCTTCCCAAGACAACAATATCTAATACTTCATCCATTTGCTTTTCTAATTTAGTATCAATATAACTTTCGTTATAAGTTGGGAACTCACATAAATGGATTGAAGTAGGAGCGTCTTTATCAACACTACGAACAAGATTTTGATATATTGATTCAGTAATAAAAGGAAGCATTGGGCATATTGCTTTTGATAATGTTACAAGACAAGTATATAAAGTCATATAGGCATTGATTTTATCCTGTTCCATTCCTTTAGCCCAGAATCTTTCACGACTACGGCGAACATACCAATTACTTAAATCATCAATAAACTTTTCAATAACTTTTGTACTCTCAGTTATTTTATAATTTCCTAAATTATCATCCACTGTTTTTACAAGTGTATTTAATTTAGATATAATCCATTTATCCATAACACTCAATTTATCATAATCAAGAGAGTATTTTGTAGGATCAAAATTATCAATGTTAGCATATAATATATAGAAAGCATAAGTATTCCATAATGTTCCCATGACTTTTCTTTGTCCTTCAGTTACAGCTTTACCATGGAATTTGTTAGGTAACCAAGGAGCACTATTAGAATAGAAATACCATCTGATTGCATCTGCACCATATTCTTCTAAAGCTTCAAATGGGTCAACAGCATTACCTTTAGATTTACTCATCTTTTGACCATTTTCATCTTGAACATGACCTAGAACTATAACATTCTTAAATGGTGCTTTATCAAAAATAAGTGTTGATATAGCTAATAATGAATAGAACCATCCACGAGTTTGGTCAACTGCTTCACTAATAAAATCAGCTGGGAAGTTGTCTAAAAATACTTCTTTATTTTCAAATGGATAATGCCATTGAGCAAAAGGCATTGAACCGGAATCATACCAACAGTCAATTACTTCTTTAACTCTAGTCATTTCTCCATTACATTTTGGACATTTTAATTTTACATCATCTATATAAGGACGATGTAATTCAATATTATCAGGACAATTGAAGCTTAAATCTTTTAATTCCTGAATTGAACCAATTGTATGACGATGACCACATTTACATTCCCAAACTGGAAGTGGAGTGCCCCAATATCTATCACGACTAATACCCCAGTCTTGGACATTTTCAAGCCAATCACCAAAACGACCTTTACCAATTGATTCAGGAATCCAATTAATTGTATTATTATTTTTGATTAAATCATCTTTCACTGCCGTCATTTTTATAAACCATGACTCACGTGCATAATAAATAAGTGGTGTATCACATCGCCAGCAATGAGGGTATGAGTGTTCAAAATTCAATACTTTGAATAACTTATTTTCTTTATCTAAGGCAATCATTACTTCCTTATCAGCATTTTTACAGAACATTCCAGCCCATGGTGTTTCTTCAGTCATTTCACCTTTAGAATTTACAAGTTGTAAAAACGGTAAATCGTATTTACGTCCAACACGGGCATCATCTTCACCAAATGCGGGGGCAATATGTACAATACCAGTACCATCAGTTAATGTAACATAATCATCACTAACCACAAAGTAACATTTCTTTTCCATCTTCTTAAAGTCAAATAATGGTTCATATTCCATTCCTTCTAAATCACTACCTTTATATTCTTCAGTAACTTCTTTTTCCGTTTCCACAACATCCATTAAAGCTTTTGCAAGAATATAATATTCTACTTCATTAGTTTTTGGATTGATAGTTTTTACTTTAACATAATCATAATCACTACCAACACATAAAGCTAAATTTGAAGGGAGTGTCCAAGGAGTAGTAGTCCAAGCTAAGAAATAAACATTTTCTGTTCCTTTTACTTTAAATTTTGCAATACAAGATTTCTCTTTGACATCACGATATCCTTGAGCAACTTCATGACTAGATAAAGGCGTACCACATCTTGGGCAATATGGAACAACTTTAAATCCTTTATATAATAATCCTTTATCCCATATTTGTTTAAGACTCCACCAAACTGATTCAATATATTTGTTATCATAAGTTATGTATGGATCATCCATATCTACCCAATAACCAACAGTTGATGAGAAGTCCTCCCACATGCCTTTATATTTCCAAACACTTTCTTTACATTCTTGAATAAAAGGAGCAATACCATATTTTTCTATTTGTTCTTTGCCATCTAAACCAAGTTTTTTCTCAACTTCTATCTCAACTGGTAAACCATGAGTATCCCAACCAGCTTTTCTTAAGATCTTATGACCTTTCATAGTTTGATAACGTGGAATCATATCTTTAATAACACGCGTTAAAACATGGCCGATATGAGGTTTTCCATTAGCAGTAGGTGGACCATCATAGAAAGTATAAGTCTTATCTTTCATATGACTATCAATACTCTTTTGGAAAATATCATTATCTTTCCAAAACTTTTCAATTTCTTTTTCCCTTTCAACAAATTTTAAATCAGTTGGCACTTTAGAATATAACATATTTATCCTCCTTTAAAAAAACTTCGCCCACATAAATTGGACGAAGTAAGTTTATTTCGTTATAACCACCAATATACGTATAATATATCTCTTCTGTAACGGTAAGATTCCGTCTTAAGTTACTCTATTCACCTAAGCTGCTCCAAAGTGATACAGAATATAAATACTAATACTTTTTTTCACCACACCAAAAGCTCTCTATAAATCTTCTTTATATTCTACATGTCTTTATCAACGCATTTACTAAAATAATTATATATTAATTAGTGGTTTTTGTCAATTACTTTTTATATCTTAAAAACTAGTGAACCAAGCACCATTGTTTCCACAACACTCACAATATTATTTATCACATGAATTATTAATGACGTTGTAATATTGTTCTCAGAAAAATGATAAGCTGAGCAAATAGGAATAGCTAGAGCTAAATATTGGAAGATATATTTAAAGCTTGCAACATCAGTAACATGAACAAATGAGAAGATTAAAGCCGATATTAGAATAGTTAACCATGGCTTAAAATGAAACTTTTCTTCACAAGTACCAAAAATAAGTTTTCTAAAAATGATTTCTTCAGAAATTGGTGCTAGAATACATACCGAAATAATCATAAACCATTTGCCATTTGAAGTAAGCAATAGATTAATTAATCCTTCATTTGCACTAGATCCTGTATCACCCAATAATCCATATATCATGCCAACAATATTTCCCAAATAAATTAAAGCAGCATAAGAAAGTAATATAACAATAATATTCTTTTTTATATTTTTAAAAAATCGTTTTACATCAGCTATTAATTCTTTTCCTAAAAATATAAATGCAACTGTAAGAACAGGAAAATATGATAACAATTGAAGTAAGCAATAGATAAAACGAGAATTTTCAAATAAATTAGGATGCAACACATAATAATCATAAGCTGTCATACCAAGTTTAGGTATTATTTCATTACTATTATAACTTGATAATAAAGCCAAACCATTATTATATGTTTGAAAATCTAGACCGGTTTTTGCACTAACTGGAATATATAGTAAATATATGAATATTACACCACTCAATTCCATAAGCAAAGCTGTAACTGCTAGTAATATTAAATATTTAGTACCTTTTTTCATTATCTTCTATTTGAAATTTTTGATCTCTTCTTTTATTAAAGAAATAAATTCATCAATTGATACTGTTACTTGCTCTTGTGAACCATAGCGACGATATGTTAACAAGCCATCACTAACTTCCTTGTCCCCACAAACCAATTGATAAGGTATTTTCTTTGTTTGGGCTTCTCTAATTTTATATCCTAATTTTTCATCACGACTATCTACTTCTGATCTTATTCCACAGCCATTTAACTTTTTATTTAATTCAGTTACAAATTCTAAATGATATTCATTATTAACTGGAATTAATTTTACTTGAACTGGTGCTAGCCATGTTGGGAAAGCGCCGGCATAATTTTCAATGATAATTCCAATGAAACGTTCTAATGAACCAAAGCATGCACGATGAATCATAACTGGAGTTCTCTTTGATTGGTCTTCTGCTACATATGTGCAATTAAACCTTCCAGGTAATTGCATATCAAGTTGCACAGTTCCACATTGCCAAATACGATTCATTGAATCACGAAGTTTGAAATCAAGTTTAGGGCCATAGAAAGCTCCATCTCCTGGATTAATTTTAAATTTATGCCCAGTAGCAAGACACGCTTCTTCTAAAGCTTTTTCAGCTTCATCCCATACTTCAATTGAACCAATATAATTATCAACTGGACGAGTTGATAATTCAATTGAATAATCTAATCCGAAAATTGAATAAACATAGTCATACAAATCAAGGATTTGGGCTACTTCACTCGCAATTTGATCTTCACGCAATAAAATATGAGCATCATCTTGAGTAAATCCACGAACTCTAAATAAACCATTTAAAGCCCCACTTGCTTCGTATCGATGAACATTACCTAATTCTGAATAACGAAGAGGTAAATCTTTATATGAATGAAGTGAATTTTTATAAACAAGTATAGCCCCAGGACAATTCATTGGTTTTATAGCATAAGTTCCATCTTCCACTTCAACTGTGAACATATCTTCCTTATAATGATCCCAATGTCCACTTGTTTCCCATAGCTCTCTATTTAGCATTATCGGAGTTGATATAGTAGTATAGCCACGTTTCTTATGTAAATCTAACCAGAAATCTTCAAGTGTACGTCTTAATGTATAACCATTAGGTAACCAGAAAGGCAACCCTGGGCCATAATCACTAAGCATAAATAATTCAAGTTCACGGCCTAGCTTACGATGGTCACGTTTAGCTCTTTCCTCTAAAATATGTAAATGTTCCTTTAGTTCATTTTCATCAAAGAAAGCAACACCATAAATTCTTTGCAATTGTTCATTCTTTGAATCTCCACGCCAATACGCACCAGATACAGTTAATAATTTAAAATATCTTAAATATTTTGTGCTTGGTAAATGAGGACCTCGGCACAAATCAACATAATCACCATCACGATATGTGGTTATAATAGCATTTTCATCAAGCTCATTAATTAATTCTTGTTTATATTTATCGTTTTTAAATATTTCTAAAGCTTCTTTTTTACTTACTTCAGTTCTTTCAAATTTTAAATCAAGAGATGCAACTTTTGCCATCTCTTTTTCGATTTTCAATAAATCACTTTCACTAAATTTGATTCCTTCACCAGGATTAATATCATAATAGAAACCTTCTTCAATACTTGGACCAACTCCAAATTGGGCATTTGGATATAAATGCTTTACTGCTGTAGCAAGCAAATGAGCACATGAATGATTTAAAACATCAAAACTATTTTCTTTAAATACTAATTCTAGTGTTGCATCATGCTTAATAGGACGACTAATATCATATTGTTCATCATTAACTTTAGCATAAATACTTTTTTTAGCTAAACTTGGGGAAATGCTTTGTGCTATTTCATAAGCACTCATTCCTTCATCAAATTCTTTTTGACTTCCATCTAAAAATGTAATCTTCATACTTTTTCCTCTTTTATTTTAAAATTATAAAAAAGTCCTTACTTAGTATAAACTAAATAAGGACGAATTATCGCGGTACCACCTTAGTTCTTAATATAAATTATATATTAAACACTCTTAATTTTATAACGGAAATTAGCCGGGAAGTATTGGTTCCACTCAAATGAGAGTAATTATTATTACTAGTTAGTAGTTTTCACCATCCTACTTCTCTATAAACAATCATAATAATAACCATATTCATATCATCGTTTTTGTTATTCAAATTTTGCAATAACAGTTAAATCTCCAGTAATAACGGTTTTATCAGTAACTTCAGTTCCGTCACTAGTAAACCATCCAACAAATGTCTTGCCAGTCATTTGGGCAGGTGGGAAATAATAAATACAATCTTTGTAAATTACGCCTTCTTCTAAAGTGTTATCACCATACATAAATGTAACTTTGTAAGTAATAGGGGTAAATTTACCATAAATAGTTGTATCTCCGTCAGCAACACTTTCAGGAGTAGCTAATGTTTTAAAGAATGATTCTAAATACCAACCATCAAAACGATATCCAGCTACTTCGGCAGTAGGTAATTCTCCAATGCTTGTATGTTTTTCTACAGTCTTTGAAGATAAAACTTCTTCACCAAAAACAAAATTAACATTAACATCTGGATATTTTTCTAATAAATTAACAGTGAAGTCTACAATACAATCATGATATTTAACACGAATGAATTGTTCACCTGGTACTAAATAATGATCAAGTTTATAATTTACAAGCATACTTTCATCACATGCAATCATGCCACTAGTACCATTATCAAATTCTACTTGAAGCCAAATCGCTGAAAGGTCAAAATCCCCAACAGTAATTTCTTCAGGAATTGTATCTTCAATAACACTTACATTATTTTCTGCTTTTGCAAGTTTCATGCAACCAGTAAATAGTGAAAATGTTAAACCAATAACTAAAATTAAAAACAATTTTTTTATTAATTTCATTATTAAAATCGCTCCTCTTTTATATTATACACTATTTTAAAAATTTTTTAAAGTGTTTTATATCATAAATTTTCTAATTTTCGAAAATCTTCACCTTTTAGCTCGATTTCTTCCATTAAAAATTCTAATCTGGAGATGATTGCACGGCCCTTTACTTCGTCAATTCTACCATTTGCATCGCTTAAATGCTCTTTCATTAATTTAAAGTTGCGATTCGATGTTGCAAACATTGGTAAAAAGTTATCACAACGAAATTGTAAAATTGGTCCTAATATTTCATCGCGAATATAACTTGTATTAGATTCTCTACCTAAATCATCAAGCATTAAAATATCACATGACTTTAACCTGTATACAAAATCTTCAACGCTTTCACCATCACCAAAACTCGATTGTATTCTTCTTACAAAATCAGGATAATAAACAAATACAACACTTATTCCTTTGCTTGCCAATGTTTTGGCAAATTCATAAAGAATGAAACTTTTTCCAACTCCAAATTGACCATGTAAGTAAATACCTTTAACTAACCCTTTACTATTCTCATAATTAGTGATAAAATCAGCGAATTTTTTAAATATTAATGTTCTATTACCACTTATTTTCATTTCACCTTTTGATGGAGTATAATCAATAATTTCTAAAGAATTAGCATTAACTGTTTTAACTTTATCACAATCTTTATAAACACAACGGACAACGCCATTATCGATAGCTAAATCACAAGTCATATTCTCAACTTCTGATAAACATTCTCGTCCATCGCATTCTTTGCAACAATTATCCATCTCTTGGAATTGAGAAAAGGCCGGAAAATAACGTAATACTTCTTCTTCATCTAAAGCATTATCAGTAATGAATTTCTTTATTTGTTTGTTTTTACATAAGTTTTTTACAAGCTCGTTAGTCATTTCGATCTCCAAATAATTGTTTAATTAATTCGTCAGCTTCCTTAGCTTCATCTAAAGTTAAATCCGTATTAACATTTTCATTTTCTTCTTTCTTACTTGAATCCATCCAATCTGGTAAAGTAGCAGACCTATTACGACGTGATGTATCTTTCTTCTTAATATAAAGCAAAGCATCTTCTGCATTTCGTACGCCAGCTTTCATCCAGTTCCTAGCTATTTTCTCGATATAGTTATATGATAAATTGTCTCCTTCTTTCTTATTTACAAGATCAATTATCATAATATTAACAGCACCCATTGATAAACCAGTTGTTTCAATAAGCTTTGTGAAATCCCTAACTTCAACTAAACTACCTTTACCACCACTAACTTTTGCCAACACATCTGCAATACTTGTGTTTTTTACATAATTTAATAATGCAATATCTCCACTACTAAATTCATGACTGTATTCCACAACTTCATTATCCTTAAAATTGATTATTCCATCAGGGACTTTATTTTGATATATATATCCAGCACAAATAGCAATCTTATTAAAATCAATATCATGATCATTAATGATTGATTTCTTTAAAGCATCATACATTTCATGCTCATTTAATCCATAATTATAACTAATTGTAATAATTTCTTTTTTAAGCGACTCATCATTTAAAAGTTCTTGAGGTAATTCATTATCTAAAAGCATCTTAAAATAAGTATAATCAAAATTACTATTGCGAATTTCAATGTTGCTTTCTTCATCACTTTCGTAATTAATTATAATATTTTTTTCTTTTGATTTTTCAAATACTTCATCAAAAGATTTAGTTACATCATTATATCCTTTAACTTTCTTACTTTCAAAATAATATTCTCTTAACTTATCATATTCGGTTTCACCAATACTACTAATTAAAAAAGACTTTAATATGCTATTATTTAAAAAGTTCTTTGGGCTTAGTGGTTGTATTATTTTTACAATAGCACTTTTGCCTTCTTTATTATATTCTTTTAATAAGCCAATTCCTTCTAACTTATTAATATTGCGATTTAATAAAGATAAATTATTATAAGAAAGCATATCCAGTATTTTTTTAGTACTCACTTCATCAGATAATAAATTATTAAGAAGAATATATAATGTTATTGATCCTTCACCAATAAGTGGAAGATACATATTAGTTAATACTTCATAATCACTTCCGCTTAGTCTAACTTTTACAATTTTAATATTTCCATTTAAATCTAACATATTATTTTTCCTTAAATAAACTTACACCTTTGAAGTTGAGTTGTGAATCTAATATTTTATAAAATCCAGCAATTAATTTCTTACCTTTTCCAAAACTAAAGAAACTAAATGTTTCAATTTTAAAATCTATTGCCATTTCAACTGGAGTAATATCAGTAATTTTAGCAGTACAAGAATATGAACTATTCTCAAATAAAATCTCTTTATATGTCTCATTAACATCAGTAATCGTTGCTTTGTCACTTTCTGCTAGTTCCGTTACGGCTTTCAATGCTTCTTCATAACGAGCACGGTAGTAATGAGTTTTTAATGCGTCATCAGAATTAAGGTCATAAGTTTCATAATTTTTATTAAAAACATCTTTAAATTTCATATATATCCCCTACATATTTTTCTCAATAACTTCTTTTTTTATATCTTGTGCAATTTCATTTGCTACTTTTTTTAATTCTAGAAGTGTTTTATCATTATACACTTGATAATCTGATAATGCCATTTTATCTTTAACTTGAATCTGTGACAAAATACGATCCATTGCTTCACTTTGAGTTAATCCATTTCTTGCCATTATCCTTTTTACTTGATTATTAAAACTAGCACCAATACAAATTATTTTATCAAACAAGTTTTCCATACGTGATTCAAATAACAATTGGACTTCAAAAAATACTAAAGGTTCTTTTTTGTATTTCTTTATCTCTTTAATAACTTTTGGATGAATAATCTCTTCTAGTTTCTTTTTTTTATCTAAATCATCAAAAACTATTTTACCTAATTTTTTTCGACTTATTTCTCTATCTTTATCTAAAATACCTTCGCCAAATTCATATATTACCTCATAGTAAGCAACACGACCCTTTTTAATAACTTTATGTGATATGTCATCACAATCAATTACTAAATAGCCTAAATCACGAAGTATATTACAAAATTCACTTTTCCCACAAGCTATAGATCCTGTTACTCCAACAAGCATAATTTTCTCCTTTATAGTTTTTGGCAAGTTGGACAAAAGTATGTTCCTCTTCCACCAACTCTTATTTTTAATATTTTAGTTTTACAAACTGGACATTCTTCTTTGGTATGAACTAATAATTCATTTTGAAACCTTCCGGTAATAGCATGACTTGACATAAAACTTTTAATAGTTGTTCCGCCTAAGGCAATAGCTTTATTTAAAACAATAGTACTTGATTCAATAATATTATTATAATCTAAATCAGTTAAAGTACATGATTCTTTTTCAGGATGAATTTTAGCCATAAAAAGAACTTCGTCCGCATAAATATTTCCTAAACCACTAATTATAGTTTGATCAAGCAATACTTCTTTTACTGGTTTATGTAATTTACCAACTTTTTCTTTTAAATATTCAGTAGTTAAAAATCCACTAATAGGTTCAATCCCTAATTTTGAAAGTGGTTCAATAGTTTTCACATATTCGAAATCATTAGTATTAAACAAATAAATAACACCAAATTTACGAGTATCATTATACATCAGAGTTGTATTATCAGTGAAATTGAATAAAATATGGTCATGCTTTGTAGCATCATTAACGTTATCTTTTAAGAAATATTTACCTTCCATTCTTAAATGAGATAACATTATCTTATTTGATAAAATAAATACTAAATATTTACCAACTCTTTTGACTTCTTTAATTTCTTCACCAACTAATGAATCAATAAATTCGCTTATATTAACATTTTGAATAATACGAGGGTAATTTACTACTACGCTTTTTATAACTTTACCAATAATTAAATCATTTAAACTGTTTTTTACAGTTTCAACTTCTGGAAGTTCAGGCATATTATTTTAAGATACAACCTTCGTAATTTCTTTTTACTTCATGAAAAGCATTTTCATCTTTAGGATAACCAAAAGCAACTAAAGCCATAGGAACATATCTTTTTTCTTTAATATCAAAGATTTCTTTACATTTTTCCATGCGTTTTTCATTAGGCCATACCCCGCACCAACAAGACCCTATCCCTTTATTTTGGGCTTCAAGTAGTGATATAGTCACAGCACTAGCCACATCCATAGGTGCCATACCTGGTACAATACATTTAGTATCCATTAAATATAAAACAATATGACTTGCTTTATCAGTAAATCTTGTGGTGAGGAAAGAGTGAGCAACTTTCTTTTTAGTTTCTGGATCACTTGCTATTTTAAATCGCCAAGGTTGTTGATTCATGGCACTAGGAGCCATGCAAGCAGCCTCAATTATTTCTAACATATCACTTTCACTAATCACTTTATCCGAATATTTTCTAACACTACGTCGTAATTTAATCTCATTTACCATTTTCTTCTCCTAATGCGCTAAGAACCAATTATCACCAACACCAACACTTGCTATTAACTTTACATTAAGTTTAACTGCTGTTTCCATTGATTCTTTTACTAAATTAGACAAAATCTCTATTTCTTCAGGTGGACAATCAAATACAAGTTCGTCATGAACCTGAGCAATCATAATAGCTTTCAAGTTTTCTTTTTCTATTCTTTCTTGAACTTTATTCATAGCTATTTTTATTATATCAGCTGCCGTACCTTGAATAGGCGAATTCATCGCAGTTCTTTCGCCGAAAGAAACAACGCCTTTGTTTTTATCATTTAATTCTGGAATATAACGTCTTCTTCCAAATAAAGTTTCCGAATATCCTTTTTCTTTAGCTTGATTTTTAAAGTTATCTAAAGTATCTTTAGCTTTATTAAAATTAGTAAAATATTTATTAATAAATCTTGAAGCTTCATCTGTAGTGATATTTAATTGTTCACTTAATCCCCAAGCACTCATTCCATAAATAATACCGAAATTAATTGCTTTACTAGTCCTACGCATATCTTTAGTCACTAAATCAATAGGAACTTCGAATACTTGACTTGCGGTCTGAGTGTGAATATCAATTCCTTCATTAAAAGCACTAGTCATAATAGGATCATTAGAGATTGATGCTAATATTCTTAACTCAATTTGTGAATAATCGGCACTTATTATTTTCCCATTTGGAAAACGAGAAATAAAAACCTCTCTAATAACTTGACCACGATCAGTTCTAATAGGCATATTTTGAATATTTGGTTCAACACTTGATAATCTACCAGTATTAGTTAATGCTTGCTTATATAATGGATGAATATAATTATTATCCATCAAATCATACATTCCATTAACATAAGTACTAACAAGCTTAGTATAAGCACGATAATCAAGAATCAATTGAGCAATTTCATAATCTTTAGCTAATTTTTCTAATACATCAACACTCGTACTATATCCAGTTTTATTCTTCTTACCATGAGGTAAGCCTAATTCTTCAAATAATACTTCTCCTAATTGTTTTGGAGAATTAATATTAAATTCCTTTTTCGCAATCTTATAAATGTTACTTTCAATATCACTAGCTTGTTTTTTAAATTCTAGTCCTAATTCACTTAAATGATTAGTGTCAATTAATAAGCCATTAAATTCCATCTTAGCTAGAGTTCTACTTAAATCAAGTTCAACTTTATCTAAAAATTCTAATTCATAGTCATTGATTTCTTTTAATATTAAGTTTTTACACTCACTTAGTAATTTGACTTTATTCAAGCAATAATTAATATAAACATTTTCACTAGGTATTATTGTTTTACTATTACTTCCATAAACATTTTCAATGTATGGAAGATTACTATCTAAATAATTCTCAATGGTAATTTTAAAATCTTCACTTGCTTTTGATGGATCAATTAAATACGTCGACATTAAAGCATCAAAAATAACTCCTTTAATATCAATACCTAATCTATATAAAGTAAAATACAATAATTTATAATCGAATGTATATTTATAAATTAATGGATTTTCTAAATAATCCTTAATTTTATTTATTTCGCTTGGTTTCACAAAATAATAATTATTATTATCATATATTCCTAAACCTAAAAATGTTCCATTATAATAATTACTGCCAAAGCTTTCACAAATAATAAATGAATTGTTTTTTAAATTTGTAAAATCAGAACTATATTCAATATTAACTAATTCTTTTTCTTCATTTATATCTTTTGTTTCTTCTTTTAACTTACGTAAAAAAGATGTGAACTCTAAATCAGAATAAAACTTCATAAGAGCTTTTTTATCATAATCTTTTATTTTTAAATCATCTAATGTTATATCTAAATGAACATCTTTGATGATTGTGGCTAAATAACGAGATTTGTAAGCATCATCTTTATATGTACAAAATAAATCTTTAACTTTTGGTGTTAATTTATCAAGATTATCATATATTCCTTCAATTGTGTGGAAACTATTTAATAACTTAATAGCAGTCTTATCACCAACACCTTTTACACCAGGTAAATTATCTGATGTATCTCCGCAGATACCTTTATATTCGATAACTTGATTAGGATTGTATCCCATCTTCTCTTTGAAGTTTTCTTTTGTATAGATATCAAGTTCTCCTACACCTTTTTTAGTTAAAGCAACATTGATCTTCTCGTCCACAAGTTGTAATAAATCATGGTCACCTGTATAAACTAACATTGTATCAAAATCGTTTCGAAATTGATTAGCACAACATGCGATTAAATCATCACCTTCATAGTCAAGTGATTCAAGCCTTTTAACATTTAAAATATCTAAATATTCTTTAATTAAAGGTATTTGCTCTCTTAATTCATTAGGTAATGGTTTTCTTGTCCCCTTATATTCGCTATATTCTTTGTGCCTAAATGTTTGTTTCCCTGCATCAAATGATACAAAAATATAATCAGTATCATTATAAAGTTTCGAAAACATATTAATAAATCCAAAAAGGGCATTAGTATATTTACCATCTTTTGTTTGCATCATTTTACCACTATAAGCAGTTGCAAAATAGGACCTAAACATTAAACTATTACCATCAATTAGAATTAATTTTTTCATTGTGAAACTCCATTAAAAAAATATTTAATATATTTTTTCTTATTTTATCATACTTCTATATAAAATACAATTTGAAATTAAAATAAAAAAAGGGGCTGTAAAAAAATAATTTTTTAATTTCCTTT
>ERZ842401.653-NODE-653-length-50836-cov-71.781001_pt1 | contig 50836 bp, 30 predicted proteins | sample MGYA00521270_ERZ842401 | MGnify/ENA primary metagenome ERZ842401 (study PRJEB31892, sample SAMEA3878208) | bioreactor metagenome | biome: Moose rumen | place: Sweden | collected 2011-10 | study: EMG produced TPA metagenomics assembly of the PRJEB12797 data set... | reverse complement strand
TGGTGGCCAACGCCTGGATGCAGTACCCCGTAGGCTGCGAGTTCAACCCCGACACCATGCGTAACGAGATGGTCAGCTTCCTCGACGTGGCCCTGTCGCCCTTTGCCGTCGACAAGTTCTGCCATACCGTCATCTCGGCCTGGATTATCGGCGCCGTCTTCGTCGTCGCCGTCTCCTGCTGGTATCTCCTGCAGAAACGGGAGACGAAACTCGCCGTCGAGAGCATCAAGATTGCCGCCATCGTGGGTCTTGTGGCTACTGTCGGCGCTGCCGCCACAGGGCACAAGTCGGCACAGAGCGTGGCCGAGGTACAGCCCATGAAGCTGGCAGCCATGGAGGCCTTGTATAACGGAGGCACCGACATAGGGTTGACGGCCGTGGCCTGGGTGTCGCCGTTCGACCAGACAGACTACCTCTATCGGGAGTCGGCGCCGCTGAAGGTGGAGATGCCCTACGCACTGTCCTTCATGGCCACCAACGACATCCACGGCTACGTGCCCGGTATCAACGACATCCTGAACGGCTATACCAAGCCCGACGGCACCCGCGAGCCCGGCGTCGACGAGAAGATAGCCCGCGGCAAAAAGGCCATCACGGCACTCGCCGAATACCGCAAAGGCAAGCAGGAAGGAGCCGACACGGCTGCGCTGAACGGCCTCCTATCGACCCTGCGCGAGAACATGCAGTACTTCGGCTACGGATACGTCAAGGACAAGAACGACGTCGTACCGCCTATTGCCGTCAACTTCTGGGCATTCCGCATCATGGTGGGACTGGGCTGTCTGTTCATCCTGTACTTCCTTGTCCTGTTGCTGGTAGCCTTCCGCATCCCCTGGCTGTCGGCCATCACGCGCCGACTGCTGGCCATCGTCTGTCTGCTGCCGGAGACGGAAGCCGACGACCGTTGCAGCATCGCCACACTGCCCAAGTGGCACTACTGGGTGCCCATCGTCCTGCTGCCGCTGGCCTATATCGCCTCGGAGAGCGGCTGGCTGGTGGCTGAGTTCGGCCGTCAGCCCTGGACCATCCAGGACATGCTGCCCACATGGGTGGCCGTCAGCGACATCGGCGGTACGGCCGTCGCCCTGACGTTCTTCCTCTTCCTCTTCCTGTTCACCACGATGCTGGCCGTTGAAATCAGCATCCTCCTGAAGCAAATCAAGAAAGGACCGGAATACACAGACCATCCTTCTCTAAACGCTAAACCCTAAACGCTAAACCCTCAACCACTATGACATACGATTTCTTACAGCACTACTGGTGCTTCCTGGTATCACTGTTGGGTGCCTTACTGGTTTTCCTGTTGTTCGTGCAAGGTGCCAACTCGATGGTTCGCTCCTTAGGCTATACCGAGGAGGGGCGGCGGCTCATCATCAACTCCACCGGCCGCAAGTGGGAGTTTACCTTCACCACGCTGGTCACCTTCGGCGGAGCGTTCTTCGCCTCGTTCCCCCTGTTCTACTCCACCAGCTTCGGCGGAGCCTACTGGCTGTGGATGATTATCCTCTTCACCTTCGTCGTGCAGGCCGTCAGCTACGAGTTCCAGAACAAACTCGGCAACTTCCTCGGTCCGAAGACGTTCCAGATGTGTCTGGTCATCAACGGACTCGTGGGGCCGCTGCTGCTGGGCGGTGCCGTAGCCACGTTCTTCGAGGGCTCGAACTTCATCGTCGCCAAGGAGAATCTCGTCGACAGCGGCGTCATCACCCCCATTATCAGCCGGTGGGCCAACGCCTCGCACGGACTGGACGCCCTGCTCAACCCGTGGGTGCTCATCTTCGGACTGGCCGTCATGTTCCTGGCACGCGTCCTCGGCATCCTCTATATTATTAATAATGTGGACGACGAGGACATCCGCAGCCGCGCCAGCGTCCGACTCATCGGAGCCGCCGTGCCCTTCCTGCTGCTCTTCGTGGCCTACCTCGTACACCTGCTGCTGAAGGACGGCTACGCCTACGACGAGGCCGGCATCATCAGCATGGTGCCCTACAAGTACCTCGACAACTTCCTCACGCTGTGGCCTCTCACCATTCTCTTCCTCGTGGGCGTCGTGCTGGTGCTCTTCGCCATCGGCAAGACCATTGCCAGCAAAGACTATACCGGCGGCATCTGGCCTGCGGGCATCGGCGTGGTACTGGTAGTGCTGCCCTTGCTGCTGATGTCGGCATGGAACGGCACCGCCTACTATCCCTCTACTGCCGACCTGCAGTCGTCGCTGACCATCGTCAACTCGTGCTCCAGCGAGTTCACGCTGCGCACCATGTTCTACGTCAGTTTCCTGGTGCCCTTCGTCCTGGCGTATATCGTCTACGCCTGGCGAGCCATCGACAAGAAGAAGCTGACCAAGGAGGATATTGCCGACGACCATGCGTATTAAGTTTCTTTGCTGCTGCGTACTCATCGCCCTGACGGTGAGTGCGCAGAAACGTGATAAGTACGAGTTCAGCCGCAACCTGCCCGTCTATGCCGACTCGCTCATCAAGGACCTGACATACCCCCTGGCATGGGGTCATAGCGACATCAGGGACTTCAACGAGTGGAAGCGTACAGCCCGCCAGAAAGTATTCGACTGCATGCTGCCGCCACCGCCGGCGCCCGCCGCCGGACTGTCGGCGCGGGTGCTCTACGAGGAGCAGCGCGACGGCTACAAGGCCCGCAAGCTGGAGCTACGCCTGTCGCGCTACTATACCGTCCCCGCCTACCTGCTCATTCCCGACGGCAAGGGTCCCTTCCCTGCCGTCAACGCCCTGCACGACCACGGCGCCCACCTCTTCATCGGCAAAGAGAAGATGATACGTCCGCTGGCCTGCGAGGACAGCACGGTCATCCGCGATGCCGACGAGTGGCTGGCGGGCTACGAAGGGCAGTACTTCGGCGACTACCTGGCGCGCAACGGCTTCGTCGTGCTGTCGACCGATGCCCCCATGTGGGGCGAGCGGGGTCAGCAGGAGGGTGCCCGCCGCGACCGCTACGACATGATTGCCGGCAACATGATGATGTACGGCATCGACCTCTCGGCCTACATGACCTACGACGACATCGCCGCCACGGAGTGGCTCAGCCGCCAGCCATACGTCGATGCCCAGCGCATCGGCTGCACGGGATGGTCCATGGGCGCCTACCGCGCCTGGATGCTGGCAGCACTCAGCGACCACATCCGCGCCGCCGTACCCATCTGTTGGATGATCACTACCGACGAGCAGATGTCGTTCAAGTACAAACGCACCGAGAACGGAGGCTTTGCCAACTGCTTCCCCGGCCTGCGACGCTGGCTGGACTATCCCCACGTTGCCAGCCTGGCATGTCCTGGCGCCATGCTCTTCATCAACGGCGCGCAGGACAAACTCTTCCCCGTACCCGGCGTCGAGAAGGCCTTCCGCATCATGCACGACGTCTGGCGCAGCCAGGGCGTCGACGACCGCTTAGTCACCGAAATCTGGGACATGCCCCACAGCTGTCCCCGTGAAGCTCAGCGCCGCGCCCTGGAGTTCTTCCAGAAGCACCTGTAGTGCATTGTGTCAAGAAAAAGAGAGAAATGCTAAACGTATTCTAATTTTTTTTGTACCTTTGCAGACTGTTATGGTAGTATGTATTGCTGAGAAGCCCAGCGTGGCCAGGGATATTGCGCGCATCATCGGCGCGACGGCGAGCCACGAGGGCTATATGGAGGGAAACGGGTTCCAGGTGACGTGGACGTTCGGTCACCTGTGTACGCTGAAGGAGCCCAACGACTACACGCCGATGTGGAAGTCGTGGAGCCTGACGTCGCTGCCGATGATACCAGAACGTTTCGGCATCAAGCTCATTGACGACAACGGCATCAAGCGGCAGTTTGCCGTCATCGAGCGGCTGATGCAGCAGGCCGACCGCATCGTCAACTGCGGCGACGCCGGCCAGGAGGGTGAGCTCATCCAGCGGTGGGTGATGCAGAAGGCTCAGGCAAAATGCCCGGTCAGCCGGCTGTGGATATCGTCGATGACCGACGAGGCCATCCGCGAGGGTTTCCAGAACCTGAAGGACCAGCAGGAATACCAGCCCCTGTATATGGCGGGCCTCAGCCGTGCCATCGGCGACTGGCTATTAGGCATGAACGCCACGCGCCTCTATACGCTGAAGTACGGACAGAACCGCCAGGTGCTGTCGATAGGCCGCGTGCAGACGCCGACCTTAGCACTCATCGTCAACCGCCAGAAGGAGATAGACAACTTCAAGCCCGAACCCTACTGGGTGCTGGCCACGGTCTATCGCGACACCACGTTTACTGCCACTAAAGGAAAGTTCACCAGCAAGGAGGAAGGTGAACAGGCCTTCCAGACCATCGAGGGCAAGCCCTTCACCGTCACCAAGGTGGAGAAGAAAGAAGGCAAGGAGCAGCCGCCGCAGCTCTACGACCTGACGAGCCTGCAGGTGGACTGCAACCGCAAATTCGGCTTTTCTGCCGAGATGACACTGAACCTCATCCAAGCACTGTATGAGAAGAAATACACGACGTATCCGCGTGTGGACACCCAGTACCTCTCGGATGACATCTACCCCAAGTGTCCGCAGACCATGAACGGTCTCTACCAGACCAAGTTCGCCGGCGTGGCACCCTACGCACCGCTCATCAAGCCCATCGGTGGCAAACCGCTGAAGAAGTCGAAGCGCGTCTTCGACACGTCGAAGGTCACCGACCACCATGCCATCATCCCCACGGGTGTCATCCCCCAAAACCTGAGCGATGCTGAGCGCAAGGTCTTTGACCTCGTGGCACGCCGCTTTATCGGTGTCTTCCTGGACGACTGCAAGTTCTCGACAACGACTGTCCTGGGCGAAGTCGACGGCATAGAATTCAAGGTGACGGGTAAGGAAATCCTGGAGCCCGGCTGGCGGGTGGTCAGGGAGAAGGCAAAGACAGAAGCCGACGACGAGGAGAAGAAGCCTGATGACGAGGAGCGTACGTTGCCGACCTTCGTCAAGGGTGAGAGCGGCAACCACACGCCCACGCTGACCGAGAAGATGACCACGCCCCCACCTTATTATAACGAGGCCTCGCTGCTGCGAGCCATGGAGACGGCAGGCAAGTTCGTTGAGGACGAGACGCTGCGCGCCGCCATGAAGGAGAACGGCATCGGACGGCCGTCAAGCCGCGCCGGCATCATCGAGACGCTGTTCAAGCGCCACTACATCCGCCGCGACAAGAAGCGTCTCGTCGCCACACCCACGGGCATCGAACTCATAGACCTCATCCGCGAGGAATTGCTGAAGAGCTGCGAGCTCACCGGCATCTGGGAGAAGAAGCTGCGCGACATCGAAGCCAAGAAGTACGACCCCCAACAGTTCATCAACGAGCTGAAGCAGCAGGTCACCGACATCGTGCGCGACGTGATGAGCGACCCTACCAACCGCCGCATCACCATCACCACGGAGGAAGAAAAGAAGAAAAAGGGGAAGAAACAATAAAACCCCCGTTCCCTCCGTTATTAATAATGCTATGCGGAAGAACCTACACATCCTATATATCGTGCTGACCGCCGTGCTCCTGACAGGGTGCGGGGCAGAGCAGGCCATGAAGAAAGGCGACAAGTTCTACGCCTTGGGCGAATACTACGATGCCGCCACGCAATACAGGAAGGCCTATTCGCAGACGCCACCCAAGGAGCGGGCGCTGCGCGGCAAGCGCGCCCTGAAGATGGCGGAGTGCTACCGCCGCATCAACTACGCCCAGAAGGCCATTGCCGCCTACAACAATGCCATCCGCTACAAGCAGGCCGACACGCTGACCTACCTCTATCTGGGCCAGCAGCTGATGAAGAACGGCAACTACAAGGAGGCCGCCAAGGTCTTCCAGACAGCCATCGACAGCCTCCAGTCGGAGAATAATATCCAGCTGGCCAAGGTCGGGCTGCGCTCGGCGCAGCAGGCTCCGCAATGGAAGAAGGAAGGCTCCGACTATACCGTCAAGCGCGAAAACTTCTTCAACTCGCGACGCGCCGACTACTCGCCCATGCTGGCGGGCGAGGAGTTCAACCAGCTCTACTTCACCTCGACGCGCAACCAGGCCAGGGGTGACGAGCTGAGCGGCATCACCGGCACCAAGAATGCCGACATCTTCATGTCGCAGAAGGACGACAAGGGCAAGTGGCAGCGCCCCGAGGTCATCGACTCCGAGCTGAACACCGACTACGACGAGGGCGCCTGCGCTTTCTCGCCCGACGGACGCACCATGTACCTGACGCAATGTAAGACAGACCCCAGCTACCCGCGCTATGCCACCATCGTCACCAGCAACCGCTCGGATGCCGCATGGAGCAAGGCCCAGGAGCTGCAAATATCACGTGACACGCTGTCGGCATTTGCCCATCCCGCCGTATCGCCCGACGGCCAGTGGCTCTACTTTGCCAGCAACATGCCCGGCGGCTTGGGCGGCTACGACATCTGGCGTGCACCGCTGACCACCAGCGGCATCGGTGCCGTCGAGAACCTCGGAGCACCCATCAACAGCCCCGGCGACGAGCTATTCCCCACCTTCCGGCCCAACGGCGACCTGTACTTCTCAAGCAACGGCCATGAGGGCATGGGCGGACTGGACATATACTACGTTGTAAATGAAGAATTAAGAATGAAGAATGAAGAATTTCCTACCGGGCAAGATGGCAGAGAAGGTGGGGCGGCAGCAAATTCTTCATTCTTCATTCTTCATTCTTCATTTAAGATCTCGCATCCCGGCTATCCGCTGAACTCACAGGGTGATGACTTCGGCATGACCTTTGAAGGGCTGCTGAACAAAGGTTATTTTTCCAGCAACCGCGGCGACGGCAAGGGCTGGGACCACATCTACTCGTTCTTCAACCCGGAGATTGTCCAGACCGTCAAGGGCTGGGTGTACGAGCAGGACGGCTACGAACTGCCTGCCGCACAGGTCTACATGGTGGGCAACGACGGCACCAACCTGAAGCTGAGCGTCAAGGGCGACGGCTCGTTCACCCAGGAGATCAAGCCGGGTGTCGACTACGTTTTCCTCGGCACGTGCAAGGGTTTCCTGAACCATCAGGAACAGTTGCGTGTGGAACCCGTCAAGGAGTCGGAAGAGTATGTGCTGCAATTCCCGCTGGCCTCGATAACAGCTCCCGTACTCATCGACAACATCTTCTACGACTTCGACAAGGCCACGCTGCGCCCAGAGTCTACCGAGGCCCTGGACAAGCTGGTGGTACTGCTCAACGAGAACCCCAATGTCACCATCGAACTGAGTGCCCATACCGACTACCGCGGTTCGGCAGCATACAACAAGCGACTGTCGCAGCGACGTGCCGAATCGGTGGTCAACTATCTGACGGAGCACGGCATAGAGAAAGACCGTCTGTCACCCGTGGGCTACGGCAAGGAGAAGCCCAAGACCATCCACCGCAAGCTGACGGAGAAATATCCCTTCTTGAAAGAAAACGACGTCCTGACGGAAGAGTACATCAGGACGCTTGACGACGATCAGCAGGAGCAGTGCAACCAACTGAACCGCCGCACGGAGTTTATAGTGCTTAGAACGACTTACGGACTGTTTCCGAAGAAATAACCTCGCCGGCTCCCACGAACAGAAGACCGAAGATGACGGTGAACACCATCATCAGATTGATGCTGAACGGCTGCACTGCCATTGTGCGCAGCATCACCTCAAAGTGTACTGCCAACAGTTCCCAGCCACGGAAAACGATGAACAGCACCACAAAGGTGGCGATGCAGAACGGTGTCCACAGCCGTGCAAACCAGCTCTTCTGCGGTGGCAAGCGGCGCATGACACGTTCCGTAAACCCATTGTCGGCAAGAGGCTCAGAAGCCATCTCGCTGAAAAACTGCTGTAACAAGCGCTCATTATCTTCCATATCCATTCTGTCTTAAAAACGTTGCTAATTTCTCCTTACCTCTCGACAGGTGCGACTTCACCGTACCTTCCTTCATGCCAGTAATCTTGGCGACACCTGCAATGTCGTAGCCATCCACAAGCTGCAGGGTGATACACGTCCGTTCGTCAGGCTTCAGCAGTGCCAGAGCTGCGTAGAGGTCCATCTTAAGTGAGGAATGAGAAGTGAGAAATGAGGAATGGGCTGCGCAGTCATTTTTCATTTCAACATTGACATCTCTCATTTCTAATTTCTCATTTCTCATTTTCCGTGTGTAGTCGTAGAACACGTTATAGGCTATGCGCATAAGCCAGGTTTGAAACGAGGCCAGCCCTTTGAACGAGCGAATGTTGGTGTATGCCTTGATGAACGTGTCCTGTGCCAGGTCGTCGCTCAACTGACTGTCGCCCAGCGTCTGGTGCAGGAAGAACCTGCGTACAGGCGACTGGTATCGGCGCACGAGTTCGTCGAAAGCCTTCGTGTTGCCGAGTACCGCCACCTGCGCTACAAGGGTGATGTCAGTGAGTTTCATTTCAAATTACTAATATTTTTTCTCCGGGATGATAATCCAGGCTACGATGTAGAAGGGAATGCCAGCGAAGGCCGTGAACAGTGTCAATGCTGCATAACCCAAACGTACAGCTACCGGATCGAAGTCCATATACTCTGCAAATCCTGCGCAGACGCCGCCCAACACGCGGTCGTTGCTGCGAAAAAGTCTCTTTGTCATAATCGTCTTCTTATTATTAGTGAATACAACTTATTATTTTATTTTGACGACAATTTATTTTTTATGACGACAACATGGACAACTTTTTTCTGTCCAAATACTTAATAAGTAAATTAAATGTTGTCATAGTTGTCCAAGTTGTCGTTAATCATAAACATGGTTGTCGTTCATCAAAAATCAAATCTGGTTGTCGTTCATGACATCCCTGTTGTTGTTGCGGGCGGAACGCGAGGCGAACACCTTGCCCAGTCCGATGCAGAACACCAGCGCACCGATGCCGAAGCCTACCTGACCGGCGGCATAGCCCAGGAATATCATCAAACCCACGCCGACAAAGCACTGGCGCATGCCTTTCTGATACTCGGTGTCGGCATCTGTCACTTTGTCCTCCAGCAGCTGGTCGGGAATGGGCTGCCCCTGCTGCATGGCCATCTGAGCCAGCTTCATCTTCTGCTTGCGGTTCTTGTTGATGAAGTAGAACAGCGCGACGATGATGAGCACGGGAGCCAGCACAAAGATGATGAGCAGCACACCCAGCACGAAGAACATGCCCATAACATCCTTGCGGTCCATGCTGTCGAACAGGCTGCTGACCATGTCCTCGGCATCCTCATCGTCGATATCGTAAGTCGCCGAACGGCTGCTCCAGGGCGACGTCGGGTAAGTGACGGTCACCGAGCCCTTACGTTTCGTAACGGTCGCTGACGTCGCGGCCGTATCCGTACTCGTGGTATCGGAATACACCTCTACGGCATTCTTGCTCGTCGAGTCCACCAACTCAGCCTGTGGTGTATGACGATGCTTCTGTCCTGCGGCCTGCACGCCTACCACAAGCGTAAGCAGCAGAGCCATGGTCATCATGATTTTCTTCATAGTCGTATTGTTTTGTAGTTTGATATTACTCCTCAATATTTAACCCGTCGACATGCATGTCGCCCGAACCGCGAACATGATTCCGATAGTTCTTGACGACGCCCGACAGCGTGATATCGCCGGAACCCAGCAGACGGGCATCCACCTGTCCGCTGTTGTCGAACTGCATCTTGACGTCACCGGAACCTACCAGTTCCACGTCCGACCGTAGGGTTCTGACGTTCTTCACGTCAATATCGCCCGAGCCCACCAGCGACACACGGACCTGGTCGCAGATGATGTCGTCGAACTCGATGTCGCCAGAACCCCTCAGAATGATGTCAAGCTTGTCGGTATCCAGCAGACCCTTACTCTCGAAGTCGCCGGAGCCCTTCAGCTCGATGCCTAAGAAATCGGGCGAGGTGACATACACCGTCACGTCGTCGCTGTCGCTCACGCCGAAGTTGATGACGTTGCGGTTGCCCTTCATGTTCAACACCAGCTTGTTGTCCTCCACGCGAGTCTCTACATCGTCGATGACATTTGCCGGAGCTTCCACACGCACAGAGAACGAGTCGGACTGCGCATACTTCACGTCCAACGAACCCAGCAGCTCAATACGCTCAAAGTCCTTCAACTGACGTTCGTCCACTGACAGTGTCGACACCTTCCTGGAATAGTGGAAGTTTACACAGGAAGTGAGCATCCCAAGAGCCATCATTGTCCATAAAACCTTTTTCATATCTTCTATTATTTTCAAGTTCTTTTGTCTGTTAGACGTAATAAATGTCCAATTCGTTGCAAAGGTACGAAAAAAAATTGTACCTTTGCAACGAAATGGCACAATTACCGCTGGCTTTCACCGATTATACGCGCCGACTGATGGGCGACGAGCGCTTCGAACGTTATTTGCAGTCGTTCGAGGAGGAACCGCCTGTGAGCATCCGCCTGAATCCGAAGAAAGCTGAGAACATGGAGGTCATTGACGGCAAGCAGGTACCGTGGTGCCGCAACGCCTACTACCTGAAAAGCAGACCCAATTTCACCATGGACCCCTTGCTTCATGCCGGCTGTTACTATGTGCAGGAAGCCGCTTCGATGTTCTTGGACGAAGTGTTGCGCCAGGCGGAAGCAAATTCTTCACTCTTCATTCTTCACTCTTCACTTAAAGCTCTCGACCTCTGTGCCGCGCCTGGTGGCAAGTCGACGTTACTTAGGGCCGCCCTGCCCGACAACTGCGTGCTCTACTCCAACGAGCCGATGCGCCAGCGTGCCAATATCCTGGCCGAGAATGTCGAGAAGTGGGGCTATGGCAGCCACCTCGTCACCAACGTCTACCCAAAGGTTTTCCGCAGGTCGAAGCTCCGCTTCGACGTCATCCTCTGCGACGTGCCGTGCTCGGGCGAGGGCATGTTCCGCAAGGATCCTGCCACCATCCGCGAATGGAGTTCCCAGCAGGTGGAGAAGTGCTGGCAGTTGCAGCGCGACATCGTCACCGATGCCTGGACCTGCCTCAATCCTGGTGGCCTCTTAATATATAGTACGTGTACCTTTAATACAAAGGAGAACGAGGAGAACATCCGCTGGATGCTGGAGGAGTTCGACGATGCCGAGAGCATCCCCGTCGACGTCAACCCCGACTGGCACATCACCGGCTCGCTGCTCCCCGGCTTCGACGAACCCGTCTATCGCTTCATCCCCGGCATCTCGCGGGGCGAAGGACTCTTTATGTGCGTGCTACGGAAAAAGGGATGCCTCCCCACAGCCCCCTCCAAAAGGAGGGGGAGTGCAACAGCCTCGAATCTCCCCCTCCTTTTGGAGGGGGCAGGGGGGAAGCTGGCAGAGACATGGAGTGAGTCTGTTGAGCTAAGCTATCCCCAAGCCATCAGCTACCTGCGTGGCGAAGCCCTGGTGCTGCCCGACGACACCCCTCGCGGCATCATTGAGGTGTGCTTCATGGGGCATCCCCTTGGACAAGTAAAAAACATCGGTTCGAGAGCCAACAACCTCTATCCCAAACCCTGGCGCATTAAGACGACATACATTCCCCAGGAATATACCCCTATTCTCACAAACAAATCTTCTCTAAACTCAAAACTCTAAACTCTCAACAAATATGAAACAATACTTAGACATACTTGACCGCATCCTCAAGGAAGGAACAGTGAAAGGCGACCGCACCGGTACGGGCACCATCAGCATCTTCGGCACGCAGAGCCGCTATCCACTGAAAGACGGATTCCCCCTGCTGACCACCAAGAAACTCTATCTGAAAGGCATCATCTACGAACTGCTCTGGTTTCTCAAGGGCAGCACCAACATCCGTTTCCTGCAAGAGAACAACGTCCACATCTGGGACGAGTGGGCCGACGAGAACGGCGAGCTGGGACCCGTCTACGGACACCAGTGGCGCTCGTGGCCCGACTACGACGGCGGTGTCATCGACCAGATACAGTACGTGGTGGACCAACTGAAGACCAACCCTAACTCGCGCCGCATGATAGTCTCGGCATGGAACGTGGCGGAGGTCAACAAGATGGCGCTACCCCCGTGTCATACCATCTTCCAGTTCTATGTCGACTACCCCGACGGTGCCGACAGCCAGGGACGTCTCAGCCTCCAGCTCTACCAGCGCTCGGCAGACACCTTCCTCGGCGTACCGTTTAACATCGCCTCGTACGCCCTGCTGCTGCAGATGATGGCACAGGTGACTGGTTTTCAGACCGGCGACTTCATCCATACCACGGGCGACACGCACCTCTATCTGAACCACCTCGACCAGGCCCGCCTGCAGCTGACGCGTGAGCCGCGCCCCCTGCCCACCATGAAGATGAACCCCGACGTGAAGAGCATTTTTGACTTCCAGTACGAGGACTTCCTATTAGAGGGCTACGACCCACATCCACATATAAAAGCGGAGGTAAGCGTATGATTAGCATCATTGCCGCCGTGGCGAAAAACCGCGCCATAGGCCTCAACAACAAACTGATATACTGGTTGCCTAACGACCTGAAACGTTTCAAGGCGCTGACCACCGGCCATACCATCATCATGGGCCGCAACACCTATGAGAGCCTGCCCAAGGGGGCACTGCCCAACCGCCGCAACGTCGTACTGAGCCGCACGACGAAAGAGTTGCCAGGCTGCGATGTGTACCCGTCGCTAAAAGCCGCCCTGCAGCAGTGCCAGCCCGACGAGGACATATATATAATAGGTGGAGCGCGGGTCTACGAACAGGCGCTGCCACTGGCCGACCGACTCTGTCTGACAGAGGTCGACGACACACCTGCCAATGCCGATGCGTTCTTCCCCGACTATAGCGACGGATGGCACATCGTCAACAAAGAAGCGCATCCGAAGGATGAACGACATGCCTTCGAATACGCTTTCGTAGACTACGAACGCCAGGACAAGAAAACGGTCTGACACACGCATTCCCCCCTTACAGGAAGGCGTAGCGGCAGATGAAGAGGACGGCCAGCAGGATGGTAGCCCAATTGATGTTGTTACGCTCATCCTTATCCTTGAGCGTTCCCGAGAACAGGTGAATCAGCACGTAGGAGATGACACCCATCAGGATGCCGTCGGAGATGCTGTAGGTCAGGGGCATGAGCACAATGCAGACAAAACAGGGGATACCCGTGACATAATCAGAGAAATCTACCTTGCGCACATCGTGCATCATCATGACACCGACCAGAATCAGTGCTGCTGCCGTAGCCTGGGCAGGAATGGCCAGGAACAGAGGGGCAAAAAGCAGAGCCACGGCAAAGCAGACAGCTGTCGTGAGACTGGTAAGACCAGAGCGTCCGCCCACGTTCACGCCTGAGGCGCTCTCCACGTATGTCGTCACCGTCGACGTGCCGAGCATGGCACCGATGGTGGTACCGATGGCGTCGGCCATGAAGGCCTGGTTGAGGTTCTTCACGTTGCCGTCGTCGTCAACCATACCGGCACGGTTGGAGACGCCGATGAGCGTGCCGATGGTGTCGAACATGTCGATGAACAGGAAAGTCAGCACCACGACAACCATGTCGACCGTAAGCACATTGTGCCACTCGAACTGCCAGAAGATAGGCTCGATGGACGGTGGTGTAGAGATGATGCCGTTATAGTTGGTGATGCCAAGGGGTATGCCGATAAGGGTGGTCACAAGAATGCCGATGAGCAGTGAGCCCGTCACATTCCTGACCAGCAGGGCTGCCGTCAGCAGGATGCCAAACAGGCTCAGCAGCACACCCGGCTCGTGCATGTCGCCGAGGGTGATAAAGGTAGCCTCCGAGGAGGTGACGATGCCCGCACTCTTAAGACCCACGAAAGCTATAAAGAGTCCGATGCCGGGGCTGATGGCACGACGGAGCACCAGCGGGATGGCATTGACGATATGCTTGCGCAGACCCGTGACGGTCAGCAGGATAAAGATGATACCCTCAATCAACACAGCGGTCAGTGCAAACTGCCACGAATAACCCATGGTGAGTACAACGGTGAATGCAAAGAAAGCGTTCAGACCCATGCCCGGAGCCAGTGCGAACGGTAGTTTGGCATAGAGTGCCATCACCAGGGTAGCGACGACTGCAGAGATACATGTCGTGGTGAATACGGCACCGGCATCCATTCCTGTGGCAGAGAGGATGCTGGGGTTAACGGCAAGGATGTAGGCCATGGTCAGAAAGGTGGTGATACCACCTATCACCTCCTTGCGCAACGTCATCGTAGACGCATCGAATCCGAAAAGTTTCTGTATCATAACAGTATTTTAAAAAAAAAGAAAATGGTTATTGCTTCTGCTTATTCCTGTTTGTCGCCGAGTAGTTGATGTTCAGCGCACCGGCCTCGCGCAGGGCCTGTTTGACATTGTTGATGATGCCCATCTCCGTATCGCGGTCGGCCTGCAGACTAACCAGCAGGCGCGGGCGGTCGTCCTCGGCCATCAGGGCACGGGCCTTGTCTATCTCCTCGCCTATCTGACCAACGTGCACCAGGCGGTCGTTGACCTGGATGCGCGTCTCGTCGGACAGCACGCGGCCCTGCTCGTCGACAGGTTTGCCGATAAAGATGTAGACAACGCCCGACTGACGTGCCTTCTCCACCTCCGTGCCCTGCGGCACGGTATAGTGCACCTGCGGCTCAACATCCCGCATGTGGGTGACAATCATAAAGAAAAACAGCACAGTGAATATCAGGTCGGGCATGGCTGCCATGTTCAACCCAGGTACTTCACGCTTTGTCTCCCTAAACCGGCTCATCTATATTTTATATTTATTATTTTATATTTAGAGGCGAAGCCTCGCTGACCACCGCCTCGCTAATCCGCTGCGGATAGCGTTCGGCAATGTCGGTCAGCTCATCCTGCGTACACTGGCTGAGGGGATGACCATACTTGCTCTTGGCCATTTTTTCACGCAGGGAATGATAGGCAGCGACAACGGCATCCTGCATCTCGAAGTAGGCGTTATAACTGGTTTTGCTGTCAGTCTCCACGGCAATGACGTAGCGGTCGGTCTGGCGTGAGGCCACAAACGACTCCACCTGTTGCTGCAACTGCGCCAGCGTCACGGGATGGTCGTCACAGAACAGGGCATCGCCGGCATCTATGCGTATCTGAAGCACATTGCTGCGGTTGATATCCTGCAGTTCCTGTTGCGGTTCGTCGGGCGGCGACAGCCTACGTCCCAGTCCCTTGTCGGTATCCATCGACGAGGTGACCAGAAAGAACACCAGCAGCATAAACGATATGTCGGCTGTCGACGTGGTATTGAGTTCGGGAATGTCCCGGTGTTTTCTCCGAATAAACATCGTTCAATGTTTCCCGTTGTCCATCCAGAATGAGCGGGCTGCCGACACCAGGACGACCACCACGGCCACGAAGAGGGCGATATACATCAGCCACAGCATGACCTCTGCCAATAATTGATTTCCTGCTTCAGCCATTGTTGCGCGATTGATAGTTAGTGATAGAATCCATCAGCGTGATAGCGCTCTCCTCCATGTGGAGCGTCAAGCGTTCAATCTTCGAGAGGATGTAGTTGTAGAAGAACTGCAGAATGATGGCCACAATAATACCGAAGATGGTGGTGATGAGTGCCACCTTCATACCCTCGGCCACGATGGTGGGACTGATGTCACCTGCCGACTGGATGCGGTCGAAAGCCATCACCATGCCGATAACGGTACCCAAGAACCCCAACGACGGCGCCACGGCAATGAACATCCGTATCCACGAACAGCCTTTCTCCATGTTCGACACCTGTACCGTGCCATAGTTGGTCAGCTGACGGTCTATTTGTTCCAGTGGCTCCTTGATGTGCAGCAATCCTTGATAGCAGATGCTGGCCACGGGACCACGGGTGTTGCGGCAGAGTTCCTTGGCTCCTTCCACATCGTTCTTTTCCAGCCGGGCGTCGATGTCCTGCATCAGCCGCTTGGCATTGATTTCCGACAGTGTCAGGTAGATGAGTCGTTCGATACAGAACGCCAACCCCAGCACCAGGGCCAAGGCCACCAGCGACATAAAACTTGTCGATCCCTCGATGAACTTACGTTTGAGCTGCTTGTGCAGTCCGCCACCTTCCGCTTCGGTGCCCTCGGCATCCAAGCCCTCCAGTTCAGCCTCAATGGCAGCCATTGCCGAATCGGCCACATAGGCATCCATGGAGTCTGCGCCTTCAGCCCACTCCATGGTATCCTCCACCTCCCGATGCTGTGCGTAGGCCACCTGTGCCCCGCCCAATACCGCCGTCAGGAGTAATAGCATGATGATTCTCTTCATCTTTCCTTTGTCAAATTTGCCTGCAAAGGTAAGCAATATTTCCGTAACAGACGCACGTTTAACATTAAATAGCAAACTTCTCGACGTCAATCCGTGTCACGATGCCGTCAGAACAGAAATAGATACGCGGAATGATGCTCGTGGCAAAGAGGTTGTAGATGCTGCGGTCGGTCTGTGCCGAATAGGGCATCTGCAGGCCGTTGTCGGCCCAAAAGGTGGCCACACTCGCCTCGTCCTCCTCGCGGCTGATGGCCACCAGCTGGAAGTCCGGCTCGTCCTTGTGCTGCAGGTAATACTGGTTGAGCAGCGGCAGGTCGCGCTGGCAGTCCTTACACGAGGTATTAAAGAACACGATGACCGTCAGGCCGTGAAGGCTCTCCGTAGAGAACGCCGTCCGCCCGTGACCAGCCACCACCTCCATCGTGAATGACGGCACAGCATCGCCTACCTTCACCCGCTCCACCGGGTCCTGCTCGTCGTCGCTGACGGCACTGCAACCCGCGACAACCATCGCAAGCAGCAACACCGTCACCATATGCATTAACCTGGGCATTATCTTACCAAAACCTTTGTTTTACTACGGCCAGCATCACCATCCGTCAGAATAAGATAGACACCCTGCTGAAGCGAGAACTGCACTTGATTCTGGCAGTTGGTAGCACTGTATACAGTAGCTCCGTCAACAGTCTGGACCCGGACAATACCGAGAGCCTCGTCAGCACTGATCGTTACGACGCCACCATTGCTGCGTACTAGAACCCTACCAGCCAGTTGCAGGTTGTTAGCGATATTCGTAGTGCCACCACCAATCAGGAAGTAACGTCCGTACTCATTGGGGACCACGCTAACCGTCATACCTTCCATTACAGTCTGCGTTGTCCCATCCACAGCATCAACTACCAGAATGTTGCCATTCACAAAATTAACGCCTGATAGCACAACATTGACAGCATCATCCTCCTTGCAGACTACTCCAAACGGAACTATCTGAAGTTCTGGAACGTGGTTGATGCTCACTGCCTGACTGCCCGCAACGGTATAAACCATCGGTACGTCAGCGAGGTTCAAGTCGAAGAGTGCCTCTACGTTTCCTTGTTCCTCACCAATAATTACATTGGCAGCCGACTGTCCCTGCTCGTTTTGGGCTGTTAGGGTAATACCCTGCATGGGCGCAGGAGAAGGAACCGTGGTATTTCCGTCTATCATCATGGCGGGCGTGAAGACGATTTGTGACGCGCCTTCTTTTGCCTTGACAAAGAATGACTGCATGGGGCCGATGATGCCCGAGGTAATCGGTGAGCCGGTATTGTTGTTGTCGTAGGTCCAATAGCCTGCTATCTCCAGGTTAGCCGAATTACCAGCTATGAACTCCGCCATATTGATAGAGCAGAGGTAGGGATTACCAACCAGCTGATAGTTGGCCGGTGATGACTGGATGTCAGCGATAGCAGCATTGAAGCTGCCGTTACCTGCCGTGCGTGCCGTTGTGCCGTAAACCGTACCATAGGTAACACCACTGATGTTGGCAGTGCCGTCAGTCAGCAGCTTACCCGTCGTGGGCTTGCTGACAGCCTGTGTCAGCCTGCCTTCAGCCGGCGACGTGTTATCCCACTGGTAGTAGTCGAAGCTGGTATCGGCTTTGGGCAGACGAATCAGCGTATTGACAGACTGTGGCTTCTTATGCGGGCGGATGGCAAATGCCGTCCATGTGCTATAAGGCACGGTGACATCGTTGTAAACATGGCTCCACTGTACGAGATTCGTGCTGACGCCGCCAGGAATGTTGGCGCTGTACTTCGTGGCACGTACGTCGTTGGTCTTGGTATAGACGAACACACCTTCCTGGGTCCATCCCTTCTGGTAGATGGGATACTTGGTACGACTATAAGCAAATCCTGCAGCATCTGCTGTTGTAGAGAAGCTGATAGGCTGGAATGCTTCTGTTATCTGTCGGCCATTATCTGCTGCCGTCGTAGAATACGGCACATACATATCACCAGCATAAGTATTCTGCAGCGGTGTAGACATCAGTGTCCAGGTATTGCTCTGCAGTTCCTTCTCCACCCATACCTTCTCGTAGGTCAGGTACTGCTGGTTCACCAGCTCGGCCCCCGGCTTCAGGTAGAGTTCCTTTGCCCAGTTGCCATAGAACTTCTCGCAGTCATAGACATCGCCCGCGATGCTGTGGTCCTGACAAGTCTGCTCCGTATAGCGCACCATCAGGTCGTACTGGATGTTAGTCGTTGCGCCAGTACCCATGTTCTCATAGATCTTCTCCGCATTGTATGTCAGGTCCATGAGATTGGGGGCTCTCAGACCCGAGGGAATGGTCACGTAGGTGAATTTCATCGGCACGTAGGTCTTCGGAATCGTGGCATTTCCCCTCAGCTCGGAGTTTTCCTGATAGATTCCTTCCTGTGCCGTGGTGGCCGTGTTCTGTGTGGCATCGGCACTCTTATACAGTTCCGTACGTGTCGAGCGACCCCAGTTGGCATCGCTGTTCCAGTTGCTGCCGGTACCATTCCACGTCACAAACTCCGGCACCACCTTCAGCAGGAACTCCACATTGCCCTCACAGGCCGTGGCGTCATCGGCATCCCTCACCTGGAAGAACATGCGGTAGGCATATCCTTCGTAGAATGTCGGCTTGGTCACGCCGTCGCCGTGGAAGTTCACCGACACAAACATGTGGCTTCCGTCGATGCTTGTTGCAGCAAAGGTGGCTACCTTGCTGACATCGGCACTCACCTTCGAGTCTGTTGTCTGGTAGGCATCCGCCGTGGCATACTTCAGCAGGTCCATGTCGCCCACGATGTTTAGCGTTCCCGCCTTGGCCGTGGCTCCGTCGTTCACCTTGAAGGTATTCACCGGAATGTGCAGCAGGAATCCGTCACCCTTCTGCATGTTCAGCAGCTGTTCCTTACCCACGCGTATGACACGGATACCCTCGGGATAAGTGGTGACATCCTCAAAGCCCAGCACCAGTGTCGGCGCATTACCCGTTGTATTGATGGTGAAGTTGTATTCAAGCGGCGAACAGATATGGAAGTCCTGCGTGCCGTTGTTCACTACATCCTCAATGGGCAGCGCAGCTATCGACGAGTTCTCACTCGTTATCGTACCGCTAAACTGGTTGGAGTACGACAGGAAGAGCTTTCCCTCTGTGATAGCTTGGCTGATGACGGCATAGTAGTTCTTGTTAACTGACTCATAGCTTGCCTCCAGCGTGGTTGCTGTCTTATAGGTATCTGAACCGCTGAAGTTCTCTTTGTTACGGTAGTGCTTCAGGGCGTCTGACAAATAGTAGTCCGTACCACTGACTGTTATCTTGTAGGTCCGGAACTTTTCTAACGTTCCCTTGAAGAAGTCGAAGTGAACGCCGTCGTATGCCTTGAAGCCGGAAATCTCGTCATCGTCAGGCATCTGCAGCACCACCTTCAGATTGACGGTTGCCTCACCTGTCGAGCAGCTGCCGTCGACAGTGGTGACCACCTCACCCAAACCGTCCTGCATCTCCAGGTACATCATCTTCGGCACGAAGATAGGACTATAGACATCACAGGCATCGGTATTCCGTCCCCAGAGGGCCTCGTCAGTCACGGCAGACTCTCCTAAGGAGTAAACAGAGACGTAGTACTGCTCACCCTGTTCCAAGGCAAAGCCTTTCTTAGCCAGCGAGAAATAAAGCAGACCATCTGTACCTGTGAAGAAACCGTTCGTACTTGAAGAGGCCACAAAAGCACTTTCACTCGGAACAGACTCGGGAACAGTGTTTGGAACGGCGGTCGTACCATACAGGTTTTCATTATTGTCGTACAGGGTGGCATCGGTCAATGGCGTCCCATTGCTGTTACACAGACGCCAGTAGACATTCTTGCCCATTTTGCTTGACAGGGACTCAGCATCGACATAGACATTGATGACCACCTTCTCGTCGCCACACTCTACATCCTGCTGCTTCACTTTCAACTTGGCATTGCTCGTATAGAACTGCAGCTGGTCGACGGCGTAGTCGGCACCCTTCGTGCCAGGAGAATAGTTGTCGATATCCACCTCATAATGGTCCACATTGGTCAAGTCTACCGAAGAGGGAATGGCCACCCGGCCATACACCTGATACCATATTCCGTTTGAATAAGCACCATTGACCATCGTACTAAGGTTTGACGAGTGGAACGACACCACGCGGGTTCTCTCACCGTTGCCCTTGATGGCATATACGGTAGCCATGACCTGCGGATTCACCTGACCACTTGTCATATTGGCAATGACACCGGTGAAGCAGAGCTCAGAGCCGGCACAAAGGTCAGCGTTGAAGGTCATCTGCGCAATGGTACGCGACTCGTCGGAGGCATCGACATAGAGGAAGGACCCATACTTGCCCTGGTCCTGCAAACCATAATTATAGGTGTAGTCGTATAGCAATGTGCCATCCCACCAAAGGTACTTATAATCTGCCGGCGAGAATGACTTGTTCATCGACCTCAGCAGCATGTAGTCACCATGGATGGGTGAAATGCCAAGCATGTCATCGTTAGAGACATAGATACGACGGACGTCAGGATAGCAGAAGCCATACTGTGCTTCATCCCAAGGCAACGGTTCCGTGGAGTGGTTCTTGCCTTGCTCTGACAGGTCGGCAGAGAGTTCCGTCCCGCAAAGGCCGTCGAAGTCGACAGTAGCCTGCAGCGTCATGTGCTGGCGCAGATAGGCTTCCGTACGCTCTAAGGGCAGTTCGCTGACAGGGTATCCCGGTGCTTCAATCAGGTTCACCTCATAATGCACAACAGGAGACATCACACTGCCGTCACCGATGTAACCCACCAAATGGAAGCGATGTCCGTATGTGGCTGTGATACTCTTTGACGTTCCACCTGAAATGGGGTTATAGGTACCACTCAAGGCTCCTACTGTGAGGAGTGAGATTCGGTTGGTTTCTGAGGAACCCGACAATGCAGTGACCGCCAGCTTGTTGTCATTACGATAGATGCCCGTTTCATCCTCGTAGTAGGCATACCATGCTATCTTGCTACATTTCAGCTGTGCCGTTCCACTATTAATATAATAATAGCCAAGATCAGAGAGATTGGCACGGATGGAGAACTCGGTGTTGGCATCCTTCATGGCTACGCTAATGCGGCCGTTATCCTCTGCCAACTGGAACATATCTTTACCACCTGCGTTCAGCTTGTCATGGCCTATCTGGATGTCGGTGGCAATGACCGATGCCGGGCGGATATGGAAGATGTAGCGAGTGCTCAGTGTGGGCTCGTGCATCAGGTAGGGTTTCTTCTGACTCTCAAAGCCCGGACGGCTGTCGTCAGCGGAACCAGTGTAGATACCGTCGTAGTACTTACTGACATCGCAGGCAATGTTCACCAAACCATCCAAACCCGCAGGATTGAAGGTAACACCCACATTCGTATGAATGGGTTTAATCGCATTGACACTGTTATTCAGCATAAACAAGCCACGACTGACAGTAGCCCCTTGGTTGGTCTCTGTCAGATCTTCCAGCATAGAGCTGGCACCGCCGGCAATGGCCAAACGGGTGTTGTTGACATCGGTCATCCAGTCGTACCATCGGATGTAGGCCGCAGGCTCCAGGACATCGCCAGTGCCATAGTAATCTTCAAACGGGAGCTTCAGGCTGATAGGAATACTGCTGGTGGGGTCGACATAGATGTCGTATTCCACCGTATGTACTCCCTGACGAATCTTTTCATTGACGGTCTCACGGGTACTGTTACCGTTGTTCCAGCTGTACTGCTGTACCGCATCGGCAAAGTCAGCCTGTGTGTGGTAAGGCCGCTCGGAGGCACCCTTATCATGGACAAACAGGAATGCAGTCTCCTTAAAGAAGCTATAGGTATATACCATGTTCAGGTTGTCAGGCTCGTGGGTCAACCAAAAACCCATGCTGGTGCTATATTCATTAAATCTTTCTTCTGTAGTCTGTTCTGTCAGGTCATTGCTCATCACGATGATGAGCTTATAGTCCTCCCAGCTGCCGGTAAGAGCAGGTACGCTACCACCTGGAGCCTTGGTAATGCTGATATTCATGACGTTGGCAGCATCCGATTCATTGCCTGGAAGGGTACTGGTAGCAGAGTTCCAGTAGAGTCCATAGTCTGCCTCTGTCCTGTGGTTCCAGTAAGTGCCGCCTTTGGCTGTAAGGTAATTCTCCGAACCGGGAATCTTGTCAAACGTGCCATCCTCGCCCTTCTTGGTCAGATACCAGCGGATGTGCAGGTTACTGGCCAATTCCACAAAGGTAGCCGCACCTAACTCTTTCTTAATCTTATTGATGTTCTCTGCCAAGGGGATGTCGACCGTTGCCACTTCATCGTTCGCCACCAGGATTTCCTTCGAGTGTGTGAAGGCGTTGCCAGCCACCGTGCCAGGGAATGTAGAGGTCTCGGCAAACTTGATGGTATAGATATAGTCGTAGTCAGGCTCATAGGTTTCTCGTACGTCAGCAGCACGACGTGGAGCCAGGTCATGGGTATGTCCCTGTTCGTCTGTATCGCCCGACATGGCGATAATAACATTGTAGAAGCTGTATTTGCCAGCCTCCAACTGAAGGGTGGCAGCCGAGGGCAGCGTAATGCCCCCTGTGTTATACAGGTAGTAGCCATAAGAGGCATCACTGAATGCCGTTCCGTTAGTACCTGTCAGGGCTGTTGTCGGAACGACGATGGTGCCGTCGCTCTTGGTCAAGTAGATGCGGGCATAGGTGGCGGGCTTGCCGATTGCTGCCTGGAATGCTGTTGTGGCATGTGTCAGGTCGAGCGTCAGATTGGTCGTCTCAGCGGTCAGTCCCTCGCTGATGGTCTCACCACCACGCTGTCCACCATCCTTCAGCAGGGCATGCGGGTCTTGCTTGTCGATATATACCGTATAGGTCATGGCACAGAGGTCATCGGTCAACGGCGTCTGGTCGTCCTCGTAGAACTTACATACAAACCTGATACCCTGTTCGGCCACCTCGCGCATGGTCATGTTCTTGGGTGCAAAGACGACGGGTGCCGCCCAGTTGGCGAAGGTGGTGCTGCTGAGCTTGTCGTCATTGGTCACCGTCAAGAGCTTGTTATCATTTGCTAAAGCGAAGGGGTCACCATTGATGTTGAACGTCCAGTAGTCGTTAGCACGGTTACTGCCCTGACGAAGGGGCTGGGCATTGCCATTCTTATCGACCACCTGCCACTGCATGGTGTAGTGGGCTGTGTTGTTCGCCAGATAGCCTGCGCCCTTCTCGGTCTCTATGGCCGGAGCGGTTATCTGCATGCTCTGGGCGCTCCACTCGATGTTTGCCTCAGGGGTCCAGCTGGCAGACGGATACTTGAACCAATAGACGGCCTTTCTGTCCCAGTCGGGCTCGCTGATAACCTTTTCGTTACTGTCGATAACAGCAGCATCGTTAGAGAACACAGCCACCACACGATACTGGTCGAGCGTGGCAGTAGAGTGTGTCAGCGTCACCTGCTGGGTTGCTTCCCAAGTCAAGGAGCCATCTACGATATAACGATAGCGTCCCAGGCTGACATCGTAGCTGTCGACCGTGCTCAGGACAGGGCCTGAATCCGGAGCCGACAGTATGTCCGTGGGGTCGACGGGTGTTCCGTCAGCATCGGTCAGGTAGAAACGCGAATACTTCGTTCCTATATGAACGGGGATAGAGATGGTATGCTCCGTTTCGCCGGCAGTCAGGAGCACACGCTCCAGCGTCTCAGTAACGCCACTCTTCAGCGTGCCTACAAAGCCTTTGTGGATAGAGAAGGTATAGCGGGCGTTGGGATTGCCGGTACCCTCGTTGTTGGTATAGATCTCACAGATAATCTTATGGTTGGCCACTTCGGCGTAGGTGTTCTCCGACGGCGCATAGACATTGTTCGTTACCCACGATGCCAGCTGCCCGACCTCAATGACTTTCTTTCCATAGAGCGATGCCACGTTGTCAGTAATGACAAACTCCGAGGGCAGGCTGATGGTCCAGGTGCCACTCTGACGCTCCGTGCCAATGGCTAATGGCTGGATGCTTGGCGTAGCAGCACCATCAGTGACATACCACTTGATGTGCTGTCCTGCCATCAACTCCTCCAATGAGGTGTTCCAGTCGGTGTACTCGTTGCTGCTGCCGGCAGACGATGCATCGACAGGCATCGTGGTGGCGTTCCACTCGATAGTCGGTGTCAACTCGTTGGTAGTAATCGTATAGTCGAAGGTATAGGTCCACTTCATGTCCCACTTCGGCTCGTGGTTCACCGTGGTACCCTCGGCATCCATATCATCGGTGGGGTTCGTCGAGAACAGTCCCACCACCTTATATATTTTATATTTATTGGAGGCTGCTATGGAGACGGTGGGCGTCAACACATTTCCAGAGTTATACAGATAGTAGCCGCTCTTGGCATTGCCGCAAAGCGTACCACCAGTAACAGACAGGATGGTGGACGGCTTGGACGGCTCTATCGGATTGCCATCGACATCCGTCAGGTAGAAACGGGCATACTTCGCTTCTGTTGGCATATCACCCAACGTAAACGATTCAGCTGAGCGATCAGGTACTATCTGCGACTTTGTTGCCTCAGCCATGCCAGTGTTTGGCACATTTTCAAATGGTGAAATCCTAAACACGAAACGTGACGTCATCGTTGGCATACCACCATGATAGTCGTCAGTCACCTGATACACGATCTCATAGTCGGAAGCACCTTGCATCGTAGCGTATGCCGACGGGGCATAGAGCTGCAGGTAGCCCAGCATATTTTGAACAGCATCGGCCAAACTGGTTCCATTGTCATTTGCCGTACCCCAGCCAGCATAGATATAATTCTGGTTAAGAGTAGCTCCAAAATAGTTTCCATCAAAATAGTTTCCGTTATATCCTACATATGCACTCCATACATCATCACCTTGTGCATTGCCTTTTCGCAGCGTCTGTATGCCACGGCTGCTCTTGTCGCGAACGCTCCAGTCGGCATGCCAGACGTCTTTCATCTCATCCTCTGTCTTGCCGAAGTAGTCCAACACATCCTTATGAATGTTCAGTTGTACGTAGGGATTGGTCAGTTGTGAGAAGTCCAATGTTACGACCTTGGTGAAGGCGAAGGTGTACTCCACGTCCCACTGTGGTTCCGTCGCCACGACGTTTTCTGTGGCGGTGGCCGCAGCATCGGTAGAGAGCATGCACACCACGCGGTAGTCAGCATAGTCAGCTCCGTTCAGCGTCACGGTGACACCCGACAGGCTCAGGTCGTTGCCACTGTTATAGAGGTATAGTCCCTGTTTTGCCTTCGATGTGGTCTGTGCCGCAGGTGAAGCACCGCTGATGGTCAGCTTGTCCGTCGGGGCAACAGCCTGTCCGCCTTTCATCAGCACAAAGCGAGCATACTTGGGCGTGCCGTTCAGCAGTTCCACAGCTTTCGAGTAATCCACAACTGTCGACGTCATCTCTGTCTCCACATAGTCCTTCAAGTAGAATCCCGTCTTGCCCCCCGTCTTCAGCGAAGACTCGAACACATCGGCCGACTCCATGTGGAAGACGTACTTTGCCTGTAGCGTAGGTTCCTTCCAAACCTTTGTCCCCGCCATCGTCGGCTCTGTAGCCGACATGACACAAACCACCTCATAGGCAGGATTAGGCGCTTCCCAAGTAATGTTTTTCAGGACAGCTTGGCGGATTACATCATTTATACTCCACGTTTGCCCTTGAGAAAGCCTCTTATCATAAGTCAAATCATTCGATTTCCAAATAAGTCCTATATCGTCAGACGTGTTCCCACCTGCATACGAGTAGCCCGTCACACCAGAATAATTGCCAAACGTTGTACTGGTCATACTTACTACTTCCTTTGTGGTTGCATTTCGAAGATACCAACGACAATAGAAGTTATACAAATAGTCATTGCCCAATGCTGTCTGAATGGCCGTCATGTAGTCAGTATATACATCCAGCGATACTGCACTGGCGCTATATTCCAGATTTATTTGTGTCTCAGCCAACGACTCCGTTGCAGGAATGAAAGTCACATCATCCTCAGAAATAAAGGAATATTCAATTACATTGGTTATATCCGGCTCTATATATGTATTCGTATACCATGTGCTCGTTGAGTTGGTGGACACGTAACAATATAGCTTAAAACCTGTATGCTCTGATGGAATGCCTATAGTTATTGTTTGTCCTTCCAGTAAATACGTTCCAGGATTACCTTCCTTATAACAAGCTTTTCCCTCTGTACTTAAGTCAACATAATCCCCTGAATAATAGTTGTTATTCCATTGGTCGACAGAAACAAGGCTCGTAATAGCAACGCCATTGTTTGAAGAATTCACTAATTTAAAGCGAACATAGAATGGAGTACTATTACTAGAACTAATACCACACAACGACATGATGGAATTTCCTGTAAGAACAACAGATGTTTCGTTTGGTATAAGCTGTTGATTATTCGCTGTAGGATAGGATGCTGCTGGAGTAAAGTCTGCCCAGATGGAGCCTATGCTCATGACGAATGAGAGCACAAGTAGCATAGCCCGGCGGGCGAGGCTATGGGAGGCGACGGGGATGTCAGTATGTTTGTTGTTCATCGTTTTCATCTTTAGCGGGTGTGACTATGGCGCGGAGCATGGCGGAGCGGTGCATAGAGCATCTGGTCGGCCGAGAGCGTCATGTAGAATCGGTATATCATGTCGCGGCGGTAGGCGCCGTTGACATAGAGTTGGATTTTCATTTCGTGGTAGATGCGCTTGTCGGCAGCGAGCGCAGCCCCCGGGTCAGCAATGTATCCGAAGATGAACGGCTCGTAGTTGCCTGCTGCCTGCGGGTCCCACTGGGGCTTGCCTACTGTATTGGCATACCACTGCGGCGTCTGGCCGGCATCGTCATCGTCCTTGTCAGTCTCGCCGGAGCCCGTCCGGTAGAACCCGTTGTAGTTGCCCGTGGCCTGCAGGGTGCCACCCTTTTCGTCGTAGGTGGTCCACGAGCCGGTCCAGTCGGTATTCAGCGTCCAGTAGTCGCCCGAGCCCACATTGTATTTCACCTGTGTGGTGCCGCCCTTGGTGACCATCGGCAACAGATGGAAGTGTCCGTAGTCGTGGAAGGTAAACTCATACAGGTTCTCGCTGGCATTCAGCTCCTTCACGCTGACGGGATAGACGCCGATGGGCGGGAAGTCGTAGGGAATGAGTTCGAACTTATAGTCGTCCAGCGTGATGGGGATGATACGATAGTCGTTGCGGGCTATGTAGTTCCATTCGTTCTGGGCGTTGTCGCGAATGAGCGAATAGCGGTATTCGCCACCGTCCAGCTCGATGAGCAGCTGGAACAAGGCATCGCTGGTTGTCGGCGTGGCACTCTCGTTGACGTAGAACGTGACGGTCTGCGTCGCAGCGTTGGCGATGTCCAGGTCGCTACCCAGCGCCACATAGTCCGTCGTTGTGGGCGTGCCGTTCAGGTGGGGCCGTACGTCCTGGTGCGTCGCCGCCATGTCGTCGTTCTGTGTCAGCGTGGGCAACAGCATCAGGTTGTTGGCGACATTGGCGGTCACATCGGTCAGCGTAATCTTCTTCACGGTGACGGCGGCTCCCGTCGCATTGGTAATCTGCAGTTCCATCTTGGCCAGCATGCGCACCACGATGAGGTCCTTCGTCAGCGTTCCCGTGGCCGGCACGGTCAGCGTCTGCCTGTTACTCATCGGGATACCCTTCGATCCGTAGTTGTTCGTTGCCGTCGGGTCGAAGCCGTTTCCGTTGATGGTCGCCGTGGCAGCAGCTACGGCGGCGTCCGACAGTGTTGCGTCCACGTCTAACGAGGTGACGCCAAGCAGCGTCTTTAAGGATGCCTCGCTGATGTTGGCAAACGAATAGACGGTGTACGTCCCTGCCGTCATCTCCACGTCGGTACACACGTCGTCGACCTCGGCCTTGGCCTCCTCCGGTGTGCCGCTATACTTATACTTGATGGTGCTGCCGTCGGTTATCAGCACCATCCACTGGTACATCATCTCCGAACGGTCGGTCGCGGCGTTGGCATCCTCCCACGTCCGCGTCACGGTGCTCTCGCGGTCGGTGGCCAGTCGCAATGTCACCCGGGCCTTGCCAGTGGCTGGTTCTTCAGCATGGCCCGTAGCATCGTCTGACGAACATGCAGCCATAACGGCTGTCACAACTGCTAATACTATATAGAGAAATGTATCCTTGATGCTCTTCATATCGTTACATATAGATGACGTCATGCGTAAACTGGTCCCACTTCTTCACCTTGATTTTCAGCGTTACCTTGGGGGCAACGATATCAGGCGTGATGCTGCCTATCCAGATGCGATAGATGTTGTTGCGCACGATGCCGACATTCATGGCCGTACCCGTATGCGACAACTCCTGGGTATCGTTGGTGGTCTCTATGTCGTACGAGTCGCCCTCGCCATGATGGCGCAGGAACCCATAATACATCTTGACAACAGGCTCGCTCTCCCCTGCCCTATAGTAGGCTCCCAGCAGGGCTATTCCTGTGGCATGGTAGTAGAGATACGACTCCGGCAACAGCGTGTTCTCCATCGGATAGGCCACAATGACATCCTCGCCACTCTTGGCAGGCGTCAGGTCCGTCAGCGACTGATAGCCGGCGCTGTTACCCGTCACCTGTACGGCGGCATGCATCGCCGCCACCGACTTGTAGTAGCTGCTGGCCTCGAACAGTGCCTGCGTCGTCAGCCCCTTGACGTCATCCAGGGCGTTGGTCAGCTTGGGCGTCGTCGCCGTTACCTTCTCGGTTGTCTGCGGGTCCAGCACATAGTTGCTGGTGGTTTCGTCCACGAGCCACTGCGGGGTGATGGTGCTCAGGCTTGCCGTAAGGCGTTTCAGCAGGTATTCCGTGCCGTAGGTAGCATGACCGTTGGTCAGGTTGAAGGGCATCAGTCCCAGTACAACGAACTGGTCGGAGGTCTCACCGACAGGGTAGACATAGCCTTGCTTTTCGCTATTATAGGTACCGTTTACTGCCCAGAAATCAATGCGGGCTGCCATGCGCTCTATCAGCAGCGGGCTGTCGCTCATGTCGTAGTAGTAGTCGCCGGCGGCATCTTGTGTGCCGTTTCCTGCGAACGCCAGCGTCTGGTCCTGTTCCGACGACATGACGAATGCCCCACAGGTCGTTGCCATGCTCGTCGGCGACCCGCTATAGACGTTGGTAAGCGTCATGTTGCGCAGGTCGTTCAGGTGTGACGTGCCAGCAGTAATGCTGCCCGTCAGGTCGGCGTTGGCTACGACGATGGCGCGGTAGGTCTTGGTGAAGTCGATGGTGTTGTGGGGCACCAGCCTGTTGCCAGTGGTGTAGGTAGCCTCGATGCGGGTGTCCGCATCCTTGGTGGTACGCGACACAGGATAGTAGGCCACGAAGTCGATGGCCGGGTTGGCCGTGGTGTTGATGCCGTCGGCCTGATAGAGCATCAGCGTGATGCCTACGATGGCGTTCTCGCGCTCGAAGCCCGCCTCGCGGCCGTCGCCGTTCTCACCGCCTGCCGGCGTACCACGGGTGGCGGGCATATCGCTGTTGGTGACGGCAATGGTCAGGTTGATGAAACTGTTGTTCACCGTAGGCTGCACGGTGGTATTGTCACTGCCATCGGTGACAGCCGTGCAGGCCGTCAGCAACAGTAGGCAGACACCTGTGAGGATTATGTTGGTCAGTGCTTTCATGCCAGAATCATCTATCATTAATAGTACGTTTTGTCATTTCACCATCACTTTCTGAAGTTTGCGGTCGTTTCCTGTCTCCGCCTCTATGACGTAGACGCCAGCGCCAGGCAGGCTGAAGCTATATTCCGGCGACTGCGGACTGGCCACATGCACCTGACGGCCACCGAGGTCGAAGCAGCGCACATGGAGGATGGGCTCGGCAGTAGAGGCAATCACCTTCGCCTCGAGTCCCACCGTAAATAGCTGCAGGTGGGTTTCTTCGGCAACCTTTTCCGGATTGAGGCTGGTCACGAGGTAATAGCGGTTCTGGGTCTGTCCGCTGACAGCTATCTGCATACCCGACTCCAGCGGGGTCAGCTTCTGCTCCACGGCATCGTAGAAAGCCACAGAGTCGCCTAACAGCTCAACTCCCTGGAAGGTCAGCGTACACGGTGCATTGCTGTCCGACTCCACGCCAAGCGGCAGACAGGTGAAGTCATGGATAGTGTTGACAGTCGTGGCCAGTCGTCCACAGAGGGTATATACCGTCGGCACATGCTTCAAGTCGCTATTGAGGAACGTCTCCGTGTCCTCCTCGGGCAGGAAGTCGTTGCTGGCGTCATCGCTTAACATCACGAGGGCGCTGCTATGCAGTGTGTCGCGCTGGGCAGTAATCACCATACCCAACAGGCCATCGTCCCCACTACGCGTGACGGCCTTCAGCGGGAACTCCTTGCCGCTGCCAGTTTCCTGCACGTATGCATCACCAGATAATACGCCGTAACGTGTCTGAGCCTGCATGTCTTTTGTAAAGGTGATGGTGTTGGCTTCACCAGGCGTGGTAGCCTGTACAAAGAATCCCTGTCCCGGAGCCACTACCGCTTCGTCAGTGTCAAAGAACGTACCGTTGGGGGTGACCCATTGGTCGGCGGCCCTTTGCACTAACTGCAGTCCACCAGCAGTGAGTAGCCAGTATTTCTTTTCCAGCCCTGAGTTTTCGGCAAAGAACTGGTCCATATTGAGACCACAGGGGAACGGATTCTCCACCAGATAGTAGCCCATATTGGACTCACCAGTGGGAACGGTCTCCGTAAAGCTTACGGCAGCAACCGCGCTATTGTCTCTCGGTATGCGGGTAATCGTTCTCGTACCATAGACGGTGGCATATTTAGATGTCGAAGCTTCTGTCTTCCGCAAGGTCGTAGGCATCAGCAGGTCGGTCTTCAGACGTCCGCGGTTCAGGGCGCGGTTCTTGACATCTTGCACCGTGCTCAGTTCCGTGTCCGTACCGCCATCGGCAGCACCTGTCTCATCGAAGCTGTAGTAGTCATACATCGTGTCCTCCTTGGGCAGACGGACAATGGCCGGATTGGCATTGCTGCCGCCTTTCAGGTCGTTCTTCACCATGACCGAGAAGGCGCCAGTAGCATAGTCCACGGTAGCGTCGTTATAGGTATTGCTCCATACGCCCTTGATGGCCACATTAACTTTCTTGCCGCCCATGGGCTTGTAGCCCAGGCGGTCGAGGTAGCTGTCGGCACCTGTCGTATTCCAAGTGGTACCGCTCCACTGTCCCTGTAAAGCGGACCCTAAGTTTTCGGTCTGGCTGTCGTCATCGGTGCTGTATGCCGACCCCACCTCGTAGAGCACGGCCTTGGCCTTGTCCCAGCTACGCTGGTAGATGGCGGGGCTGTAGCGGTCGTAACCCGTGCCGAAGGTGACATTGTCGTAGTAAGTCGTCTTCTGCTGAGCCGTACCTGTCGGTGCGTACCACTCGCCGGCGATGGTACCCTGCAGGGCCGAGCCGAGCAGATACCAACGGTTCATATTGAGCTGGTACTCCATCCAGGCGTTGTTGTAGTTCAGCAGGTGTGCGTTCATCAACTCCGTTGCCGGCTGGAAGGCTATCTCGTCGCAGCTGTTAATCTGGTACATCTCCGCCAGCAGGTCGCCCGCACGTCCCTTGTCAGGATTGCTGCCATAGGTATCACTCCAGATGTCATACACTCGGGTCTGTATATCGTATTTCAGACCATCACTGAGATTGGCGAAAGGATAGTTGTCAAGGGTGCTCTTGCCATTGAGTGCGTCGTAGAGCACGGGAGCATTGCCCCATTCGTCGCTCTTCATCAGGATATGCGTGCAATAGAGCGGTGCATAGCCCTTGCGCAACGAGCGGTCGGCGTCCGTGCGGTAGTTGTCGTAATTGGTGGTATAGCCATAGAGCGGAGACGTGCTTGCGGCACTTGCCACATACAGTTCATCCTGGTTGATTCCGCTATTGGCTGTATTACCATCGGCACGCCGCCAGTTCTGGTCGTTGTTCCAGTCGGTGGTGCCGGCAGCGCCCGTCCACACCTCGTAGTCGGGCACTATCTTCAGGTTAATCAGCAGTGTACCGTCGCAGGTGTTGGCATCGCCGTCCTCTCGGAAGGGCAGGCTGAGCGTATAGCTGTATCCTTCGCGAACTTCAAAGTTCTCGGTGAAATAGATACAGAGTCGGTTCTCGTCTTTCTCTGTCTTTCCGCTGTTCCTGTCCGTATCAATGGCGTTGAGCTTGACTATCTTGCCGACGACGGGCAGCGAGCCTTCGGGTTCCAGCGTCGTAGCATTGACCTTGGTCATCTCGGTATAGATAGTCTGCTCCCATGTCGGGTCGTCGGTAGATGCCAAATAGATGTTACAGTCGGTGGACTTGACAACCACTTTTGAAGAGCCGGTAGACTGTACCTTGGCATCGCGAATGGGCAGCCACAGGAAATTCACGTCCTCGTTGTCCTCCCAAACCAAAGCCTCCTCGTTGGCAGTGCCGTGCTGTACCGTCTCAAACTGCGCCTTCTTGGCCAGTCGGACACTGAGCACAAGGTCACCGTCCGGATAGGCATAGCTTGCAAATCCATTCTCGTTGGGCACGAAGCCACACTTCAGCGAAGGAGCCTTGTCGCCCACCTTCATGCGCAGTCCTAAAGGTTCCGCGCAGTGGTAGGTTACTTCTGTAGTGCCCAGAGCCTGCTGAAAACTGGCATCGCGAATAGGACTGGCCACGAGATAGAAGTACGGGTCGTCGTCTGACACCTTGACCGCCGGAGTACTGATGGACTTCTGGTGCAGCACCAGCTGTCCGTTATCCACCAGCTCCTGCAGATACTCAATCATGGGCTGTGTGAATTCCTGTGTATCGTCGGTCTGTGGAGTAACGCCAGTGAGTGTGGTGGCATCAGGATAGAATGCACGGAAATAAGCCAGGGCGTCATCAAGGCGAACGGTGACGGCGTCTATGGTCTTCTGCTGGTTGTGGTAGTTCTCTAACGTCGCTACCACCTTCGGGCTTGCCGACAGGTCGCCCAACCACCAGTCGAAGTTAAGGTTGGTCAATGACACCTCTACACCGTTGGCCGTGTAACCCTTCAACTCGGTGAGCAACGTAGGTACAGTACCTTCACACACCTCCAGGTCCTGGGTAGCATCGGAACCCTCAATACTTAGGATGTCCAAAGGTGCTTCTATCTGGAACACCTTCTTCTTGCTACAGATAGAACAGATGTTGAAGTACACGTACAGCGAATTATCCGAAATATCTGTGACGCCACCGTTGTAAGGAACAATGTAGTAGTCGGTATTGACCTTCCAGGGCATCGTGTTGTTGTAGTTGCCGTTCATCACGATGAGTCGTTCTCCTGACTGGGAGTCTGTTTCAGCGAAGACGATACCTTCCTTGCTCGCCGCTTTGGCAAAGGTATAAGCCTCCATTTTGCCAAAGTTCGTGTTCCAGTGGAAGTTCAGCACGGCAGCGTCTGTATTGACGTCAGGATTGTTGGAGTCCCATATCTTCGTCTGGTCTCCCAGCACTGCAGCATTGAAAGCCGTCTGATAAGCCGTTGCATAAGTGGTCGTGACCAAGTCGCCATACTCACCGCTCTGTATGATGGCTTCCAGCTCTGCTATGGTTTTGTTGACTCCTTTATCAGCCAACCCCGCTTGGAATGTGGAAAGGAACATCTCTTTGTCAAGGTACACAAAGGCATAGCTTTTATCTTCTCCGTTGGTATCACCCGTCACTTCAGTGGCGCCGACAGCTGAAAGAAGCTTGTCGAAGCCGACAGAAACTTTCAGGAACTGCATGTCGCTGGCATTTTTGTTGACGCAGATGGGGGTATTCATCGTCGGTGTTGCCTCGGGTACAAAGGCATAGACCTCGATATTGTCGAGCATGAAGTCACCACCCATAGAGCTGACGCAGTTGTTGTTCACCTCCACCCAGTAGGAATCATATTTTTCCTTCAATTGGAACTCAAAGTAGAACTGTTGCCATACCACATGGTCGGCGGCTCCCTCACTACCATCCGTCCCAGTACCGTTGTCCAGTTCATAGCACTGACCTGGGCAGAAACGATAAAGATCGCCTGATACCGTATTGCCATTCTCAGTGCGCTTGCCTTTTACAGAGATGGTCACGCTGCCGGCACTCTGTGCTTCTCCCAACCTGTTGGAGCCGGAAATCCACCCCGAGCACATCAGCTTGTCGTCGGGGCAGAACTCTCCCGTGAAGGGGATAGTACATATATCGCCAGGCTGCTCCGACGCATCGATATAGAGGAAGGCTTTCTCCATATTATCGTCGGAAGCAATATTATATCCGTATGTGGCATCATTGGCTGGCATGGCTGTTTTACTATGGCCATTTCTTGTATTCATCGTAGACACCAGTGCATACGAGCCCCAGCTGGGGTCATCGCCGTCGAAACCGTAGTTGGTGTTCTCAAATGTCAGCGGCACCGGACTGGAGTTGGGAATCTCTGACCACAATCCAGTTATAACATTTCTATTATGAATGGTATAGTCCGAGGAATTCTTAAAGGTGGCACCTTGTGGATAGTCGAAGGTAATCTTGGCAATAGGCTTTCCTGCCTTTTCCATCAGATTGTTAGGGTCACGGTCAGTATCCTTCACTTGGGCAGAGCCATTCACTGAAGTCCATGGCAAGGTTGCGGAGTTCTCGTCGAAAATCAGCTTAAACCTGGCAATCTGGTAGCGCGTACCATTGTTGTTGAAGTAGACTTTCAGATAAGCAGGATTCGATGCGCCTGTGGCTGTAATAGTTCCCGAATCGGGGTACTTGAAAGCCACGAAACGGCTGTCGCCGTATACATAAGGAGATGTAGAACGTTCACGATAACAGTAAAAGCCTAAGTCGTTATAGCCTGCCAAGGCAATACCTGTTCCATGGGTGTCATCAAGAACAACTTCTATTAAGCCGGAAGTATTGTTTGTGACGGCCGACACTAGATTGTCGTCCGTCGTGCCGTCGCCATCAAACACCCAATAGTCCTTGAACTGATGTCTGATACCTAAGAACTCGCCTTGAAATTCAGCATTTTTTCCTGATTCGTATTTTAACCGTGTTGCAGGGAAATGAACTTCCTTCTCTTTTTCATACCATGTGTCACCCGTACAAGCCATCAGTGCGGTTGCCATCTCCTTGGCATCATGCATTTCATAGATATAGCGCATGGTGAGCGACGGCTCTTCCAAGTCGCCGTTGAGATGGTCTGTGCTGTTCTTATAGGTAAAGTCGCTGTAGCGCGACACGTCGGCGGCCAGCGTAAACTGCTCTCCGTCACAGTTATAGTAAGATAATTTATTCAGTTCGAAGGTCAGTGCACCTGGGAGGATGGTCTCCCAGTCGAGCTTCTGGCCGGTCACGATACCATTGTTATATAGGTAGCTCATCACCTCCTGATTATCCACTTTCAGACGGAAGTGGTTCTTCAGGTCTTCAAGGTTCGTGTCGTCCTTGTACTTATACCATCGCTGGTAGAGACGGTGGTCGTTGTTCGTAGTCAGCACCGTGGGCAGACCGAAGGTGACCACTTCGCCCTTCTTCACATAGTGGGTGATCTTGAATTCGTTCACCTTCTGCGTGCCTGTGTCGTAGTTCCACCAGTCAGAGTAGGCATCGGTAATCAAACCCTGCTCACTGAGCACTTTCTGCTTCTCGGAAGTGGTAGGATTGTATGTATAATAGAGCTTCACATTCGACACCTTGTGGGTGACGTTGTAGGGGATGCGCGTCTCGTACTTGAGTACCCACTCAATGGTAGAGAATGTGCTGATGATATGGCTGTTACTGATTTCTGTAGGGGTGGAGGTCAGCGAACTGCCTATCCCGTTATAATACTTGCCGTTCCAACTCTGAAGCGTGAAATCCTGATAGTCCTCATCCTGCTCCAGCGTCCACAACTCGGGATTGAAGGAGTTATAGGTTTTCGAGGTCGCCTGGTCATTGCTGACGCCTACCATCTGGTCGCCATTCTTCAGCAGCACGTTGTAAAACTCGTCCTTTTCAACCACCTCCACAGGATAGAAGCCAGCATTCCATAAGTCAGCGTATTTTGTAGTCCATTGGTCGACCTGGTATCCGTCACCAGTTGAATGGTGCAGGTAACGGGCATCGGTGGTGGTTTCCTTCAACAGCGTGATAGAGCTGATGGTGCCTGACGGACTGCTATAACCAGCCTTTATCGCGTTCAAATGCGCGTAGGTGATATTGACGCTGCTGTTGCTCGGGGTGTACTCCACCTCTACCGTTGGATTCTTGATATAGCCAGCACCTGCTGCTGTGTTGTAAACCAAAATGGTCTTCAGCTTACTGTCACTGAATGCTCCTGTAATGTCAAAAGAGAGTTCTATGTCAGCGTTTGATTTGGACACTGTCTGCGTGTTCCCCAAAGTGGTAATGGAACGGTCAGCCGTATTCCATGTCATCGTTGATGACCATACTGAATTGTTGTAACCTACTCCATATACCATAGGGCGGTCAGTAATCTGCTGGAAGTCGCCTTTCAGCGTAACCTTAGTAATGGTTCCGTCAATAGCAGTAGCATCCACCTGCAAGTAAGCAATGTTGTTCACACCCCATCCTTTGTTTGCCAACTCAACTGAGCCGCCCTGAATATTATTGTAACCACAATAAGCTGTTTTGACCTCTTCATAAGAAGTATCTACATTGTCATCACTTCCACTGATGTAGGTCATCTTCACGTTAGCTGTACCTGTTTGCGTTGGCAGGGAATGATTAGAATTCAGTTGCAAATTCGTCAGGTTAACCACGGCGGTGCCATCGCTGCCGATGGTGACATTCTTTTCCACCAGCGGCCCCTCGGTCTTATTATTACTGGGTCCCTCCTGACGGCTCATCAGCACGCGCAGCTGCATATTTGCCGTGCCGTTGATAATCATCTTCGAATATTCGCTCAGGTCGGCGTAGGTCAGATAGTCTACAGCTCCTGTTCCTGCTACCGTACCTCCTGCAGCAACCTGTGGTGCGCCATTTCCCACATTAAAATCCACAGTAGCACTTCCAGTACTTGTGGCACCACTACCATAGCCGTCCCACGTTTTAAACATGTCGGAACTCAGAGTGGTTTGTTCGTAATTCACTTTCTGGATAGGCGTATATCTGTTTACACTGGTATACTCAGCCTTGTATTGGGCGTTTACAACATCCTTTGCGCCTAAGACGCTGTAATTGTCGGCTGAATTAATCAGATAATCGTTGCTTCCGCCTCCGTATTTTTTGATATAGAAGCCACCGTCATCGCCACTTTCCTCCAACGTCCACAGACCGTCCTTATGATAGGCTGCCAAGGTCGGCAACGAAGGAAGAGGCTTGTCTTTCGGAATGATGGATTGACGGGAGGACACGTCAGATTGTCTTTCAATGCCACTGTTCGTACCTGAATAAGTCAGGTAGTGACGGGTGGTCTCAGATCCAGGGGTTGTGTTATCTATTCCTTCTCCTCTATAATAGATAAGGAAAGCAGAATTACTCTTCAGCTTGACAAAGCGCAGACGAGAGCTGTTTGCGTAACTACTTCGCCGTGTTGTACCATGAGGCAATTCCACCCATTCACCACCAACGTGTACATTTCCCACTACAGAGCCATTTCTATACATAGGCTTATTTGACTCGGCTGCAGTGGATATGTCATAACCATCTCCCAGATTATAATAAGTCAATATAGATGCATCTCCATAATTATTAGTACATCCGACTCTGTTTGAAACATTGAATTTTATATAATGTCCATCTTTATTTTTCAGATAGAAATGAGTAGCATCGCCATCACCAGCAGGCAACAGCGTCCACAACCGATTATTGGCGTATGGGAGAAAATCTTTTGTTAATGCTTTTTGATTAACTCCACAATCGGTCAAATAGCTGCATATATTTCTGCCATTTTCGTAGAACTGTATATAGTAATAGTTCCCATCGCCGATGATGGTGGCGGGGTCCATGGTCTCGAAGGCATCGGGCAGTACTGTCGTCTGGGCTTTTGCCGGTATGTTCAATAAAGCCAAGGCTCCGAGCAGCAGTACTGTGCGGAGCAGCGTGGTGGAGGTATATGTGAGAAGCCGTTTCATGTTCAATTCTTCATTCTTCACTCTTCACTCTTCATTCTTCACTCTTCACTTCTGTAGTATCACGTTGAACGTGAAGCTGTAGTCGAACTGGCTGCCCGTCGGGCCAAGCTTCACATTGACGGTTACTGTGGTCTTGTAGGTACCTGTGGCGAGGCTGTTGTTCAGCACGCCGACGATGTGGCCGCTGGCGGCGTCGTAGGTAAAGGCACTTTCCAGAATCTTGCCACTGCCAAACACGTTGGTGCCGTCGCTGTTCGTCCAGCTGAGGGACTGGAACGTCACCTCCGAGTCGGTGAAGTCGCGCCATGTGCCGTCGTTGTTCTTCTGTGCGAAAGGCTGTAGGATGATGAAGCCTCCCGTGCTGAAAGTCGTCGTCAACGCGTCGCTGCTGAGCGTTGTGGCAGGGTATCCGGCAATGGGCACGAAGGCCAGCGGCTCGACCCGGAACTGCCAGCCTGTCAGGTGGATGGGGATGTGTATCCAGTCGTTACGACGGATGACGTTGAAACCGTTGCCGCCTGTCTGACCATCCGTATAGGGAGTGGTTACGCCATAGCGCAGTTCCTCTGTCTGACCATTGCGCTGAATCTTGAAGCGCAGCGACAGCTGGTTTTCCTTGTTGGTAAAGGTAGCGTCGGTCTCGTTGACGTAGAAGAACAGGTTGCCCGTGCCGCCCGACGCACTGAGCTTCAGCGCCGTCGACGGCTCGTAACTCACCGGCCCGACATCGGTAGTAGCACCTGTAGGCAGGGTAATGTACTCCTGAATGGGGGAGCCGGTATTGTTGGTCACATCGCCCGAGATGACCACGTCACGGAAGCCAAATTCCTTTTCATTCAGGGCATAAAGATATATCTTGACAACATATTCGCTGGTTGTGGCGGTGCCGCTGATGGCATAGCTATACTCCTGGTAGAACGGCGGAACGAGGTTGCCGTTATCGCCATTGGAACGTGGTGGTCTAACTGCAGTTGCCAGTGTAGTGCCTCCTGCCTCTATGTCAAAATATCCGCCGTTTGTGCCGACTCTACATGCCTTGAACGAAATGTTCTTGGGTGTGAAGGTCATCCCTGACTTCGGCGTCATCTTCAAGGTGATGACTGCTGCATCGTCCTTGCTTGAAACATTCTCAGTGGTCTTGAATTTCTGTAGCTTATAGACATTGTCAGAGGTGGTTACACTTCCTGTTGCCGTCAGTTTGTCACCCCACGACAGTGCTGTCGATGTGAACACATTGCCCATCGAGACGGATGCTGCCATGTTCTGGGTTGGTGTTGCATCCAGCGACCAGGTGGCCGAGACGGTCTTTGTGGCATTGGCCAGGAACAAAGGAACGAGGTTCGCTGTCGACTCCAGGTTGTCCTTGCTGAAGAGGTAGATGCCAGGACCCGACGAAGAGGCTTGGTTGACGGACTCCACCTCGACGCCCAGAATTTGCACCTGCTCGCTGGTCTGGTTGGTAAACTCGAACTGCATCTTTCCCATGACGCGCCAGACGGTAACGGTGCCGGCGTCGGTATCCTTGCCGTTGACAACGGTGACGGCATCTTCCAGACGCCCCGTCATGGGGATATTCGCCTCGCTATAGCCATTGGCGAACTTGACAGTTGCATCGGGATTGACAGTAGAACCAACCGTATAGCCATCGGCATAGTTGGCTGTTGCAAAGATATGGTAGCTGCCGGCAGGCAGAGGGTCTGACTGGATGTCAGCCGACTGCTTATAGGTGCTGTTCGTTCCCGTTACAGCCGTCATCCGGCTCTTGTCGCCCGAGATAATCTGTACCACCTCGTTGTTCGATGCCTTGCAGATAAGGATGCGGAAGGTCTGTAGCCGCTCCCACTCATGGTCGGGGTCCTCCCAGGGTGTCGCATTGACGGCACGCGTCAGGTTGGGATTGGCTTCCGGCGTACAGATAGTGATGCTGATGCGCCCCATGCCTTCGGGCAGGGGCTCGTCAGCCATGGCAGCCTCATCGCCGGAACATGCCGTCAGCAGCACGACAGCCAGCAGACACATATAGTATATCAGGTTCTTCACCATACTTTATCCTTCATTCTTCACTCTTCAAAATCTCAACTCTTCTCTAACTTCACTAACTTCGTTAACTTCTCTAACTTCGTCAAATATAGATTGTCGGATTGTCCACATGACGCCACTTCTTTTCCTCTATCTTCAGCGTCAGCGTTCCCTTCACCACATCAACGCCCGAGATGCGCACGCGATAGATGTTGTTGCGCACGATACCGAAGTTCATCACCGTCGATGCATCCTGCAGCGCATCGACATCGTTGGTGGCATTGACCTCGTACGACGTGCCCGTCCCCTCACCATGATGGCGCATATAGCCATAGAACACCATGCGCTTCGGGCTGGCGTCAGTCAGTCCGCCAGCATAGTACCAGCCTTCGATGGCTATGCCCGTAGCATTATAGTACAGCGGCGACTGCTGCAGCAGCGTGTTCTCCATGGGGTACGCCACAATGACATCTTCGCCTGTCAGGGCGCCATCCGTCAGCGAGGCATATCCTCCGCCGGATGCTGTCACACCATGCATGGCGGCAATACTCTTGTAGTAGCCACTGCTGGCGAACGCCTCTGCCGACAGGTCTTTCACGCTTTCCAGCGAGTTGGTCAGCGTGGGATGCACAGCCGTCACCTTGGTCAGCGTCAGTGGGTCCAGCACGTAATAGTAGGCAGGGTCGGTAGCGTATGGTCCCTCGGAAACCAGCCACCGAGGGAAGACGAAGCTGAGGCTGGCGGTCAGCCGTTTCAGCAGGTATTCCTTGCCGTAGGTGGTGTGCTTGTTCGTCAGGTTGAAGGGCATGATGCCCGTGACGACGAACTTGTCATCGCCGCCGTCTGTGACGTCGTAGACATAGCCCGCCTTGTCGGCGTTATAGGTGCCGTTGACGGCCCAGAAGTCGATGCGTGCCGCCATGCGCTCGATGACCAGCGGCTGGTTCGTCAGGTCGTAGTAGTAGTCGCCGGCGGCGTCGCGGCTGTTGGTAGACGTGGCAAAGCTCAGCGTCTGGTCCTGCTCCGACGACATGACGAAATAACCGCACGATGGTGCCGGGCTCGTCTCGTCGCCGCTATATATTTTGTCGAGCGTCATGCTGCGCAGGTCGTTCAGGTGTGACGTGCCAGCAGTAATGCTGCCCGTCAGGTCGGCGTTGGCTACGACGATGGCGCGGTAGGTCTTGGTGAAGTCGATGGTGTTGTGGGGCACCAGCCTGTTGCCAGTGGTGTAGGTAGCCTCGATGCGGGTGTCCGCATCCTTGGTGGTACGCGACACAGGATAGTAGGCCACGAAGTCGATGGCCGGGTTGGCCGTGGTGTTGATGCCGTCGGCCTGATAGAGCATCAGCGTGATGCCTACGATGGCGTTCTCGCGCTCGAAGCCCGCCTCGCGGCCGTCGCCATCCTCACCGCCGGCGGGGGAAACCCTCCGGTGCGAACGGGCGCTGTCGTTGGTGGCGGGGGAAACCCGCCGGAGCGAACGTTGGCTGCTATTGTTGGTGGCGGTGCCGTTGTTGTTGGTGACGTCAATGGTCAGGTTGATGAAGCTGTTGTTCACCGTTGGCAGCACTGGGTCGTCACTGCTGTCGGTGACAGCCGTGCAGGCCGTCAGCAACATCGTCACCAGTCCTATATATACCAACCTCAGTTTCATGTTCTCAACCCTCTTCTCTAAACAATAAACAATAAACAATAAACAATAAACAATAAACAATAAACAATAAACAATAAACAATAAACAAGAAACAAGAAACAATAAACAAGAAACAATAAACAAGAAACAATAAACAAGAAACAATAAACTCTAAACTCTACTCCAACTCCACATTCTGAATCCGCATAGCCCACGAGAGCACATTGATGCGCAGTTCGGCATACTGCCACTTCTCGTTGCGGATGAAGAAGTCCATATAGAAGTCGTAGGCGCGGTCCAGGTACTCCTGGCGCGAGTAGGCAAACAGGTCGTAGGCGTTGCGGCCCTGTGCCAGGAAGTACGTCAGGTCGATGGCTGCCACCTCCTTGCCCGTGTTGCGATTGCGTATGACGAGCAGGGCATTGTCGTCGCTTTTCTCGTGCCATATCAGCCGGTTGAACGTCAAGCAGGCGTGTGCCGTCCGTTCGGTGGCCACGCCGCCGTTCAGGTCGGCATTGTCCGTATCCCACTTATAGAACGGGGTATATACCAGGTCGTCGTCCGCGAGCAGCGTATTGTTGTATGCCAGCCGTCCGTTGCGGTCGACGATGAAGTAGTCGAACTCCTCTGTCGAGATGTCCGTGGGGTCGTCCAGGTTATGCAGTCCGATGGTCAGCATCTTCGTGTCGCGCACCATCGAAATGTTGGCAATGGTCTTGTCGGCGTTCTTCACCTCCACCACCTCGGCACCCGTCATGCCGTGCCACAGCGTGTCCAGCGGAGCCACGTTGCTCACCCTGGGGTTTGCGCCGTCCAGCGATGCTTCGCGGTCGAGGGTGACCGTCAGTTTCTCGTTGTCGTCGCCCACGGCCAGTGCCGACCGGCGGTATTTGGCGCCGGGTGTGGCCAGCGTCGCTTCATAGCTCTTCTGGTTAGCCAGTGCTATGAGGCGATACTTGCCCTCAGGCAGATCCAGTATCTGCATGGCGTGGGTATACTGTCCGTCGAGCATCATGCCCATCGAGGGGATGTTGTTGTTCTCGTAGGTGCGCACAAAGCGCCCGTCGCTGTCGAACACATACAGCGTCACGCCACCTACGTGGTCGCCGAACATGTCGGAGCGCTGCAGGTTATAGTCGTACTTGAAGGTGACGAAGAGTCCGCAGTTGGTCAGGTCTTCATCCTCTTTCATCATGTCGCAGCCCGCAAGCATTGCGAGTGATACAAGTGCCACAAGATATTTCTTCAGTTTCATGAAATCGTTAGTTTTATCCCCTTTGGCGGAAGCCGTTTCCCCGATGAACGGGGACACTCCGCGTCAGCGACAATATATATAATGTACGTGTGTACTTATCATTTTCTGATGGCGTTGTCTTTTTTTGTTTTTGTATATTGTGTGGCTGCCGCCATCGGGCAGCCACACAATAAGATAAGAGAAATTCAGTTTACTTCAGGTTCCAGTTCTGCGGACGCTTAGCCCAAGAAAGGATGTTGATGCGAGCCTTGATATAGCTGTCCTCCAGGTCATCGTCGGGATGCTCCTTAGTTCTCAGCTCATCAGGAGTAGCAGAACCAATCTTGACAATGTCCTGGAGCACCAGGTCATACCAGTTGTTACGAACAACGCCATAACGGCCTAAGTATGCAGCATTACGAGCATCATTACCATCATTAGTAGGATAAATCGTAGTGATTTCCGACTCTGTAGGAGCAACGCTCAGCTCACCCTTGTTCCACGGAGTGAGGTCTTCACCGAAGTGCTGGATGCGGATGGCATAATAGGTTGCACCGCCAACATAACGCTTGATGTTAGAAACCTGAGAATTGACCGTTGACAGGAATGTGCTTCCGCCGGTGATTTCAGAAACTTTATAATTCGTTGAAGTCGAACTCACGGTAATTGTAACCTCGCTAACGGTTATCACGCCAGCGGCATTAGAACTCCACGTTATAGCAATGTCGTCCTTAGTGAGAGAAGTTGTATGATTGCCTACCTTATCATCATACCAGGTCTTGAAATCACTCAGTCCCATCAGCACGTTAGCAATCATGGTCTCAACATCATCAGCACTGTAGAGGGTCTTGCGGTCTGCACCAACGGTATAGAAATCATTACTACCCAAAAGCACCTTTACAATCACAGATGTTGTATTTTGATAGCTCTGACGGTCAACATCGAAAGTATTCTCATAGCAGTACAAGGGGCAAGTCTCTCCAACTGCTGTAGTCAAAGCATCATCCAAAGTCGGTGAGAAGAGAGGTACTGTAGTGGTATTATAGTTGGGGTCTGTTGCCCAGTAGGTACGATAGCCGGCAGTTGCAGTAGAATACTCTGCATCAACAGGAGTGTTTCCAACGAAACGATATTTGTCATTAGCTTCAGCACACTTGGTGTTGAGATAGTTCCACTTGAATTCACTGCCTTCTGACGTTGGATAAGCGGGAACATTACGAACCACGTACGACTGCGTGTTTGTTCTGTCAAGACACCAGCCGACAAATGTCAGGGCAGGAGCTGTAGTGGTACCATTAAGCACAGGACCACTAACATTCAGATTTGTCTTATCAATCGTCACCTTGGCAACGCCACGCTCCACGTAGATGTCTGTAGCAGGAGTACCCTCCTGAGCAGCAGCCTCTGTCTCATAAATATAAGCAGTGTTCAGAGGTGCAAGAATATGAAGAGTAGGGTTAGCAGTAGGATCGACCTTACCACCACGCACATTACTCAACACGGCATTAGTCATGAAAATGGTGCTATCTCTTGGATCGACAAAGGTATTTGCACCTGTCGTGGCATTTGCCTGTGCAATGGCAGCCTGAAGGTCAGAGAGTGTTGAAGCAGTTTTCCAACTTCCATTATGCATTACCATTACCTTCAGCGTACTTCCTTCAGCCTCAATAACACCTGTACCATTAATGACAGCCAACGCATACAGGTTGCTGGAAGTCGCAGCAGTCAGCTGAACAACCTCCTCATGCTTCTTCGTAACCTGATTAGGATTGTTTGCCGTTACATCAGCCCACGTTCCTGTCAAAGTGTTCACCTGAGCAACAGTAGCAGCTTCTTCGCTGGCACCACTGAAAATGACAAGTAAGGCATTCTTCACTGTCCATTCTGATGTCTTACCGTCCTTAAGATGGTCATTATCTTCGTTCCAGCTACGTGTAGTTGTCGGAGCATCATCAGGAAGATTGATGTTGACCTTAAAGAATCCTACGCCCTTTTCCTTCAGAACGTCGGTTCCGCCATTGTCTGCTACGTCCTTGTCCGACGAGCAGGCAGCAAACAGCAGACCTAAGGCTGCCATTGCCAAGAAACTAAATTTCTTCATAAGTACAATTAGATTTTGTTAATAAAATTATATGAATTATTGTTCTCTCTATTTGGTCAGTGCCTCGATGGCGGCGCGGTTCTTGCTGACGTCGAGGCCCTTCTGGGCGGCCTGGTCCAGCAGGCGTGCGGCGTCGGCGTAGCGCTGCTGCACGATGGCCAGCACGGCGCGGCTCTGGTCGGCCTCGGCACTGTCGCCGGCCTTGTCCAACAGCGTCTCGGCCTTCAGCAGGTCCTTCTGGCGCAGGGCGACATTGGCCAGGTTGAGGTTGGCCTCGGGCGCGTCAGGATAGATGTTGACGGCCGTCTGCATCACCTTGTTGTAGTCGTTGCTGTAGGGCTCCATGGTCTGTGCCACGTCCCACATCTCGCGCAGCGACAGCTGGTAGGGCTTGGTCTTGTAGATTTCCTTGGCCTGCTCCAGGGTGAAGTCGCTGAAGTTGAACGATATCTCGTAGTCCGAGCGGCGCAGTCCGGGGTACACCTCCTTCAGCAGGTAGCGGTAGTCGTCGGGATAGCGCATCTTGATGCGCCACTCCTTCGGGTCGGGGGGCAGCGTCGTGTCGTCGATGATGTCGAGTATCTCCTGCTTGTGGGGCAGTATGTCGGTACCCAGGTCTACGACGGCCTTGCGTAGTCCTTCCCAGTTCTCGGGCGTGGCCTCGGGCTTGGCAAACACCTCGGCCGGCAGGTTGTACTGCTGGCGCACGTAGTCGGTCAGCGACTTGGCGCGGTTGGTAGCCAGCATCTTGTTATGCTCGTAGGGGCTCTCGGGCGACGCCCAGCCATGTATCTTCACCTGGCGTACGGAGACGTTCGGGTCCTGCACCATCACGTCCAGCGTGTCCGTAATCTTGCGCAGCTCCTGGCGGTTGTTCATGTAGTCGGGTTTCATCTCCCAGCGGTCCACGACGAAGGTGATGTAGGCCGTTCCGTGCAGGTTGCGTACCTTCTTGGCGGCGGCGGGCACGATGTCCGTCAGTGCCACCAGGTCGTACGGGTCGGGGGGCAGCAGCGATGTCAGGAAGGCCTGCTCGTTGTTCATCTTGTCGCCACATCCGCACAGGTCGCACTCCACGAAGACATCGGCGGCCTTGTGCCACGGCTGGTTCTGCACGGCATCGCTGTAGGCATACTCCTGTGGCTGTCCGTTCTGGCGTCGCACGTTGTCGCAGTTGGCGGCATACAGCGGGTCGATGCCGTCGCGCTCGAAGACGATGTTCTGTCGGCGGCCGCTGACGATGAGCGTCTTCAGTCGCTGCTCCTGGCTGCCGTCCTTGCTCTTGATGACTGGCGTGAAGGCGCGATAGCGATTGCTGGGCACCTGCAACTGGTCGAGCACGAAGTCCATCGTGATGACGGTGCGCTCCTGTGTGCGTGCCACCTGGACGTTCTTCACGTCCACCTGCGTGTCGGTACCCTTCTTCTGTCCCGTCAGCCTGATGGTCTGCTGCGCCATCATCGCCGTCGACGCGGCCAGCAGTCCTAATAATATAATAAGGTGTCGTTTCATACTTCCGTTTTTACTTTTTTACCTTTTTACCTTTAAAACATATACATCAGCGACAGGGCCAGCTTGGTGGGGCCGACATAGATTTTGTGGCCGTCGTCCAGCTTCTTGCCGCAGACGCCGCAGGGATACTTGTCGTAGTCGATGTAGGCCGCGCCTACGCCGATGGCCGCCTCCAGGTTCCAGTGCTTCGACATAATCCACTGGTAGCCGTAGCTGACGCCGCCGCCGGCAAACCACCCTTCAAAGCGGTTGTCCTGCAGCTCCTTCCACCAGCCGAACGGCATCTTGATGTTGGCAGCGTTATACTGTCCGCCAAAGGCATGGATGCCCACGAACGAGCCGTTGAAACGATGGCAGAACCAGTAGCGCCACTCGGGGTTCACCACCCAGTGCTTCAGGTACTTCTGGCTGTCGCCATGTCCAAACTTCCACGGATGCAGTCCGTAGAAGGCCTGCAGCGAATGCTTCTTGCCGATGCCCACCTCCATGCCGATGTTGGGCGTGGCAGTGGCATCGTAGAGCAGATTGGTTTTCAACGCTACCTGCTGGGCGTCGGCCCGCGTCAGGCCGACGACCATGATGACGGCAAGTGCCGTCAAGAATTTGAGTCTAAACCGCATATACTTATTCCGTTAAGGGGTTTCTTCGGGTTAATATTCTTGAAAATTAACACAAAAGTAGGTATTTCTACGTTATTCTGTGAATTATTACTCATAACATTAACATTGTTTTAATCTTCGTTGTGGGTATTTAACATCTATTGACTCTAATAGTCTTCTTCGTCTTCTTCGTCGTCATCGAACGAGCGGTAGCGCCGCGCACCGCCACCGCCGCCTACTCCAGGCGTGATGATGCCGTTGCCTTGGGTATCGTCGCCACTGCTGCCACCCAGCATCAGCGGCCGGGTGGACAGCATGACGGTCTTCATCGTGGGTTGAATATATCTCTGCTTTTCCATTGTTGCAACTTTGTTTAGTGAAACATCTGTTGGCCATCCGTTACTTGATGACCACCTTCTTACCATTCACGATATAGAGGCCCTTCTTCAGTCCGGCACTCCCGGCCGACGGCTGGGACTGGCCAGTGGCTATGCGACGGCCCTGCAGGTCGTAGACCGCCTGCTCTGTGTCCATTGTCAATGATTCCTTGTCAATGGTCTTCAGGGCTGTGGTGCCGCCTCCGATGCCGATGGCCAGCGAGGTGGCTGTGGCTGCTGTGGACGTAGGGGCGAAGTAGGCGCGGAACGGACTGACGCTGGCCGTGCCCTTGACGAAGGTGTCGCCCTCGTCATTGAGCGTGTAGATGTTGCTCTGGTCAGCTTTCTGCACCGTGGTGCCAATGAACTTGTAGTTGGTGCCCGTGGTCGCAGCCTTGGCATTGGCATGGATTTCAGCATCCTCGGCATAGAAGGTGATGGGCAGTCCCGTCAGCGACCAGCGGTTGCCATAGCTGTCGCCGGGCAAGGCCATGAGGTAGGGCTTGTTGGCCTCCAGCGTGGCACCGGCATGGGTGAACAGGACGCTGTTGTCCGTCTCGTTGCTGAATTCCATCACCCAGAAGTTCTTGTTCGTCTCAGCGTCGCTGGTGAACCACGTCAGCGCATAGTCCTCATTGTTAAGCACTGTCTTGCAGCCCGTGGCGGCAAACGGCAGCACGATGGTCGTCCAGCCCTGCTGCGTGACCTTGTCTAAGTAGCTGGTCTCCGTGCGCGTGTAGGTGACGGCCGTTGCCGTGAAGTCGACGGGCGAGCAGAACGCATGGCCGTCCGTCAGCGTCAGCCGTTCAGCGAGGCCACCCTTCACCACGTTCTTACCACTCAACGAGGCCGGAGCCGTCTGCTCGCTACCTATTATATATAAGGTATTAGGGTTGCTGTTGGGTGTGACGTCGGTGAAGTCGAAGTTCGACAAGTCCACTGCCGCCACGTCGTCAGCCACGGTAACGTCCGTATCGGTGGTTTTTACACGTATGACGTTGCCGTTTTTGTCTATCGTCTGATAGCCCATGACTAGATTACAGGTATAGCGGTCATCCAACACCTCGGTGCTCAGTATTGCTGTCTGAGTAGAATTTAACGTTACCTTGACAAGTTTCAGGTTATACTTTCCATAGTCCAGATTTTCCTCTGTATGCGACACTTGCCATGTAGCCCCAGAGCTCATTACATCCGTATACCAGCTATAATAGCTATCTAATGGCTCGTAAGCAGAATTATCTTCGTTCCATTTGTACAGCTTAAAGCCTACATAACTGACGTTTGAAGAAGACAGATTCTTAATAACAGCTGTGGCCTTAATATTATTGTCCAGGATGTCTATCGAACGGATTCCGCTCTCATCGACGCTATACGATGCGTCGTCTTGATTCTCATACGTACACGCAAGAATAGCCACAGACTTGCCAGACAGACTGGGGTCGTCAGCAGCCTCCGTGATAACCACCGCGTCGTCGCCAGTCAATAGGCCTATCACGTTGTCGCCGTCTTCATCGGTGGCCACCCAGACGTTATATGTTCCGGAGGTGGAGGGCGTCCACTCGAAGGTCATCGTAGTCGACTTGCCTGACTGGACGGTGACGCCGCCCTTGTTGACAGCATCGCCCTTCGTGTCGGAAGTGCTGGCAAACAGGTAGAGCACGCCATAGAATTCGTCGCCGCTGTTCGACACCGTCACGTCCACGGGCTGCGCCTCGCCCTTGTATTTGCTACCGGTGAAGGTGATGTCCGTCGCCGTCAGCACCGCAGCCGGATGGGCCGTCAGCGTCACATTCCCGCCCGTTACTACGGCTTCTACATACCATATATCCGTGTTCACGTCCGTCAGCCACTTGGAAGCATCATGCAGCTTGCCTATGGGAATTATCTTATAAGTCCCATCGTCCAATTTATATTCAGTTATATTGAATCAATAGTTCGGTAAAAATATAGTTAAATTCATTAACATTCAAGATAAATCCCAAATGTAAAAGATGTAAATTTATATTACACATTATTAACCATTAAAATTTGGCTAATTGCCTGATTATTAGTAACTTTACGGCTAATTACCACATCAATCGTAATAGTAAAAATGTCAGACATAATTAGCCAAATGGGTGGCCTCGCAGAAGCATTTCTGTCAAAGCACGCCGCAAAGTTAAGCAAAAGTTTTAAAACTCGGTTCATCGAAACGTTAATTCTTTATTTAGTGATGCAAAAAACTAATTTCACACAGCTTGCCGCCTTCGGCAGCCATAACGAGAAGACCTATCGCAGCCACTTCGAGAAAAGCGGCATAGACACGGTGGCGTTCAACCTCGAAATGGCTAAGGGCTACTTCGAGGGCAGCATCGGCATCAAGGCTCTGGCCATCGATCCGAGCTATATCAGCAAGACGGGCAGGCATACTCCCGGTCTTGGCTATTTCTGGTCCGGTTGTGCCGGACAGACCAAGTGGGGCCTTGAGATTCTTGGACTTGGCATCATCGACACCTTCCGCCATGAGTGTCTGATGTTGGGAGGATTCCAGACGCCTAACGGCAGCATGGTTTCCTCGGATGCCATAGACAAGCAGGGCGAGCCGACAAAATACATAGTAGGCAGCGAGGCCGTGACGGACATGGAGCATGTCAAGTCCGTGACTGGTTCGACAGTAAAGCGTCCGTATCACAAAAGCGAAGTGAAGGCCAAGATTGAGAAGGAGAATCAGGAAGATGAGGAGCAGCGCTTCACGTTCATCGACTGGTATCTGCACATACTTGCAAATCTCAACCCTGCCGTCTATGACTATACCAAGCGAGTAGTGGCTGATGCCTTCTTTGCCAAGAAGAACTTCGTGGACGGACTGACGAATCTCGGGTTGAAGATTATCTGCCGTTTTAGGGATGATGCGGCCATGTACTATATCTACAAGGGACCTAAGACGGGTAAGCCAGGTGCGCCCAAGAAGTATGACGGAAATGTCGACGTGAAGAACCTCAACATGAAGGTCTTCCATCGGATTGACTACGACTTCGATGGCG
>ERZ842401.652-NODE-652-length-50844-cov-6.000512_pt1 | contig 50844 bp, 48 predicted proteins | sample MGYA00521270_ERZ842401 | MGnify/ENA primary metagenome ERZ842401 (study PRJEB31892, sample SAMEA3878208) | bioreactor metagenome | biome: Moose rumen | place: Sweden | collected 2011-10 | study: EMG produced TPA metagenomics assembly of the PRJEB12797 data set... | reverse complement strand
TAGAATGCCGGCCTGTCACGCCGGAGGTCGAGGGTTCGAGTCCCTTCCGCACCGCAAAACTCCCTTAAGTGTTGAAAACCAAGCATTTAAGGGAGTTTTCTTTTACCCTTTCCGGACTGAAATTCGGGTATTTTGGGGCCAAAATCGCCCAAAAAAAGTGTCAAAAAGTGTCAAAAAGTGTCCAAAAATGTTCAAAAAATGTTCAAATTTGCATCTGAACACTGACCGAAATGGCAAAAATATCCCTCGTTCTCGACACGCATGTCGAAGACAAACTGGGCAAGCACCCGGTAATCGTTAAAATCTCCCGGACCGGAGAGTGGAGAAGGATAAAGACCTCCTACCGCATGACGGAGGAGGAATGGTACAACGTCCAGAACCAAGCCAAGTATGTTCCCAAATCAAAGTGGGACGCTGCGACTGACGGCATAATGGCCCTCGAAGGACTGTACACAAGCGCGCTGAAACGGCTGTCCGTATTCAACAACGTTGACGCGATGCCTATCGCCGACCTTCGGGACCGGCTGGAGGAAGACGTCACCGGTATTGCACGGTCCGGAAAAGTCAGGCGAAAGAACCGCTTCCTGGAGCATTACCGCTCATTCATGGAAACCCGCGAGACTGCCGGCACCCGCGGAATCTATCTCCGCACCCTCAAGAAAATCCTTGAATTCGACACAAAGGCGGAGTCACTTTCGTTCGATTCCATAACGAAAGACTGGCTCACCGCATTCGACATCTTCCTGCGCGGGACCACCAGCGCAAATATCCGCAACCTCCATTTCCGGAATATCCGCGCCGTTTTCAACGATGCGATAGATTCGGACATAACCACAGCCTACCCTTTCCGAAAATTCCGGCTGCCGAAGCTGGAGCAGACCCGCAAGCGCGCCCTCTCCGTGGAGCAGCTCCGCCAGCTGCGGGACTATCCCTGCGATGACTGGCAGGCCGAATACCGGGACATGTTCATGCTCATGGTATATCTCATCGGCATCAATGCCGTGGATCTGTTCACCGCGAAGTCCTCCGACATCGTTGACGGACGGCTTGAATACCGCAGGGACAAGACGCACAAGCTCTATTCCATAAAGATTGAGCCGGAGGCTCAGGAAATCATTGACAGATACCGCGGCAAAAACTGGCTTCTGTCTCCGCTGGACCGCTATGCCAACTACAAGGACTACCTTCAGCACATGAACCGTGCCCTGCAGAAGATAGGGACGACATTCGTTAACGGTTGCAAACCTACCGGCCAACCCCTTTTCCCGGACATCACCTCTTACTGGGCCCGGCATTCCTGGGCCACCGTCGCATCCCATCTGGATATTTCCATGGAAATCATCGGACGGGCGCTCGGACACTCGTGGGTGAGCAATACCGTAACGTCCATTTATATCGACTTCGACAACCGGAAGGTGGACGAAGCAAACAGGAAGGTCCTTGATCTGATTGGGGAAAGTTAGACCTGCCCTCATACGCTTATTGCTCAACTTGCAGGCACAATTTGCCTGCAAGTTATGTATTATACCATCTACAACGATGAACTCTACACCCCGATAAGCCGGGAGGTGTCCAGGGCCGCGGACGAGGCGTATTCGGACAGCGGCCAGTCTCTTTATGACAGCGTCGTCCTTACGTCCAGAGACTATTCCACCGTCGACAAGTGCATCGACGATGCGGTCAGCGCACTTGTTTCCCGCGCCTTCGACATCTGCAAATATTCACCGGAGACAAAGGAAGTGGAGGCAGAAGGGGACGAGGAAGGGGAGACTGAGACGGTGCTGACCGGCAGGATGCGTCTGCACTTCTATGTACCCGACATGGACCCTTCCATGGAAGACGCCGCAAAGGCGGAGATAAGCCGGTACATAGCGCTCTTTGTCTGCTCAAAGGTATTCGCGACACGCCGGCCGGCGCTTGCGCAGCCGTACCTCGATGATGCGCAGGCGGCCCTTAACAAGGCAATAACCATTCTCAAGTCACGCAAAGCACCGCAGGAAACATGGTCATAGAACTAAAATCACAGCTAATAATAAGCCAGATCCGGGAGACGTCCCACCGCGAAGTGTCCTCAATTGCCGATGCAGAGGCCCGGTACAGGGTTGAGGCAGGCACCGAGAAGCTGGCAGACATCAGGGCATGCCTTTTCGATGCAATCCGGAGGCTTAAAGGCCGCGTCATCCGGTTCCTGTCAGACGAATGGATGTCGGAAAACTATATCGATTCTTCGGATAATTCGGTATCCATCCCCGTCTCCTGGTCGTTCGAGTTCGAGATGACGGAACGACGCGCCCTTGGCAAGACGGAGCCCCTGGCGGAGGCGATGAACACCTTTGTGCTGGAATACGCCCTGTCCAAGTTCTACTCCATCGTATCCATGGGGGATTTGTCAAATACGCACAGCCTTGCCGCCGTGGAAGCGGGGAACATACTGGATGAACTGTTATACACCAAACTACCACCGATATAATGGAAGTAATACTTGCAACCAATGATGCGGTCGTGCAGACCAAGTCCCGTACGGTTACGGTGTCCAGGACGGAAGTGAACAGGGACATCGACCTGCTGACGCACAAACACGTGGACGGCAACGCCGAACAGGACCTGCGCATACGCAATGCAGTGTCCTCCGACAACGCCGAGACCGTTGACAGTGCGGTGCTCGCCCGTTACGTGGAGTTCCGGGACGCCCGCCTGCGGCGCAGGCTGCAATTCGCCCTCGCAGAGGTGCGCTCCACCTTCGCGGATGACACCATCAGCACCGAGGAGACCTTTACTTATGATTTCGTCCTGCCGCTGGAGTTCAACGATTCAGTGCTGCGTCCGCTGGCGGAATATATCCACCGCTACCTTGTGTGGGGTGCCCTGTATGACTGGTACGCCCAGTTCGGTTCCAGGCAAGCTGCGGTTTATGCGGACGGGCTGGACGACCTTGAAAGGGATATAGTGAACATGCTGCGCTCCCCCTCGGAAGGGAAACGGCCGATGCAGCCGTTCGGGCCGGCTTATAAAATCTGACAATTATGCCAAGGACAAAAGGAGATGGCCTCGGAAAGCTGGGAGGCAGGAAGAAGGGGACGCCGAACAAGGTCACCAAAGAACAGCGGGAACTCGTGCTTGAGTTCGTCAGAAACAACTGGGAAGACTTTCAGGAGGCATACCGCTCCATCGTGGAGCCGGAGAAGAAATGCAGTGTATTCCTCGGCGTGATGCAGTATGGCCTGCCGAAGCTCGCAGCCGTGGAGTATAAGGACAAGACGCCGGCCAAGACCTTCAAGGATGAACTGGACGAACTATCGGGAGAAGTCACACGTGGCAAATAAGTACAACAACAAGGTAACCGTCGTGGACGGCATCTCCTTCGACAGCAAGAAGGAGGCGTTCCACTATGTACGGCTGCGGGGAAAGGAGCAGCGCGGAGAAATCTCCGACCTGCGCCTCCAGGTGCAGTATGAATTGCTCCCGGCCTTATGGGACGAGAGTACCGGCCCGCGCGGCGGTATCAAGAGGAAGTGTCTCCAGCAGGCGGTCCACTATGTCGCTGACTTCGTGTATGAGGTTGACGGGGAGGAAGTTGTCGTGGACGTGAAAAGCGCCATTACCCGAAAGAATCCCGTGTACATTCTCAAGAAGAAGATGATGCGCGCCCTGCTTGGCATCGAGATAAAGGAACTGTAAGTCCTTCGGGGGAGGACGCAAAAAGCCCCCGGACATATTGTAAAAGAGTACCACCTCCAATTACAAGCCACCAATGCAGCAATCCGAGGGCTAAGCCCAATGTTGCACTGGTAGCATTTCTATGGAGATGGTACACCACAAAAGTAAAACAATATGTCGAAAGAAGAAAGCATTTACAAGGAAATCATCCTTGAGTTTCTTGATTATGTCCGTTACAAGGTGGAAAGCGACAGACTGACGCTGGCTGAAGCGGAGGATCTTGCGCACGTGTTCCAGGAGGGCTTGCACCTTGTCGGGACGATTGACGACTTCGCCGATTACTACGGCCAGTCGGCAAACAACGTGAAGGTCGTCATACACCGGAACGTCTGGGAAAAACCGGAGCGCAGGGTATATTATCCGTTCCGGGCATTCCGCAAGGCCCGTCCGTCAACTTGGAAAATTCCACATCGGGGGGGGTGAAAAATATCTATGAATATCTTGTAAATCAGGTTTTTAGAACTATGTAGTAATAGCCGCGGAAATCTTTTTCCCTCCGCGGCGGCATCTGCTGACCTTTGCCATATACAAACCTTAAAACTTTTTGTACTATGGCAGAATCAACAGTAGTTTACACTCCCGAGAACAATGGCGGAAGTGTGCCCGCCTGGTTGCCGTTCATGAATAACAACGGTGGCCTGTTCGGCGGTAACGGCTGGGGTGGAGGCATCCTTGGCTTCTTCCTCGGCCTGCTTTTCGGTAACGGCTGGGGCGGATTCGGCAACGGTTTCGGCGGCTTCGGTGGCGGGAACGGTGCGGGCTTCCTCTCCAACCAGCTCAACAACGACAGCGGCAGGGAGCTGCTGATGAACGCAATCAACTCCAACGGTGAGGCTTCCCGTGCAGCTGTTGCGGCTCTCGCTTCCTCTCTCGGACAGGATTTCAACCTTGTCAACAGCGCTGTCCAGACCCTTCAGTCAGGACTCTCCTCGCTGGCACTCCAGCAGGCGGTATCAGTCCCTCAAATCATCAACTCCATCCAGAGCGGCAACAGCGCCCTTGCGTCGCAACTGTGCCAGTGCTGCTGCGAGAACAGGCTCCTCACCACGGAGCAGGGGTATCAGGCGCAGATACGCACAATCGAGCAGACCAACCAACTCGGCTCGCAGGCTGACCGCAACACCGCTTCCGTAGTGGGTGCAATCGCTTCCTTGCAGACGAACATCACCAAGGAGTTCTGCGATGTCAAGGAACGCGAGCAGCAGGCGGTCATCAACCGCCAGGCGGAGACCATCACCCAGCTGCGCGGGCAGATTGACAATGCTCAGCAGACCGCGGCCATCACCGGCTACATCAACTCGCTTGTCAGCCCTATCGCCAAGGAGGTGGACGACATCAAGTGCAAGATGCCCAACACCGTGCCTGTTCAGTTTCCGAACCTCGCAGCAGTCAACATGACGCCCTATGTGAGCGGCGGATACTATCAGGGCGGTTTCAACGGCCTGTATGCAGGCGGCGTACCCGGCTTCGCCGGAGGGATAAGCTTCTAAGGGAGGACTGGCCATGTTCGGTTGCAATATCAACGTAACGACGAATGTACACGGCATCCCGTACATCACCACGAACAGTGTGTCGGTGACGGAAGCATCCGTGGATTTCAGTCTCGGGTTCCGCAGGATACCGCGCATCACAAAGTTTGTTATCCGCATCGCCAACGCGATACCGGAAGGAACGACCGGAACACTTCCCGTGCAGATAACGCTGAATGGCACTACAAGGCCGCTGACATTCTTCGGCGGCGGCGCAGTCACCGCAGCGGACCTCGCCGGGACCGGCGTGATAGAGGTGTGGTATGACTGGTTCGAGGGAATCCTGCAACTCACATCGACACTCGCTCCGGCGACGGCATAAGCACTTAAGTAAAACTTAACAACTGAAAAATCATGTTCCAAGGATTGACGCAGGGAGCAACCATCCCGGTTCTCTACAGAAATATCCCCAAGGTTGCGGACGGCAGGGTCGTTTCGGTGAATACCCACGCTCCGACATTCAACCCGCAGCAGCCGATGGCGATAATGAACGGCCCGGTTACGGACATCACCGTACAAATAGGAAACGACACCATCCCCTTTGTGGGGCTCCCTCCGAACGGGGTGGTGGCGAACTTCCCGGACAAGGGCCTGTTTATCTCCACCGACCGCGGAGCCGTCCTCCGGGAAATTGAGGGTATGGCCGCAGCATCAAGGCAGGTGCTTGAATCCGTGCCGGCACACCAGAAGATGGTGAAGGACTGCGAAGACCTTATTCTCTCGCTCAACCCCGAGCGGAAGAAAGAGGCGCAGCAGGCACAGGAGCTGTCCGATTTGCGCGGACAACTGGACGAACTGAAGACGATGCTCTCTGCGTTTCTTGGAACTAAACCAAAGGAGGAATAAACAATGGGACTATTACACATCATGCCCCGTGGCGGTGACGAAGAATACCGCTTCAAGAGCGCCCTCAAGAAAGCCAAGGCGGCTATTGAGGAGATCTGTGAGCTCTCCGACGAGATGGAGGAAGAGTTCAGCGAGCGCAGCGGATACGGCGAACGGACAGGAACCAGGATGCGGGGAGGGTACTCCCGTCGCGAGGACTGGGAAGGAATGGACGAGCGCCGCGGACGCGACAGCATGGGCCGCTACCGTTAGTGTATGACAGGGGAGAGCCGCGAAGACTCTCCCCGTTTTAATTGAACAAGAATATGGAAAGACTTGACTTCTATGAAATCCGTCCGGCGGGAATGGATGCATACCTGAGCAACCACGGCAGACACATCTCAAAACGGCTGTACCAGTGGGCCGTGTCAAAGATGAAGGACCGCAATGGTGCCAGGCTCAAACCGGTATCGAAGGCCGAGGCGCTCCAGCTCCTCGAATCCTACGGGGTGTCTGTCAGCAACGACAAGGCTTATGACATCCCGTATGTATTGATGATGGCAAAGGCGGATTATTACGGTTCGTCAATCAACGACGAGACGTCCCTCGCAAAGTTCGTGAAGGACTACCTCGATGACGTGGACGGCTCCGACACAAGGGCCTTTGATGAACTTTACACAAAGACCATTGCTCTCGGCATCCCATTCGAGTGGGAGGACATTATATGATTCACAGGGTACTGCGTGTCGGCAGGTGGATGGTGGACTTTCTGTTCGCCACCGACGGATACGACATCAGAGGAGTGCTGGCGTGCCTGTACGATGCCGGCGCGCCGGATGATGTGCTGGAGGAGGCCGAAGACCTGATGCTGAATTGCGATTATGACTGCGGATTCACGTATTCACGGCAATACGATTACCGTTATATCAATATCAGGAATCATAGGGCGGTGGTCCTTATAGGCCCGACTTCATCCGGGGCGGAGTTCCTCGACACGTTTGTCCACGAACTGCATCACCTTGCAGTGGCAGTTGCTGAAGAACTGGGGGTTGACCTTGAAGGAGAAACCCCGGCCTATGTCTCCGGAGACACGGCCAGGGCCCTTGCTGATGTGGTCTGCAAACTGGGATGCGGCCGTTGCCGCCACAGGTAAACCTTATACAATAGTTATCATTATCCTTTCGCCCCTGTTGGCTGCCGCCTTCATCTGTCGGTACAGGGCAGCGAAGGTGTCGCGGCTTTGTGTCAATCTGCCCACGGCGGTGTTCTTTCCCACAAGGATGCAGCCGAGGGTATCGGCGGCGGTGTTCCCGGGGTGTATCAGCACCCCTTCAAAGCCCTTGACGCAGAGCAGCCGGGGCATGTAGCCCCCGGTCAGATACTTGTACCAGGAAATCTGCGAATACTTGGGGGACGGGGTTTTCATTGAAATCTCATAGCACCCCTTCGGAATGGCTGTTTCGCCATATACCTTTAGGTTCTCGATTTCCGATGCCCGCATCGAATCCGTCAGCCCCCGGTCTTTATCCTCCAGTGTGTTGCAGAAATACACGCCATTGACATACAGTCTGCCAATGGTATATGCGGCCTTCGGCCACTTTCGTTCTACGCGGATAGTCATACGGCAGCGGTGGTTTTCTTTGCCCTCGGGTCATGCTTCCCGCGGCTCTTTTCCCTGAACGCTTTTACGCCGAGGTCGCCGAAGTACTTGTAGATGTCCCGAATCTCGTTGCGCAGGTCCTGCACCTCCTGCCGCAGCTCCTTGTTCTGCGTCAGCAGGTCGGTAATCCGCTGGTTCTGGTCATCGATGATGGGCTTGTAGAAGTCCTCCATCGTCTTGCGCAGGTTCTCAATGGCATCGGACTTGACCTCCTCCTTTGCCTTCGCCTTGTTTATCCGCCAGTTCGCAAGCTGCGTCAGGCCGCCTCCGATGATGAAGGTGCTGGCATAGCCCAATATCTCCGCCGTATTCATATCTCAATGGTATTTAAGTGTCATGCCCAGGTTGCGAGTAAGAACCAAGGAACTGCCATAAGGGCACCGGCTGCGATACCTATCACATCGCAGATGATGTCGTGCATAGTGGATGAGCCTTGGGTATAACGGTCATATACTTCCTTGCCTACGCCTATTCCAAGTGTGATGATTGCAGCCAACCATACAGCCATCCATGGCGTGAGCAGGCACATAATCAGCGCCGAAGTTTCGATGTGCAGAAGACCGTCGGTCCGCACCCATCCCCAAATCTTTTTCAATAGTTCTTTCATATCAGTCTTAGTATTTGTTTCCTGAATGTCCATGTTCCCAGCCCCGCTACCGCAAGGACGAGCCACCAGAATGCGTCCTGTTTTGCCCGCTGCGCCCTTGAAAGAGGCTTCTCAACCTTCACTTCCTTTGTTATGGTAGTCGTATCGTGTTTTTCAATCCTCACTGTGTCCTTGCGTATTTTGTCCTTGTAGATGTATTTCAGTATATTTTTTTCAATATACACCGTATCCCCTTTTGCCTTCTCCGTCACACAGATACTGTCCCGCAGGTAGATACTGTCCCGCTGCACACGGTCCTGATAGACATATTCCGTCCGCGTCTGCGTTATCACCTTCGGGGAGCAGGACCATATTCCTGACATCACGAAAATGATGCAGAGGGCCGTGAGTGGCATATTTTTATGTTTCCATATATTCATATCTTCATACTTTCATATACGCAAAAAGCGGTAAGGCATTACTGACTTACCGCTTGGGAAAATATGTTAAACCAGATTATTTGCCGGCTTTCTTCTGTTTTTTGCTCTTCAAAAACTCTTTAAGAACCGATTCTCCTACCCCTATTGAGTTCAGATTGGTTTTGATGTGGGTACGGGGGACAGGGTCAACATGTGTCTGCAAAGTAACAGGGCGCGTCATTCCTGCTCTATCCCACTTCTCATGGCCACCTTCTGTGCCACGTTTTTCCAGTCCGAGTGATTTAAGGAACCGTCTGAAATCAGATACTGTAATGTTGTCAAGTTGGCCCATCTTAACATGTTACGGTCATCAACTCGTTACTCTTCATAAACTTTCCATTTGTCATTGTCCTGGCTTGCTCATTCAATAGCAATACTGACGGGAAGTCCAAGCCGTTGAAGACCTCTTTCTGTCGGACTACTTCTTTCTTCCAGTTGTGACGAAGCAGGTCCGCCTCCAACGTGCCATTTCTCTTTGTGTACTTAACATACTCTGTCAGGACAATCTCGAAGGAACGCTTTGCTTCTTCTTCGCTTTTTCCACATCCGGAAAGCTCCAACGCCGGGGCATAAGAGACTATAGCATCCCCTTCCTTTTTGAAAATGACATCAAGACTAATCTCGATTTTGTTGCCATTGATTCTTATGTAATTGGTGGTTTTCATAACTCTACAAATATACAAACATTTTGCCATTGTGCTATCAGTCAGCGCAAAAACCTGAATTTCCTGCGCAACGATTGCACGCGGGTTTATAGCGGTAAGTCAGTATGTCAATGAACTCATGTGCGGCACTGTGGCAGCCGCGTTCCTATATGTAATTCCGTTTCACTCCTCCCAGTTTGTCAGCCCACTTCTCCCACGGCTGGTTGTAGTACCACCGCACACTGTCAATCGGATTCCAGTCTTTGTGGGCAACCCTGTCCCAGATATTCCCGAGCAGGGAAGGAACGCCAATAATAAGCAGATACAGCGGACCGAGTAACCTTGACTGGATGCAGTGGCCATGCTCATGCCTTACCGATGCGTCCGTAAGGCTCTTGAGAAAGATGTGTTCTCCAAGGCTTACACCCCCGGGGAAATCCTGCCATTCAATGAGCCATGCATCACCATCCTCAAACGGATACCGATAAATGCGGGCTCCACACATTTTCCCGATGATAAGCATCAGCAATCCCAGCAGGTTCTGCGGAAGCTGCCAGAGATAAGTCAATATGCTGCGGAATGTTTTCATACTTTGAACACCCTTTCCAGTCCTATGCGCCGTGAGCCTTTTACAAGTGCCACATCCTCCGCAACAGGATTCTCCTTAAGAAACTCTGCAAGCTGCATAACTCTGGAGAAATAATACTTCTTTGCCTTGCCTTTTCCGTCATTTGTCTTGAGCAGCTCCGGACCGACAAGATATGCCGTCTCAATCCCGAGGGAGTCAACAAGGTCAATTAGTTCACGGTGCAGTCCGTCCGACCACTCTCCCAACTCCTGCATATCCCCGAGTATAACCGCCTTCCTCTTATCTTTATATGTGTCGGCAAAACACCTAAGCGACGTGAAGCAGCTTGTTGGATTGCTATTGAACGTATCAAGAACAACCGTCAACCCTTTCCAGTCAAGTATTTGCGAGCGGAGCCATTCCGGCTTGCAGGCCCCAATACCTTTGACAATATCCCCGTCAGATACCCCGAAGTGCTTCCCTACCGCAATAGCTGCAAGCACATTGTCGGTGTTGTACTCCCCGACAAAGTTCGTCTGAATATCACCGAGGCCCGGAATATTTACCTTCAGGTACGGATTATCGGAATCGGCAGGGAATATCTCCACCTTGCTGATGCTCCTTGAATATGGCACCGTGGTTTTTTTCTTAACACCATAGGTCTTCGCAAGCTCCACAAGTATCCTGTCGTCCGTATTTAGAAACACCGTGCCGCCCTTTTCAGCCACGTATTTATACAACCTTCCTTTACCAATCTTTACGCCTTCCTCGCCGCCGAAGCCCCGCAGATGAGCCTTACCTATTTTCGTAATGATTGCAAAATCCGGGTCGGTTGCAAGGCAGTACTTCTCCATCACCGTCTGGTTTACAATCCCCATTTCAAGGACGGCAAAGTCAGTTGTTTCGTTACAGGCGAGAATCCTCATGGCACATCCCATGTAGCTGTTATGATTCTTGAGCGTGCCAATGACATTGTACTTCGTGCCCAGCACGGACTCCAACAGGACCTTCGTGCTGGTCTTGCCGCAGGAGCCGGTAACCGCAATTACCTTGAGATTCGGCAGTGACTGCTTGTGATACCTTGCCAATTCAAGTGCCAGCCTGTTTGGATCGGCAACACGGATAACACCCTTTGTATGGCAGCTGCTTGGAGCTATCACATATTTCGCTCCGCGTGCAAGCGCCACCTCGGCGAACCTGTCGGCATTGGCGGAAGTTCTGATAATGCACATCTGTCCGGGGCGACAGCTGTATTGTGACAGGCACAAGCCTTCACACTCCTTATAGAGTTTGTAGATTTCCTCAATTTCCATGGATTGTCAACAGTTTATGCTTCATCTTCTTCCTCATCCCATTCCTCTTACTCCTCTGCTTCGCCGCCGCCAAACATCACAAGGTCTAAGGATATGTCGCCTTCTTCAGTGCTGATAGTCATATGGAAAATCTCCGTGTCGCTCTCGTCAAAATCAAAGCCACCATCCCAAGACACCGTCCAATAGCCTTCCTCTTCCCCTATATTAAATTCAACATTGTGGCCTGAATCATCAATTTCTATGCTGTTTATAACTAAACCACTAGTGTCTCCCTCATCGTATTCCGCATATATTTCGATGGAGTTTTTGTCGGCGGGCACTTCTATTCTACCGGCTGTGTTGTATGTTACCATGCCGTCATATTCATTATCGGAAGAACGCCACCTAATTACGAGGCCATCATTGGACGCTTCATCTTCTTCTTCTTCCTCATCCCAATACATGTACAGTTTGTCATAGGGTGCACCATTGCCTAAGCACAGATACATTGCTTGGCCTTCATCGTAATACTCCTCGGATTCATCCACACCGCAGCCCACGACGGTGGCGAGTATAGGTTCCTCACCAGCAGGACCAATTCTCAGGACTACATTGTTGCCGTTTTGATATGCGTCCCATGCTTCATAAAAAGTCTCTTGATTTTCAATGCTGGGCCTTCCCCCGTAGCCTTCTACAATATCTATATCAAAGCTTTCTTTTGAAGCCTTGTTGCTTATCGAGGTTTTGAGGGATGATATATCCGTACTTCTTGCCGGCTTGTTCTTCTCAAGACTGTCGGCAATGGTCTTTAGATGGTTATCTATGCTATTCTTCGCCACCTTCTTTCCCGTGACGGCAGCGGCAATTCTCCTAAGGAGAAACTCGGTATTTGTAGTGTTGTCCATATCTTTTGTCTTATTAGCTGTTAGAATTGTGCGGCGCGCGCAAGGAAAGTCTGCGCCCGCTGGTCTCCATATATTGTAAGGACCATGCCTGTAAGCTGGTCTATGATGTTTCGTTTCAGCCTGTTGCAGATGTAACAGGAAAGAGGATTGGTGGTTGTGTTCGTGTAGGTGGTCTTTGCCTGCATGGGGATGTATTCGAACCTCTCGATACATTCTCCGGGTTCCGGGGGCGCATCTTCCTCCGACCATGGCCGGAGGGAGTAATACCAGAAGTCCGGATGAGCTACGAGCCCCTGCCGCATCACCAGCCGGGGCCTGTCGTACTGCCCGCAGATGTCCGGGTTTAGTTGCTTGCGACCCTCCGGGCTCGCTTCCGGGATGACGTCCGTCACCGCAATGGGCGAATCCGTAGCCTTGAAGACGATTAGTCTCAGGAAAGGGGCTGCTTGTTCTTTAAGGGAGAACTGCAAGACCTTGCCGGTTATCGTAGCGTAATCAAACGCGATGGTGTCCGGCTGTAGCGGTTCTCCAATCGTCCCTTCGCCATCCCAGTCCAGCAGATGGACCGGGGCGGCGAGGTGTACGATGTCCACGGCTTCCGGCAGCGTGCGGGCTATGATGTCGTCAAGGGAAGTATTGTCCCCTTCTCCGACAGTGTCGGTGTACATCACCGAGCCGTTGGGTACCGTCTCGTCAAGGTCGCGCCTGACGAGAGCCGCTGCCTGTACTGCCGTTAGCGTGGTCTTCATTATATTGTCCAGTTAGGGAATGAAACGCCGATTTTCGCGGCATACTTGAGCATTGACTCCGGATCGCGGAGGACATTGGCCTTGGCGCCGTTGGCTTTGAGGAAGGCTGCCGCTTCGTCCCTGTCGGTTATTTCGGGATGTGCAGCCATTGCAGGACCGGCCGCTGCGTTCGGCTGCGCCTCCTCTCCCTCACCGGGGATAGGAACGGCCCTCACGAGCATAATCAGTTTCCCGAAGAACGGAGAACTCTCGATGATGTCCTGTGTAACAGGATTATTGGTCGGGAATGTCGCAGGACGGTCCTGCAAGCCTGCGCCGATGCGTCCGCGCTTGAACTCCACCTCAAGCCAGCCTTCCCCGCCGTTGACGGGTATTTTTACTATGGCCGTTGTCTGGCCGTGTATTCCGTAAACTTTAAGCATGATAGATTGTTAATTGAAAAAGCCGGGGCGGGGGTGCCCCGCCCTGGCAGTTATACTTTCAGATTAAGCAGCCCTTGCCACTCCCTGGAACTTCACCCAGCCGTCGAGTGCGGTGCTCCATTCCACGATTTCGCCTTTGCTGAATCCGGCGGTTGCATCGTCAGCGGTCAGGTAGTACTTCTTGGTCTTTGCGGTCGCGTTGAGTGCGCTGCCTGTGGGCAGTGCCGCAACGGAAGTGAACTCGGCCTGTATGCCTCCGAGGTTCGCAGCCTTCAGTGCTGCGCTGGCGGGGAGGATGAGCATGGAGTTGAATCCGTTGAGTGCGACGCAGTCGTACTTGCAGATGTTGTACTCCTTCGCCTCGCGGGCCTCGCCGGTCTTGGACATATCCCTGGTGGTGTTCTTCTTGTCGAAGATATAGGGACGGGTGGCGTGGCGCAGGTCAACGACGACCATTGCCTCCTCGTAGCCGACATCATTCAGCGTCGGGTCATAGACGAATTCCAGCGAACCGAAGTTGTCGCGGTAGTTGCGGACCTTGATGCCGTAGTCGTTCACTTCGACCTTGCCCACGTCCTTGTACTTCTCTGCGGAGTTGACCAGGCGGATAAGCCTCTGCATGGCCTTCTTGCCGCAGAACACGGTTGCGTCGTCGGACATGGAGTTGTCGGTGAACTGGAGGGTGCTGATGGCGAGAAGGTCATCGTCGGTCAGTTCGTTCCCGGAGGTGGTGTACAGCATGTTCAGCTGGCGGAGGATACCCTCCTCGAAGTACACGGACTCGCGGTTGCCGGTGGCCTCCACGTACACGTCCTCGCGGGCCATGGTGCCGGCCCAGTGGGAACGGGCGCACTCACGCTTGAAGTTGTACTCGGCGTTGGCGAGGATGTCCTTCTTGGTGTGGGGAACCTTCTTTATCTGCTGCTCCAGCGCATCGGTGATGACACAGGTGACAATCTTCTTCTGGAGATATACTTCCGACTTCTCGGGCAGGTAGGTCTCCGAAGCGACATTCATCTGGGATTCCGCGCCGGCGGTGGCCATGGTCTTGAACTCGGCGTTCGAAGCGATTGTCGAAGTGGTCCCGCTGACGGTAGGAGGGTTGATGACCTTGAACTTGATGTACTCGTCGCTGTCCTTGTGATTGAGGACGTACAGCATCAGGTCGCCGTTGGCAACGCCTTTCTTGTAGCCGGTGGCGCCGCGCACGATGACCGTCGCGCACTCCTTCATGCACTCGGGGTTGTCGAAACTTGCAACGGGAAGCGCAAGAATCTTACTGGATGCGGTGAACACCTTCGGTGCACCGGTTGTAATTGCGGCAGTGTCGGTACCTGCGGTGATTACCACCTGGTTGCCTCCCCATACGGAATCGAGGTCGGTGGAACCGGTACGCCAGTGCCCGTGTACGGGGCTGTTGACCTTGACAGGACGGCACCTGCGGGCGATGTAGGTCTCCAGCGGGAATGCGAAAGGACGGAATTCGTCCACATCCTTGTCGTAGTCTTCCGCTTCCAGGCCGGCATCGCGCGCGTCGGTGGCGGTGGCAGCCTTGTGCTGCAACTGTGTCTGTCCGCCCTGCTCGTCCTTCTGGAGTGCCTCGTCGGCGGGCCTTCCGGTAGGATTGTCGTTTGCGTCGTACTCATGCATGTCGCCCGAAGGGTTCGGGTCGGCGGCCGGTACAACCGGTTCGTCGGTAATAGCTGCCATTGCAAAGCCGAGGTCTGCTCCCAGCAGAGCTGCGGCGACCACAAGCAGCGATGACAGCACGCTCATCTTGTGGGTCTTGAGAAATGTGAAAATGCCCATATCGATAAGATTTTATGAGTTTGTCTAACGTAGTCCGGCCCAGGGGTTGTCCTCCTGCGTCTCGGTGCGCTCCCGGACCCTCGCGCCCTGTCCTCCGGGCGATACCGGCGGCATGGCTGCGGCGGCTCCGCGCTCGCGCCGTGCTGCGGCGATCTTCGCATTGCGGCCGGTCACCTCGCCTTCCCTGCGCGCCTCCGCCACATCCGTGTCGTGATTGATGGCGTTGAGTGCCAGGTCGAAGTCTTCCGTGCCGTACTTGTTCTCCATGCCGTTGAAGGTGATGGCCAGCAGGCGCAACATCACGTCGCGCTTCTGCTCAAGCGACAGCCCCTTGCCGTTGCCCCAGTCTTCAAGGGCCTGGAGCGAGCCCTGCCAGTTGCTCTCGGCCTCCGCTTCAAGCGCATCATTGGCGCTCTTGCGCTCACGCCAGCCGGTCAGCTGGTCTTTGAAATTCGCCTGCGCCTCCTCACTGATGCCGAGGTCATCCCCAAATGTCTCCACGAGGGCCGTGCGGGGGTCCCCGGTTTCAATCCAGCGCTGGATGAACTCCGCGCTGTCGGGCGAATTGAGCATCAGCTCACGCAGTTTGTTGTTTTTCTCGTCGTAGGAAGCCTGCCGGGTCGAGAATTCCTCCAGCATTTCGTCGATGGCGTCGTCGAGGTCTGCGACCCCTTCCTGCGGCCCTGCGGCGTCAAGGTCTGCGAATGTCCTGTCCGGGAATCGCTCCCTCGCCCGGGACAGCATCTTTTCCCTTGAGGAGATGGTTCTTTCTTCTGCCATAAGTAATTTCAGTTAATATTTTTGCGAAAAATAACCGCAGAAATGCGTTGTGCGAGTCTAACTTTCCCCAAATTGAAAGCATTACAAGGAAAGTTGCGTTAAAATGGTTAATTTTGCATTATTCAGAATATGGATGCGGGACAATGACTTAATACGACAAAAGGCAGAGGACCTGTACGAAGTGTACCTGCGCGGGATAGAAACGATGACATTCTCGTCTTTGCGTGATGCGGCGGAGTGGGTGGTCTTCCAGCCGGCACGTCGCTTCTACATAGAGGCGCGGACCGCGTCGCTGCTCGTGACTCGCTATCATGACGGGAACTTTATGACCGGTATGCACCCCGCATCCATCAGGATGATAATGCGCCTGTACAATCTTCTTCAGGGGCATTTCATCGCCAATCCCGGGGACAATCGTCCGGTGCTGCACATCATGGAGGAGCTTGTGGAACAGCCTGCGCCGGAATTTTACATCACACCGGAGGCGGCGAGGAAGATACTGAGGAAGGCTATAGCACAGAGGAGGAGCCAATGGGGAAGTGCAGGATAGTCATAATTGCGGTGCTAATAGCCTGCATGGCGGCAGCCGGAGCCCCGGAGTTCCTGCTGTCCGGACCGTATTCGGTCCGAGCCCTGACGTATCATTTCTTCCATGCGTCATGGTGGCATCTGGCGGTGAACTGCCTTGCCACCTGGACCATTTTCGTACCGTCACGAAAATGTCACAGACTGCTGCCAGTGGCCTTTTTTATCGCAGTGATGGTCTATCCGCTCTCCCTCAGGCCCGTCATTGGCTTTTCCAATGTCCTTTATGCCGTGCTGGGGCTTCGCACGCCTTCATTTAAGAGCAAATGGTGGGGGCAGTCTTCGGTTATCGTATTCCTGGCAGTGACGGTGGCGATGGTCTTCATCCCACGGTTCAGTGCAACGACACACATCGCGGCATTTGTGCTCGGGGTCTTGGTGGCGTCAATCAGAAGGCATCATGGCAGTAAGTGAAGAGCAATATAGGCAGTTCATCGAGGAGAACGAGAAGCGGTGGAAGCGGTTGCGGGCGGAGTACGACCCAGTGACCGGGGAGGGGATTGCCGAGCTTACGGGGCTGGAGCGTGTCCGGCTGGAAATACCCGACTTCGCCCTTCCCGTCCAGTGGGTGCCCCCGGAGATGCTGGAGAACAAAATGGTCAAGGAAATCAGGAAGGCCAAGACCATAGAGAATTACATCGCCACGAAGGAATGGAAGTACGGACCGCCTGACAGACTGGAGATAGAAAGACGACTCCGGCGCATCCGTCATAAGTATGACTTCTGCTGTTGGGCTTTCTTCTGCATCAGGATAAGGCACAAGGAGCTGAAGAAGCGGGTGCCGTATGTGCTGAACCTGCCGCAGCTGGAGGCGTTCGCCAAGTGTGAGCAGTTGCGGGCACAGCACGCACCTATTTCCCTTATCATCCTCAAGGCCCGCCAGTGGGGCGGTTCTACGTTCTGTTTCTTCTACCAGTGCTGGCTGATGTTCAAGTGGAACGAGTTCCACTCCTTCGCCATTGCGGCGCACACCTCATCGGCCTCGCAGACCATCCTGACCATGCTCAAGCGCGCCATCAAGGACTACCCGCCATGGGACATCGGCCTGCCCGACGAAACGGAGCTATCCCTTTCCGCCGCCGACAGCACCGGGCACGCCTTTGCCATCAAGGACCAGGACGGAAGGCAGGTGCTGGAGGGATTCATCTACATAGGTTCCGCCGAGAAGCCGGATACCCTGCGTTCCAAGGACATCAACGGGGCGCACTACTCCGAGGTCGGAGTGTGGCCCGACACTCCGGGAAAGCAGTCCGACGACATCATTGCCGACATCGAAGGCGGTATGACCGACGACGAAGATACCATGCGTGTGATGGAATCCACGGCCAAGAGCCCCAGCGACTTCTTTGCTGATACGTGGAACTCCTGCAGCGACGGCAAGGGCGGTTATACGCAGGTGTTCATCCCTTCGCGGGACATCATTTATGACAACCGCAAGATTTCCGACTTGCGGAAGTTCATCGACTGGCTTGTTGAGCACAAGGACGAGGATGTCCCCAACGGAAAGTGGAGGGATGCCGGCAAATACTACTGGTGGCTTTGGGAAATCGGCTCCACGCTGGAGCATATCAACTGGTACAGATACCGCCGCCTGCGCCTGTCCTTCGCGAAAATGTGCAACGAGGCCCCCGAGACCCCGGAACAGGCGTTCTTCACCGCCGGCAACCACGTCTTCGACCCGTTCCAGGTGCAGGAGAAGGCCAGGAAATGCCGCGAACCAGTCTGTGTGGGGGACCTCGTAGCTGAAGGCGAAAAGGGCAGGGAGGCGCTGAGGGACATCCGGTTTGTCCCGAACGCCACCGGTAACCTGCGTATCTGGGAGAAACCCGACGACAGCCCGGTGAAGGACCGTTACCTCGTGGTGCTTGACCCCCGAAGGGGAGCGAGCGACGGGGCGGACCCCGCCTGCATCACGGTGTTCGACCGTCTCCTGATGATGACGGAGTTCGGGCTGAACGGAAAACCGGGTGTGGTGGCGGAGATGAACTACAAGGCCGACCCGGACCTCCAGGCATACGACGCGATGAGACTTGCCGCGTGGTACAACAACGCCCTGCTCGTCGTGGAATCCAACACCATGGAGTCGATGAATGCCGAGAGGAACAACGGCATAGATCCCTTCGAATACATCCTCGACATAGTGGCGGGTCTCTACCGGAATCTATACATGCGCTCCGCGCCGGAAGAGGACGTGGACGGGAATATCATATACAAGTGGGGCTTCAATACCAACCGCGGCACCAAGCCGAAGATAATCAACTTCATGAAGGAGTGCCTGCGGGATGACCTGTGGGACGAGCCCAGCAGCATCTGCTGCGCCCAGATGGCCTCGTACCTGGAAGACCACGGAAAGACCGACGCGGAGCACGGCAAGCACGACGACGCGGTGATGTCCCGGGCTATCGGCCTGTGGATTTGCTACAAGGAGATGCCGATGCCGAAGTGGATAGACATGTCGCCTCCGAAAAAGACTGTCATAAGCGGTGATACCAGCGGACTGACTAACCTATAAATATATATGAAAAGGATTCTGAATTTCTTCAAGAGGCTTTTACGCCTTCCCGCAGCATTCTTTGTCAGGCTGTGGGCCAATCGTGAATGGAAACGCGGTGTGCGCGCTGCGGAGAACAGGGCCCGGCGCGAGCGGAAAATCATCTATCTTGCGAAAAACACGTTCCATCCGGACCGCCTGGTCACTTACTGCCGGTCGCAGTTCCGCATGGAAAAGCACATCTACGGCTGGCACGCACGGCTCCTGACGATGACAACCCTCAAGCGCGGCTGCTACTATTACACTGCGGACCGCTTCGGTCAGAACGGGATGTCCGAGCGGGAGAAGGAGCGCCGCCGCAAGGCGTTCGTCAAGGAGCGCCTTCGTGCGGCCAAACTGATATAGCTTATTGCAGTCCTACGGGAAGCTGTTGCAGCGGGGACGCGGGTTGCGCCTCCTCCGCCTCCGGCATCGGCGCGGGAGGCGTCATCCCGGCCTGCTGCGCTTCCGCCTGCTGTGCCTGCCGCTTCTGGAGAATCTTGTCGGCATACGGTACGTCCGCGATTTCGAGGTACTCCTCGAAGGAGATGAGACCGTTCATCAGGAATTCCTTCGCGTCCTGGTTGATGACGGCGCGGAACACCGGAGTGCTGCTGCTCTCCTTGATGCGGAGGTCGTACTTTATCTGCCCCACCTCGTTGAGATTGAGTTTCGCAGTTGTCAGCGTTTCAATGCTTCCGGCAATCTTCTCATACCGCTCGGGTGAGTAGAACATCGCGATATTCTGCAATTTCCTGTTCAGCATATCCTCCACGAACGTGTGGAAATTCTCCATCAGCGCAGCAATCGGGGTGGAGGCGTTGGTGGTCATCTGGGCATACAGGGTTCCGGACGTGCCGCTGTTCGGGGTCTTCCCCTGGAGGGCGCCGTTGACCGGGGAGCCGGCATCCATCAGGCGGGAGTAGGTGGCGATGAGGCTGCCCACGTCGAATGTCTGCGATGCTCCGTGGAACACCTTCGGCATGAGCCCTTCCTGCCCGGGCTTGATGTCTATATACACCATTCCGTCGATGGCGGTCCAGCTCTTTGCGAATGACTGCATGTCCATGTTGTCGGGAATAATGTCCTTGGGCACCACCACCACGCCTTTCGCCTGTGAGCGCAGCAGCCAGTCGTGCAGCACTACTGCGCGGTTGATGGCGATATTGTGGTCTATGGCATCGGTCATGTACCCGACGAACTTCCCGTCGGTGAAGGGGAATGCGCACAGCGAGAACGGGTGCCTGTGGTCAGGATAGGGGGATTCCCCTTCCCAGAGCACCGTACCGTCCGGGGCGAGATGCTTGCAGTACCAGAACGTATCCACGAAATATCCGTTGCGCTCCAGCTCGTCTCTGCCGTAGCCGTCGCCGATGATGTAGGGGGTTTCCTCCTCCGGCCAGCCGAGCTGCCGGGCAAGGGCTTTCCGCCTGCGGTTCTCCTCCCGCACCTCCTTTCTGCGCGCGTAGTCGTCTGCGTCGATGATTTCCTCCGTTCCTTCGCTGAGGTCGTTCAGCCGTATGCGGCCGCGTGTCTCCATGGTCCACACCTCGCAGACATAGCAACGCGTCGGGTCGTCGGTACGCATGAATACCAGGTCGTCGGCATCGTGCATGTCCGTCACCTGCCGTGATTCGGCAGTCCGGAACGTCGTGAACTGGTTCGGATAAATGGCCCGGAGGGCTTCATAATCCCCGGGGGAACGTGCATACAGCGCTGCCATCTGCTGCGGGGACTTGTAGAATGTGCGTCCTATGAGCGATATGTCCCAGAAGCGTGGATCAGTAGCCTCCGTCTCGAAGAACAGGGTATTCGGGTTTATGTATGTGGTCCACGTGTCTAAGTCACGCGTCGGGCCGGAACAGTCGTCGTAGGATTCGTAAGCACAGGCGAGCCCGCCGGAGAGGATATCCTTCATACACAGCTCATATATCCGTGACATCTTGTTCATGTCGCAGTTGGCCTGCATCGTTGCGGTCATCACCTCGCCGTAAGGCTGCTCGTCGCGGTCGATTGCATGGCATACCGGCTCGTTGTGCTCCTTCACCAGCACTCCGGCGATTGTGTCGGCGCGGTTCTTTATCTGGTTGGTCTGTATGACGACGTTCCCCTGGTCCATGAGGTATTTCCTGTACGACATGGTTACGCCGTTGACGGTAATCATATCCGCCCATTGGTCTCCGTACATGAACCGAAGGCACCTCGCCCTTGCCTGGCGCATGTCGTCGAGGTTCCACCATGCCGTCTCGCTGCGTTCCAGCAGCTGCGTATCCTTATGCTTGTTCCGCAGGGCATTGGCGCGCGCCTTCACGGAATCCGCGCCGCCGCTTTCCGGCCGCCTGCGTATCAGCCTGTCCGTCTTTATCATAAAAATACTTGCGCAAGTTTTTAAGTCTTACGCAAGTATATCCGAAAGGCGATGAAACGCAGGTCTATCTTTCCCCAACTACCGCAGTCTGTTGTTGAACCGGGTCTCGTAGTCCACGTCCACCCATGTTATCCGTTCGTTGGGAGAGAGGTTGCAGAGGATTATCAGCCGGAAAAGCTTGTATGAGCCTCCCCGCAGGGATTTCAGGATGTTCCAGTTGTAGCCGTCGAAGGAGCCGAGGAGTATGTACTGGGTATCGGTCCGGTAGTTGAACTGCCCGCGGATACGGATGCTCTTGATTGCTTTCCGCACGTCCGGTTCCCCGAGGTCGAGCGGTCGGGTGATGATGACGCCGGCTTGGCTGCCGGTTCCCTCAGCGTCGAACATTGTCGAAAGCCGGTACACACTGTCTGCACTACTTCCATGGATATTCAGGTAGCAGTCCGGGAACAGGTTCAGCACGTGGGTTATCTTGTTTCCATCGCCGGCGATTGCAATCTTGTGCCACGTTGCGCTCTTGAGCATGTACACGTACTGGTACACTTCGTCCGGCTTGATGAACACCAGCCTACTCCCGGCGTAGTCGTAGGCAATCATGGCCGACTTGATGTATTTCATGAACGGAGTATCGTCCTCCATGGCGGAAAGGAGTGCTTCCCATGCCCTATGGTTACGGAGCAGGGAATCCAAGTCACCGTCCGGGTCTATCTTAAAGTGCTGCCCGTTCATGTTCTCCGACAGGCAGGTCACCTGGCTCCCGGCCACGAGCATCACTCCCTTGTCAGTGACAAACAAGACCCCTGCATCCAGCGGGGTGATGCTGTCTGTGTTGACGCACACGTCACGGCTGACAGAGGACTGGTTGGCGAACGTCCCCGTCGCGGTGGTCCCGAGCGAGAACAGGCCCTCGTCAGTGAAGACGTACAGGGGGAACTGCCCCGACTGCCCGACCGAGAGAACCATCGATGCTACCGCCGTGCCCAGCACCTTCCCGCTGAAGGTATAGCGGCCGGATATAGGGAACAGGAACGGATTGTCCATGTCCGATGCGTACAGTTTGTTCGGCCTGTCGTCGATATAACCGGCAGGAGATTCAAGGGCGGCGGTCCGTGTCATATCATCCTCCATCAACTCGTCGGCGCCTCCGAACCAGTATGACAGGCCAGGCAGGTACGGATGCTCCGTCATCAGGACGGTCTTTCCGTAAGTGTATTGGTATTCGAGGTTCTGTCCGGGCTCCCAGATTTCAATCACGGCTTCGAAGGCCCTGCTGTCCGGGCACATGAGGATGCCGAGCGGGACACCACAGGCCGTGTCTGACGGGAGATTGAGCCGTTTCGGTTCCCAAAACGCGTTCCCCTCGCTGTCTGTCGCCTGTATGGTGAAGACTTTCCCGGCCGAATCCCTCAGGCGGAATACCACCCGAAGCGCGTCAAAAGACCATGCACCCCTCTTGGAGGAAGTGACTTCGGGGTGCAACCAGTAGTATGCATTCTTCGGGTTAGTGCCTCCCTCCCAGTAGTTCAGTGTATTCCCGAGGTACTCTTCCGTAGTGGATATTCCGATATTGTCCGCATGGAAACGCACCGTCTCCTTTATCCCGGAGGCTATGACTTTGTTGTTGAACGTGGTTACCCTGTCGAAATTCACGGCGTAGTGGCTCTTGTCGGAGATAACGTCCAGCTGCTCCTGTGTTTGCAGGTATGTGCTGTCCGCGACATCCTTTGTGTCAAGGATGACACCGGTATTGTTTGTCAGCTCTGACATCTTCTCCAGCCCGAAGGAAGCGGCGAGGAAGAAGTTCGATGCGTGAAGGAGTTGTTCCTCATAGGAGTAATTCTCGTCACCGAGCACGAGTTTGTATTCGTGGTCTTCTCCCGCTACATAGTTGTCATATGGCTGATACTCCCCTGTTAAGGTGTATTTTGTTCTGTCAAGGTTTGCTGCGATGGGCGGCGACAGGAATACTTCGATTTTCTCGACGACGTCTTCCCAGTCCTTGAAGTAGTCTTCATCCTCATTTATGCGAATTGCTATCTTATGCGCAGTCCGCAGTTGCAGCGTTATGTTTCCGTGGTTACGGCTATTATACGGATAGCTCTCCGTATAAACACGGAACGGGTTTTCGAAGCCTCCGGCAAGGAGCACCGGGGCGGAGATGAGCCGCTGGCCTGAATAGAATTTTACCGACAGGACGGCCATGTGTTGGTAGCAGAACACTCCGGCCTTTGCGTTGTTTGCAACCATAATGTCTATGTCTCCCCATACGACAGGGAGCCAGTCGTTCAGCGTGGAATAATCAGCTTCGGAATAATACTTATGCCTTGTTATCCTTGTGCCGATTTCCTCAGTGAAAGCCGTTTCCGCCTGCTCCAGCGCGAAGAACGAGAACCCCGGGAACGGCACGTCCGTTCCCAGCGGCTTGTATGCCCCGTCCTTCCATAGCACCCAGTGCGTCCCGGTGCTGGTAATGATGCCGAGGGTGTTCCCCATGGAGAAGCAGCGGACAAACGTCTCCTCCGAAGCCAGGGAATAGATAACACCCGAGCTGGTGTTGGTATTGGCATACAGTTCTGAACCGTTGTCAATGTCATAATGGAAGTAGATTATGTTCGTGAAGTTCGGGCGCTTGTGGATGTACACCACCTCGTCTCCGTTAAGCGCCTTCCCGGCTATTTCATCCACCTCTTCAGGCATTACCGCCGGAGCGACTTCGTCCTGCTCCAGCTGGACGTTCAGGCTCTCCGCGCAGCCGCCGTCGGCATTGTGCCGATCCGACGGGCTGCGTGAGATGCCGCGTAATTGTATTCTCTTAATCATGGCCTATTTCTCCTTGTTCTCCTTGTTACGTTCCTTTTCCTTTTTGAGTATTCTCTTGCTATATGACTTGCGTTTTTTATTGTACTCTTCCATCGAGTAGAATGGAGTAAGGATGCCGCTTCCGCGCCTAATCTTGTAGTCCGCATAACGCTTGGCTATTTCCGTCTTGGACAGGCCGGAGGCTTCTCTTGCTGTCAACCCGAGTTCATCAATGAACAACTCGTCCTGCTGTGACTGGGGCACATTCATGATGCGCAACATCAACAGCTCTGCCTCTCTTGCCGTTCCGAAGTCTCCATTGCACGCATCAACGATGGCTACGATAGCGTCAGTAAGCGTCTGCGGGTCTGCCCCCAGTTCCATTTTTATGCCGAAAGCAGCAAGGTCATGAATTGCGGCGATGTTGTCTTTTCCAAACTTCTTTGCAATTTTTTCCATGTCGCTTATCAGTGGTGAGGCGGTCAGCGCCGACGATTTGAATGACTGTTTTTCAACAATCATGTCATACGCGTTCTTGGTGAACTGCGCTCCGAAAAGCAGACCCTCCGCAGGCCCGAGAAGCAGGGCGCGCATTGATGAGTCTTTGAGCATTCTGCGTTTCTTCTTTTCGTCCTTACCGAAAATAAGGTAAGGCGCGTTTCCCATAATGTTCCAGAAGAGCGGCGCAAGGAATCCCATGACTCCCATAGTAATTAAGGCACTGGTTAGTGCGTGGCCATATTTCTTCTCGGCGTACTCCATTGCGTCTTCGTCCGAAAGCCCGTCAGCTTGCGCTTTTTCATATTCGAAGTCTGTGTACCTTTCCCGGTCGCTGGGTCTCAGCAGTTTTCCGAGTTCCCTTGCAGCTGCAACATACCGCCGGGTGAATCCGAACGGGCCGTTGCGGAAAACGGTCCCAATGGAGGTGAGGAAGGTCCTCTCCGCCTGTGTCTCTGACAAATACATCTTCTCGGATGACTGCTGCGTAGTGTTAAACGCTTGGTTCGCGGCGAAGATTGCTCTCTCTCTTGCCCTTTCATCGCCGTAGCCGGCGTTCAGAAGTCTCTTATACTCCGTCTCATAAACCGCCTTGGCCCCGGCGGCTATAGTTGCGGCATCAACGAAAGCGTTGGGAAGCATGCCATATTTACCGACTTTGTCCCTAAGTTTGGTGATAAAGTTAGTAAGGTCGCTCTCATTGATGTCAAGAATGTCGTATCCGGCGACACGTGACTTCCATCGCTTTTCAAACAAGGGGAGATTATCCATACACCAATTCCACGAGCCCTTCCAATTTGCCATTGATTTTGCCATCTCCACCGGGCTCGCATCTGCGAAGAATGTTATGATTGACGCGAACTGCTTGGCAGCTGTCCAAAGACGTAAACTAATTGCCCCTGAAGTGAAGCCCTGGGCGACAGAGACTGCGAGACGGTCTGCGTATGAACGGGAATGGTTGTACTGCTCCGCGGTAATGGCGCATACTCTCCTGAAGGTCCTCCACAAATCTGGACCGGAGCCATAAACCGTGCTCATCTGCATTACCTTGTTCATGAAGGTATTGTAGGAAAGCAGCGATTTCAGATCTTCGCGAAGATGCCCGTATGCAGCCCACTCCTCCATGTCATTGTTATGCTTTGCAATCCTTGCAAGAACGTCTGCATTTGCAATGTCTATCGGGCGGGTATTCCGTATTCGTTTGATGATGGAGCCCGTTACGTTGTCGGGCATTTGGTTCCCGGTCTCGTTGCTTGATGCGGCACGCACTTCCGTGCGCTCCCTGCTGTTGATGTCCAGCGGGAAGTAGTCTTCTACCGCGGTCATTGGAGCGCCAAACAACTCCTCGTGCACAGAGTTGTATTTATTCCTCCGCTCTGGGAAGAACTCTGACTGGACACGGTCAACAAACTCGATTAGTCCGGGTTCCACGGAAGCGACCGTATCGCGCATACTCATTATGTCGCTTTCCGAGATGCCCATGGCGCGCAGTTTCATCTTCCCGTCAACCATCTTATTGTCCGCATACAACTCAAGTGCGCCGAGATAACCAAGTTTTATCTGCTTCTCCCCGTTCTGGGGGGTCTTGTACTTGACAGTTATCGTCTTTCCGGATTCAGTTTCAGCGTCGTTTGCAATCTTATACAGGTCGGTCCATCTTTGCACCTTTCCGCCAAATATTTCGCCGGCTATTTTGTCAAGCCGCTCATTGCACTCGGAGACGCCTTTGTACTTATCCTCGGATGCTTTTATAGCTTCTTCCATGAAGTATGTATGCAGCCGCCCGCTTCCGTCGATGCTGTTGCGTCCGAAAAGCCGAAGCAACTCGTTGAAAGTGGCAAGAGGGGAGTTTATTAGCCGGAGAGTTTCGCCAACGATAGGAACGTGTTGGATTTTTGCCCACATGCCGTCTGCCTGGGCGTCGCTGCTCCCACGGATTCCCGCGAGGTCATCAAGCGCCAGCTTGTGAATCATCATCTCCCTGTCCTTCTTGGCCTGACGGAAATCTGCGGCCCTGCCCCTGCTCCCCGCTATGATGTTTGCAAGCCTGGCTCCGTAGTCCCTGTAAAGGTCCACAAGTTCCATCCGGCTCTCGCGAAGCGCCTGGTTGATGGCTTTCATTTGCTCGGCGTACACCTTATAGGAAATTGCCTTTGCCACCTTTGCTTCTTTTGCGAGCTGAATCTCATCTTCGAGGCTTGCTTCATCCGCCAGTACGTCGGCAATTTCGCGGCGGTAGGAATCTGCGAGCATCAGCCCGGTATACTCGGCTTCGGCACGGGTGCGTACTGCGTCGTCAGAGCTTTCCATCCGTTCGATAGCGTCGGACAGTTTCCGCGCAAGACTTTCTTCATCTGCGCTCATGTTATCGCGGAATGCTTTGAGCGTCGCTTGTCCCCGGCTGTCGAGTTTCCCTATAACCTCCACACCATTCTTGTTTACCCGGGAGCCCTCTGTCTTGATAAGCTCGGAAAATTTCTGCTTTTCATCCTTGACAATATGCTCCAACAGAAGGTCGGTAAGGTTGTCGGCATAGCGGGAGATGTTTGCGTCCATCATCCCGGCAGGCTTGCTAACAAGCGTAAGAAGCCTGTTTGTCTCCCGAAGGGTGAGTTTATCAACACCGCCGTTCTTCATGATTTTCTTGGCGAACTTTACAAGGGCGTCAATGGTCGCACGGTCGTATGTCTTCTGCGCACCCATAGCCTTAATGACAAGAGACAGTTCTTTCCGAAGAGAATTCTTAGCTTCTTTCAGGGTTTCTCCGGCCTGCTTTATTGTCTCGTCAGCCTGCCGTCTCGCCTCTTCGGTCGCCTGTTCGAATTCGCCCTTCATGCTGTATGAGGGAGCATCCTTTTCGCTTCCCGCATGCCAGCGGTTCTTCATTGCGGTGCTGCTTGCAAGCGCCAACAGGTCTTCCTCCGCTGCCGCCGGACCGGACTGCTTCCATAGCATGTAGCGTATGTCCCCGTCGGTAAGGGCTGGAACCCCGGAAAGGTCCCTTACCCTGTCAAACAAGGCGAGCAGCAACCCGGTTCCGTCTTCTTTTGGGCCGGACTCTGCAAGCTTGTGCAGGTAGGCGTCCAAATGTTTGCGGATGTCAAGCCCATCCCGTATGGCGCCTTCAACCACTGGTTTCAGGACGTCCTTCGGTATAGCCCGGTAGATGTCTCCATATAGCTCCCGGACATTCTCCTCGCCAATCACTGCTCCGATGCCGTCCTTCTCCACAGAAGAGATTGCGGCACGACGGGATTCAAGGTCTGAGGCTGAATCACGGAGAGTGTTTGTAGTTTGGAAATTATTCGTATCTTCGCCATACAAGACTGCTGCAAGCAGTTTCTCGTAAAGAGCGCGACCTCTCTGTGGCTGGTTTTGACCGGCAAGAGTCTGAATGGTCTCGCTCTTTATTTTATCCATAGGGAACACCTCATGGATGTAGAGACGATTCTTGTTTACATCTTCCCTTGCCCGGCAAAGCACATAATTTGTTGCTCCGTCATACTGAATCGGATACGCGAAGTAATGGTCAGTTATCGGCTTGCCATCAAAATCCGGTGTTGAAGTAAGATAAGTTGCTACCTTGAAACCGTCAAACAAGGAGGAAACGGCATCTAATTTTGCCTGCCCGAACTTGTGGCTGAGCGATTCTTGTATACTTTCCTTGTCTATAGTCACCTTTCCAACCTCTGTGTCATACTCACGAGGTTTGCCGATATTGTCATCGTACCACTTGTATGCCGCTTCCATAGGACGAAGCCCATTTCCGGCCTTAATTGTTCCAACTACAACATTCAATGGTTTAGTTGCAAGCAGATTTTGCCTCTTGGCGTCAAGATTTTCAATCGAAAACTCTCCGAAGTTTACTGTCGATAAACGGACATTCTTCCCTCTTTCACCCGCGCTGTCTCCAAGAGTGCCCTCGGACATGGAACGGGTATGATTACCTTCCACCCGGACAACATCCAGCACGGAGACCCTATTGCCGCTGGCTGAGTGGAGACGGCTTCTGAAAAGTGCCACAGATTTCAAATCATAGGCGAAATCACCAAACAATACTACGCTGGTAGCAGCACTATGCACAGCGGCATCCACCACTTGTCTTGCAAGAGTTTCAGCGTTTTCCCACGAAATGCTGTTGTCGTTCAAGACTACATTCCCAACAACGTTGTGCTGCCTGTTCAGCAGAAGCGCACCCACTTTCTGACCGCTGCCAAGCCTGTGTGCCGAGAGATACGAAGCAATGTCCTCCGGGCCATTTATCCTGCTTTCATTGATGCTGGCCTTGTATTCAGGTGCAAAGACCATCTTGTCGAACGCCTGAACTTCCAGCGGGAAGTTCCCTTCATTCGACTTGCCACGGCTGTCAATGAGCGTTGACGGGAACGTATCATGTGCGAACAGACCATATTCTCCAGATAAAGTATCTATAATAACACCGCTTACGGGGACATCTCCGGCCATCCGTTGCAGGACTTCCAACTCTGATATGTCGGCCCTTGATGCTTCCACCCTGCCGGAAGGATGGTTGTGTACCATATATACCTCGTCCGGAGCGAAGTCTTTCAGTCCGGCGGCAAAAGCAGCCTCGTCCACCCCCACGCTGTCGATATTGCCGATGCCCGTATGCAGGATGGTGGGCACACCGCCCTTGACATACACGACAAAGGAATTCTCAACTGCTGCTGTCTCCAACTCTTTGAAGATATAGGCCACGTCGCCTGCGCTTTCAATCTTTTCCTTACCTGTGAATGAGAAGGCACCAGTTTTTCTATAAGTGCGCTCTACAAGAGATTGACGTCCTGTACCTGTAGGTAAACCTCCTAATGACTGGAACCTTATTGGCCCGTCATCGTTTCTATCAGCAGGCAGTTCCCCCTTCACCGGCAGGTCATTGTCTTTCACCAGCGAGAACATCAGCTGCCCTTCCATCACGGAATCCCTCATCTCCTGCGTCACCGGCACTGCGTGCATGGTCCTTGAGGAATAATCCAGCCCGGGCAGGGTGATGTCCTCGACCTTCACGCCCCACTTCTTGCCGTATTTGTTCATGAAGGCTGGCAGCATCTTGTCGTAGAAGCCCTTCATGCCTTCGCCGCCGATGCGGAGACCGTCGCCCTCAATGGAGGCACTGTCATCGCCAAGTAGCCTAACCGCTATTTCTTTGCCGACAACCTCGGATAAATTTTTATCAAGGTACATGTCATCGCCACCAGTGGCAACAATCTTACCTTCTCGATTCACTCTTAAAGTAGAAGAACTGAGACCGCTGTCTCTAAAGTTGATAACAACCTGCTTCGTGTCCTCTGAAAAGCCATATACAGGGCCAAACTTCGTAGCACTTATGGATTCAACTGCATTGCCAATGTCGTATCTCTCCGCCTGCTGCTCCCCGGTCGTCCACGCCACATAGTCGTAGCCTTCCTCGGCGGCAAGACGCAGCATCCGCTTCATGGCCAGTTCGTGCCAGTTCTTCTCGAAGGGAGCGGCGGGGATTTGTCCTTTCTTTTGTATGGTTTGCAGCTCCTCATAATCTTCCCTGTCGGTGATTGCAGCTTCCAAATCCACCGGGCGAGAGACGCCATATTTTCTCATCAGCTCCCAAATTCTCGCTCCGTCTTTCTGAACTTCATCAGTGGTTATGTATCCTTTCTCCCTTCCTTCCTGATGCCGCTTGGACTGGATTTCGTCGATGACGAGAACCCGACCGCCACGGCTGTACACCGGCTCGAAATCGGATTCCTTCAAGTCATCAAGCGAACCAAGTGTCTGCGCTGCAAGGATGCGCTCCTCATCCTTGAACTCATAGTAGTTGTCCCGCAGCGAGTTTTCAAACATAGCCTTCGCGGCCGTAAACTGGTTCTCCCGGCGCTCGTTGCGCATGACATTCTCCGAATCCTTCCAGTTCAGAAGGATGCCTTCTATTGCCCTCCTGTGCGGCTCATCGGCAGGCTCTGCGCCAATATACCTTACATCTACGGGCGCTTCTCCATTACCCCTTTCGGTAGTAGTCTCCCCGAAACGAACCCAGGCAATCGCCCTGCCTTCCCCCGCATCGCCGAAGTGAATGTTGTCGTTCTCGTTCCACGGCTCGACGGTCGGGACTGTGAGTGCAATCTCGCGCTTGTTCTCAAGGCCTTCGGTGGTATAGTCCAATCTGGTAGGATTGATGGTTTTCCCATATTTGACGCGCATTTGCTCATCTCCATAATCAGCAATGCGCTCGGCCACCCTCCGCATCCAGAGCATGTCCGTCCTGGAGTAATCCTGCCCGTCTTCGGGAGTTATAAGTTGGTAATCATAGCCGAAGTCTTTCTGGAAGCGGCGGTAAATCTCGGCGGCTTTATCCTCGTCAATAAAACTTAAGGCGGTCCCGCCGTCCCCGGGCTCAAAACGGAAAGCATCAAATACGTCCCGGCCGTATCGCTGCGATACAGCTTGCTCCCATTCGTCATTGTCTCCCATCGGAACGTTTTCGGCATCCATGTAGTCCACTTCTTCAATCCGAATCTTGTTCTGATTGATGTAGTCCAGCACTTCCTGCTTGGTGAGGGTCTTCTTGTCGAATGCTTTCAGCCAGTCGGAAAGGCCAATCCACTTGTCCTCGCCAGCCTTGAGACCACCGCCCTTCTCCAGCATCTTAATCCACTGCTCCGGGGTAGCCTTGTCCATCTTTATCTCCTGCGCGGCCTTGGCAGCGTTGGAAATGAAGACTTCCTGATTGCGGTTTGCAACGGAGAAATTGATGTCGTCATTCTCACTGCTGAACCTCTCCGACAGAGGAATTACGTTGCCGCTTTCGTCGTATGTAACATGGTCGGCGGATTTGATTTGGTTGGGTTTGAATACGGCATAAACATCCGATGTCTCATCATCAAAGGTCGTATCGTCCCCGACAGGTTTGTAAATATCTACTACGTTGCGGACTATCAGCCCGTCATACCCTTTTTCTTGCGCCCTTCGCGCATACTCATTGGTATCAGTTCCTCCGGAAGGGATAATATCTTTTTCAGAGCCTCCGTTTCCCTTGGCGAATGCGAGTGCCTCATCGTAAGTCTGGAACACTTCATCCAGTTCCGCCCCGTTCTGCTTGTCAATATAGACCTCGAATTCTGCGGGCAGCTGATTCCATGACTGACCTTCGGCTTCCACCACCAACGGGTTCTTTATGGAAAGGAATACGGGGAGGAGGTCTCCTCCGTCTTCTTGATATGTTTCGGCGTTGCTCTTCTTGCTGGAGAACCAGAAAGAGTTGTCCGGAGCATCTGACCACTTGTGCTCATTTCCGAATATCCTTATTCCCTTCTTATATGAGCCATGCCAGGCAACCAAAGGCTCGCCGTTGTTGTCAAGGATTGCGGAACAATTTTGGATAACTGAAAGTAATTCCCTATATTTGTACCCAGATGCTTGTGCATCGGAATCTACTCCTTGTTCACTCGCTGGATTTGTACTCCTTGTCGACTGTTCAAGGAGTTTTCCTTTTTCAATGTGAGTTAAACGATGGTCATAGTACCGATTCCCGTCTCTATCAACTGCAATCTTGGAGAGGACGGTATAGTCTTCACCCCCTATTTTCAGCCCACAGACATAGTTCTGATATTCCTTTACGCCGGGATTCCTATCGTGGTCTCGATTATATTCCCATCCAAAGTATATTGACTCCTCGATAATTTTCGGCACGGCGGCAATGCTCTGTATATGCTCTGCATCTTTGAAATCGTGCTGGAGCAGTTCCATTACACCACCGTTGTTGCGACCGCGAGTAAGGCGAATAGGTGTTCCGGTATCCTTGTTGGTGTACTCTCCAAGAAGACCAGCCGACTTCATGTAGCCGGTTACATGCTTGCGCTGCTCTGATGGGTTGTCGGACAAGGGAATTTCCTTGCCTGTAATACTTACAGGCTTGCTCTTGCGTAGTTTCTCGCGGGCTTCTTTCTTGATAGGTTCGTTCTGCCAGTCCCCGAACCAATTCTTAAAGTTCGGGGTACGAACCAGCAGCCACCGCTCTTCGGAAAGGTTGGTCGCCTTGCCGTTCGGTGCTTTCATGAACGTGCCGTCCGCCTGCGCTGCCGCCTTGATGCGATCCATCTCCTGCCGGACGGCATGGGTAACGGAGAAACGCACATCGGGATTACTCTCATTAAAACGCCGAGAAAGCGGTATGACATTACCATTGTCATCATAGGTAACCGGGTCGAGGATTTTACGGTTGTTCTCGGTATTCTTATACGCATATCCATTGCCATCATCGAACCCCCACTCGTTGATGTCGTCACCGTTCCACCAAATATCATCTACCGATACCTCCTGCTCTATAATACGCCCGCCTTTCCAATCCTGTAACTCTATATGGTGTTCTGCATACTGACGGCTGGGGGTAATCCAGTCACCGTTGCGGAAGCTGCCTTCTTTGATGTCAGCAGGAACCGCACGATACATCTTGATAGTGCTCTTATTTCCCTTGACAACATTACTGATGTTCCGGATGGACTCAAGCGTAGCCTTGTCCCGTGCGCTTGCAGCAACAGGGTTATCCAACTGCCATTGCAGGTCGTTGTTGTCAAGCCCCACTTCCATAAAGTCACCAAGAGAATAGGTATCCTCAAATTCTCCATTGTCGAAAGCCTCCTTGCGGTCTTCGCGGGTTTCAAAGTAGCCGTTAGCAGAAGGGGCTGCGCCATTGAAAGCAAGGCTACCCTGATAATCGGCCTTACCTGTATAGCCAGCAGCGGCAGCAGCCTTGTTTACCAACTCCTGTGCCTTGACCATGTTTCCAGATTGCACGGCGGAAAAGTATTCATTGTCACGATCGGAGAATGATACCCCAGACTTACTCTGTGGCTCGCCGTTGACCTCCTGATGTTGTGCCAATCCGGTTGCATCTTTATAGGCCCCGCTGTATAACGACTGAATGACCGAACGGACTATTTTGGCATACGTTCCACTATCAGACTTCCTTAAAGATTTATCTGAATAGAAGAACTCCTCTACATGAGCCGTCCCGTCATTAGTAATACCTTCGTTTGCCTTTCTGGAGATGATGAGGCTAATACCATAATCTTCGTCTCGATTATCAAAATTACTAACCTTGGCATTATGGTCAGCAAGTCTCAACGTGAATATAGTTCCGTTCTTGGCCTCAAATGTAGCATACTTGCTATTTGAACCATCAGGTTTGGCTCCCAAGTTTTCCGCGAGTTTTCTCAAAAATGAGTTTTTTACACGAAAACTTAAGTTTTCCGCTTCTTTTGCAAAAGATTCAAGATTATTTAGTACATTTGCCCCGTCAGCACTTGTAACGTCCGTAGCTTTGAAAGGAGATTCGTCTCCCGGTACAGCGGAAGCAGGTGCTTTCTTCTTTTCTTTTTGTCCCGTGATAGAGAATCTTATGTCAGAATTGGACAGATCGAAGCGCTTGGATAGAGGGATTACATTGCCATTATCGTCTTTGGTGACGGCATCGGCAGACTTAATCTGTGCAGAATCGAATACGCCGTATTCCAAGACGTTCCCGTCTTCATCAGTGCGTATAAAACCATCATAGCCTTGGTCAATAAGGCTCTGCATTGCTTCCGCACCGGCATTGTCAGTAACTCCCGCGTTCTCAATATCGGGATTCATTGCCGGATTGGTAAGGTTGATATATGCCTGAATCGTTCTTTCTCCGTACTCATGATATTCATCCATTTTAGGGGCGAAGAAGAAGGCCGGCATTTCAATGCTGGTTCTGGCGTTCCTGCGGTCGAAGGTGTAGAAGTCCCTTTCTTCCCAATATTGATTCCAATCATCGCGCTGCTCCCATGCATCGCGTTCTTTCCAGTCCACAACCTCCCAGTCCTGCCCGGTTTCGCGGTTCACATAACGCTTAGAATTGGTATCATGATACACAGGGACAAGTAGTCCATTCTCATCACGGACAACAGATTTCGGCATTGCAGCAGCTGCTGCTTGGCTGACGATATGCAGCGCCTTGGCCATATCTCCCGCCTCTACGGTATCAAGATACTCTGCATCAAGCATTTTTTTACCGGAATCGTAGGATTTCTCAACTCCTTTTAGTAGATTTGCAGCAGATATAGTAGAGTTGCTAAGTGCATCGCTCGCTGCAGAGCCACTTATTAGCAGCTCTACTTTTGTTACTTGGTAGGTGTAAGCGTCGTTCTCCTTGTCCCGATGTTCCTCGATGGTCGTTTTGACTCGGTAAATCTGGCTGTCAATATTTACAGCACCATACAGCCTGTGAATAAGCGTAGAAGGATTGACTTTACTTTCCGCTGTCCTATGCCCATTCTCCTTGGTATAATCCGCATGAATCTCGACATCATAACTCGCATCTATCACTGCGGGCAAATCCCTTAGAACAGCAAGGTGCACACCAAGATTGTCGCTATGCGTGGTCGATAGCCTTGAAAGCATTTCCCCGATTGAACCGTTCTTGCCACCTGTTATCTCATAAGAGAATTCATCGGCTTGCCCATCGTGGTACTTATGGCTTCCGACAAGGTTGCCTTCGGCCCACTGTCTTGCCTTCTCGATGGCCTGCCTACCACTGCCTGTAAAATTGTGACGCGGTACTCCATGAATAGGGAAGGCTACATCATACAAGCCAGTTGCCACAATGCCGTGCTTCTGCTCGGCGAGTTTTTGCATAGCATCGAATTCTTCCCTTGATTTGGAGAATGCATTCGCAATGCTGAACAGGACAGTTCCCTCCTGCTCATCATTTTTTATGTCAGATGTTTGCTGAATTGAAGATGATTCGCTACCTATTCCGGCAGTTTCTCTCCCACCTGCTGCTCTTTCGGCAGTGCGTCGTGCAGACGCAGACCTTGCTTGTTTATTTCCCCTAATTCCTCCGGACTCATTTCTTCGAAGTTCGGGTTGCGGTCTTCTATCCAGAGCATCAGTTTCTCCATCGCGTCCTCGCTCTTCTGAAGCAATAGAAGGTTGCCAAGTATCATGTCTTTGTCTGCTCCGCACATCTTTAAGATACTGATGAGCATCTCCTGCGTTTCTGATAGTGCCATTGTCGATAGATTTTGTAAAGGCGTTGATGAGTGCATCATTGCCGATTGGTATTCTTTGGATTACATTGATTTCTCCGTTGCCGTAAGCATAGCCGCCTGAGAATGCCGGATTATAATACACATAGAGATACGCCGATGTGTAGGCGTAATCCACAGGCTTCCCCTGCTTGAAGATGAGATTCTTCTTATTGACGGCATCGGCGAGGGCAGCGCCTTCACGCCCTTTTACGACGCTGAACAGCGCCCCGTTGGAATCTACTTCTTGTCCCGCTCCAGCTCTTCGCACATCGCGTTGTACAGGTCGATGTCCCGACCTTCCCACTTCTGAGGATCTGCCGCCCTCATGGCGCCCAGCTTGTCTGCGTGTTCCTTCGGCATGGCTATGTTCAGATGCAGCCCGTCTTGTATGAGCGATACGCTCACTTCTCGTTTGTTCTCTTCCATTGTGTACTGTTTCTTTTACAAAGTTAATAAAATCATCATTATGGATGCCGGCCTCCCGCAAAGCCTGCGGTATGGCTTCTTCCCCGGCGCTTCTTGCTATCTCACGGGCATTGGCAATAATTTCATCGACGCAATACACCTCGCCCCTCTCATCGTATGCATCGGAGCCGGTCAGGTGCCTCAGCGCCTCATGAAGCTCATCGATGGGGATGCCCCACCCGGAGAAATCCTGCCATGCGCCGCTCTCTTCGTTGAAACGGTGCTGGTCTTCGTGCTCATGGGTCAGCATTCCGTCCTCGGCGGAAGCGACATCATCGGCATTGATGAAGATTTCGCCGACATCATAGAACCCGCGGAGGCGGTGTCCGGACCGTTCCGAACTGGCAAGGGTGTCCTCGAGACTTGCAACAGACCTCTCGGACCCTCCATATTTACGGTATCTCTCTACGATGTTGCCGCGGGTTGCGACGTTGGCACGCATGCCAAGCCGGTCGTACATCTCCTGAAGGATGCCGGCCTTCTCTTCCATGAGTGCAGCCTTCCCGTCCTCGGTCTTGACACGCTTCGCCTTCTCGGCGAGCTTGTCAAGCTTCTCCTGGGCGCTGTCCACGGCGGCCTTCTCCCTTGTGGTGCCAAGCAGCGAGAATGCGCCATCTCCGGGGAACAGTCCCGGTTCTTCCCCTGCCGGTGGCTCAGGACCGGCTACTCTGTTTTCGGAGCTTCCTTCCGTGGAGGTATTATCCCGTGCTTCCTGCAATCCTCCAGTAGGGATGCCTCCTTCTCGGGCAGCTCCATCCCCGCCGCCTCCATGCTCTCCAGGAGCATTATGTACTTCCTGGCCTTCAAGTATTCCTCGTTTGTTGCCATAAATGTTTACATTAACGTTACGTTGCTTCAGCAAATCTAACAAAATATCCTGCTTGGTCTCCACCGTTCCGTCCAAAAGCATCTGCCCGGCCGCAGCATCTTCCGCCCGGCCGATGTAATCATCAAGCACGCCTCGCAGCAGACTTACTTTCCTGTCATTGAGGACCGTTGCGAGCATCTGGACTGCGGCCTCTTCTACCGGCAACTCGCCGGAGAACAGTTGATACTGCGTCATGTACAGTCCGAGGGCATCTTCAGCCTTTCCTTTGTTGGCGGCTTTCGCCTTGGACAGCAGGGCAACAGCGTCCGTCATCTCGTTGATAATGGAGTATTCCCCTCTGAGATTCCTGATACGCACGAGCGTCGGGAAGGCGTACACGACGCGCTGGCGGATAGCCCTGTCGGCCATGGCGTTCTGGATAGCCTCGTCGGACGATGAGAATATGGTGCCGAATAGAACCGCCTCAACAAGATCCTCGCCGGCTCCGCTGAGCGCACCGTTAGGCAAGGTATATGTCGGCCTTGCCTCCCTTGTGATAATGTTCGCCCCTTCAAGGATATTCAGCAAGTCATTCACCATGCCGGGGCTCTGATATACCTTATTGATGTCATCCACGTCACGCAGCATGTCGGCCACCCTCATCACCATGTCTTCGTCAGTGAGCTTACCTACCTTTACCGCGCTGGCTATTGTATTCTGCTGTTTCTCCTCGCTTTTGTTGAACAGGTCGAAAAGTTTTGCGGTGTAGGGGAGCGCCCCATCAGGGACAAATATTACCCTCGGGTGCTTGAACTGTGACACCTGCTCCTCGGTAAAGCCGTACTTCCCGGGGTGCTTTTTCAGGTAGTCGATGTATTTCCCGTCGGTATTCTGCCCGGCCGCGAGCTGCGACGCCATGGTCCGCTCGTTGCCGGATATGACTATCCCGTCGGAAGTGACGACAACCATGTGCTGGATAGCCCTCGAATCATAGTCCTCCGCAGTGTGCTGGACATGACGCTGGCTCTCCGGCTCATGTTCATAATCACGCGTATTGAGGCTGCGCCCGGTCTCATCCTTCGGGAATCCGGCCGTAGGCGTCCAGCCCTCCGTGGCCTTATGGCTTGCCGTCGGCGCCTCCGCCTCGGTCAGATAGTAGTGCCCGGTAAACTCCTGCCCTCCGAATACAAGAGTGTCCTCATCCCCTTGGACCTTCTCTGCTTCCGCAAAGCCCTTCTGTATTTGTTTGAAAGCCTCGTCGTCGGAAATGTTCTGCTGGAGCTGGAGTTCCTTCTTTTCTTTCTCTTTTCTGCGCTCTTCGACGGCGCGCTGCCTTTCCTCTATGCGTTTCTGTTCTTCGGCAGCCTCAGCCGCCTTCTTCTGCGCTTCCTCCGCTGCCTTCCTCGCCTCTTCTTCAGCAGCATACCTGTCGCGAAGTTCCTTTACAACCGCCTGCCTGCCCTGCTTCGCATCAAGTTTATCCTGCAATTCCTCCAGCACGTCAGGGCGCTGCTGCCCCATCTGTTCCGTGGCAAGCAGGGCGCTCTGCGTCTCCACCTCCTTGTCAATCTCCTTGAGTTTCGCTTCGAGATACTGCAAGGTGCCCACTTTCGTGTTGGGATTCCTGTCGTTCCACCGTGCCCACAAATCCGGGTCATTGAGCCAGAGTTTCCCGCCGTCGACGACAGTGGCACCTTTCTTCGTCTTGTATGCATACTCTGAAGGAATGCCAAGCTCATTCGCGACGGGGTCATCAAATACCCCCTGTTGTACAGGCGGATTATTATTACCTTCAAGGTTTCTTTGGTCAAGGGGATTGCCCTGTTCATCTACATTTTTAGCGACAATCTCATCGAGATTGCTCACCATGTCCGGTGACAGTTCCACCACATCCCCGCTCTCTTCATCAAGCGCCTTGATAATCACATCACCATTTACATTCTCGGCAGACTGGAACCGATACACTGCTTCTCCGCCCACCTCGGCAATCGGTACGCGCAGTTCTGCTCCTTCAGGTATAGTTGAATTCAGCTGTGCTGCGCCGGCATCTGCCTTTCGGCTCGCTTCCGCCAATTCTGCATTACTTCTTGCATTCAGCGGCATTCCAAGTTTGGATGCTACTTCCGGCCAAGACAGCGTTACGGGCTCCTTCTCGCCTTCTACCTGCACGGCAATACCTCCGTCAGGCGCCGGATTTATATCCACAACCTTGCCCAGTACTTCAGATTCGGGTGTTCCGATGTTTATGACCCCTTCCTGCTGTACCCGCTCCTGGATTTCGGCGAGATTATCCGCAGCCTCCGCAGCCATTCGCTCTCTTTCGTCGATGGCGTCCTGTTCGGAGAGCTTCTCTTCCAGATAATCATCGAGCATTATTTCCCTGTCGGAGATAATCCTACCATCACCCGTCATTGCGGCAATGTCGGCATCATTGATAAATCCCTGCTTACCGCCGCCGTCCACATAGGCGTTGTTTCCGTTTCCGTCGTTCGAGAGTATAAACCTTTCGGTCCCGTCTGCATAACGCAGCACGCGCACCTGCCTTACCTCTATAGGATTGCCGTCGGCATCATTGACCGGGGACTGATGCTCCTGCCAGAACTGTCCCATCTCTCCAGTCATCCTGTCGCGGAGTGCATCCCTCTGACCTTCCCTCATGAGTACAGCCGGGCTCTTTTCTCCCGAAGCAGTCCCTCCGCCGGGAGGATTGCCGCCATTTTTATCTATTTCCGTGCGGATGTGGGTACGGTCATCCGCAGAGGATGCGTTGTAACCTTTCTGATAATCTTCATACCCGGCATATTCTTCTGCTATTCCGCGCACGGACTTCGCGTTAATATTTCCGATACCGGTTACCCGCTGCAAAAACTCTTGCCTCGGAATAGTGACGACCTTACCATCGACAAGAAGCGTCACGGTTCCTCCCAGTTCTACAGCGTTTTCAGTGGAAACAATTTCTTGACTTTCATTGGGAGCGCCTTTTCTGACAAAAAAATCGGCGGTTTCAGTCTCTCTTACCCGGTTTCCTTTGGTATCTCTCAGATATTTGCGGCTTGTCCCGGTCTCTCGGAAAGGCCGTTCTATCTTGCGGCCGTTCATGGCAAGTATCTCGGCGAAGTATCTTCCTCCCTCCGGATTCTCCATCTCTGCGAAGTACAATCCTCCGTTATCCTCCCATCTCCGGATATTTGCGTTTCTGCTTGCAAGTGCAGAAGCGCTGCCCATAAGTACTCCCATCACAAGACCATCCTCGGCGCCTTTCAGCCCGGCCTTGAATATCTCTGTAAGCGTAGGATACGCCTGCGGATTCTCATACAGGATAGGTACCATCTCTTCAAGGGCCGTCATGGTCGCAAATGATGCCGTGCTGGATGCCACCTGCGGCAGGAATCCATTCCAATTCGTTTTGGACAAAACGCTTCCCCCAAGCCGTTTCTGTGCTTCCTTGAACAGGTTTTCCATCTCAACTGCCGCCGGGGAGCCTTTCTTGCCTATCGCCTCTGCGAGGGAAGACGCAATGGCGCCGGTCTGTCCTTCAAACATCCGTGAAGCAAACTTATTGAACGGTATCTGCTGGGTGAGGTACATTATTCCAGCTCCCGCAAATGCAGCACTCCACGCCTGACTGTCGGTCGCCCCGGCTTTCTTGGCCTGATAGAGAGCTCCGCCGGCCGCCTGCGCCCCAAACATAGCTCCGAGAGTCTTGCCAGTCCACACGGCAATCTGCGGATTACCCGTATAGGCACTTGCCGCAACACCTGCAAGCGTAGGGACTGCAAGGACTGTCATATTACCGAGCCATGCCGCAGCTCCTTTTGTCGGCATACTGTTGGCTTCTATCCCTTCTGAGGCCCGTGCTATCTCCCTTTCATACCATAGCGGTGATGTTGCCCTGCCTGACAGCCTGAGCCGTGCCTCCTCCACATCTCCGCCACTTTCACGCAGAGTCTTGTCTATAAGGTCATCTATTTCCTTGTTCCGAGAGAGGGTGGCGTGCAATCTTACCTTGGAATTGCCAGCACGCTGCTTCGATGCATATTCCATGTCCGCCAGCTGCACCTGCTCCTTAAAAGCACCGTCAACGCGCTTTTGGATTTCCCGCTCATTCCAGCGCCTTTCCATCTCAGCGAGCTCCGTTTCCGGGATGCCTTCTTTGCGCATCTTTTCCATATATGTCTCCCGCTGCTTGGAGATATCCGGGTCCGTCTCAATAAATTGGCGCACAAACTTCTCATATTCGTTACGCTTCTGATGCACTTCCGTCCGGGCGTCAGCGGAAAGGCCCGCTTTCGTACGCCTGTTAAGTTCCGCGAGAGCGGCTTCCGAGTCGGCGGACGAGCCGTTGGCTCTTTTCAATAGGTCGCTCAGGGAGCTGGCAGCAAGATAATCCACAGTATATGCAAAAGACTTCCCGGACTGTTTTATCGCTGGAATATATCCGGTAATATACTGCATCTGCCCCCGCCCGGCTTCTTCGGCATCGTCCACTCGTTGGCGCATAAGGACGCTTGCCTCGGCTATTGCAGCCTCTTCAGGGTGAGCCTTCCTGTCATATTCACGTTTGGCTGCGTTCCATCTTCGGAGTGATTCTTCTTTAGATATTACTGACTCCGGAGCATCCTGTTCAACCCCTATATTCTCCGCCTTCTCTTCTTTTGGAGCAAGTACCTGTTCCATGAACATATCCCACGCAGCTCTCATAGATCTGGAATAGTCCGGCACCCCCTCTTTTGGGGTATATGGCTTACTCTTTTCGTCCTGCCTGCGGGCTTCTTCGGCAGTGGTGGCATTGTAGCCGAACTGGCCGTTCCTTAATGTCTCAAGTCTTGCCTTCCGCGCAGCCTTTTGTTCCGCAGCGTAATCTATCTGGCGGTAGCGGGTGATCTCTATATCGGGTACGTCTTTGAGTAGCTGTTCACGATTACGTTTCAGCTTCGCTCCGTTCCATGTCTGAGTCTCCTCCTCCGGTGCTCCAGGAACATGGACATAGAAAGAGTCGTTATCATTGATGTCGGTTTCATTCTCCCACTGGGCGTATTCCGTCACAAGAACATCCGGGATATCCTTGTGGAGTTGCTCCTTATTGCGTTCGTACTTTGCTTCATCCCAAAGCTGCCAGCTGTCCTGACCGGGCACCTGTACCCTATATTTTTTCGTAGGCATATTTTATTTGTATTTATTCAAGTCGGGAGATTCTCGTTCTTCCTTTCGCCCTTTGCTATTTTTCTTGTCCTGCTTATCCTCCCTGCCCGCTTTGTTGTTAGTGGAGGACATATCATATTCTTCCGTCCCGTCTGCAGAGCGCTCGAGCATCCGGTATACGCCTGGGTTCTTGGAGATATAGCGTTGCAGGGCTTTTGCCTTTTCGTCCTGTGAACCCTCGCCGCTTATAATATCCTCGATTGCCGCGCGGTCATCGTCATCAAACTGGTCGAGGTTGGCCATTATTGTAGAGAGTAGACTACGGAAGTTCTTGAAAGAAAGCGTAACACCCCTTCCGGGCTTATCCGGATGGGGAATAGACACTTTTACGGCGGATTTTCCTGCTCCACCCTTCGCCGACTGCTTAATCTCCTCCACTTTCCTCAGCTGTTCCTCGTTGACGCTCCCGTCGGGGTTGTAGCCCTTGGCGTTGAGTTCCGCAGCGTGCCTGTCGTTCTGCGCATTGAGGCTGGCCCACTGGATGCTTCTTCCGGCGGCCCTGTCGGCCTTTGTGTCTTCCGCAGCCTGCCCTTTCAGCGCGATGTTGATTGCGTCCTTCTCTGCATCGAGCCTCTGCGCCGCCTGCTTTATGAGTGTATTGTAGTTGGCATTCGCCGCTGCTGCTTTCTGCTGATAGGCCGCATCCGCCAGACGACGGGCGTCGCTGCGTGCCTGTCCCGCTTGCTGGAGACGCACCTGGTCCATCTGGCGCTGGATCGCCCGCTGCCTCTCACGGAGATTGTCTATCCTGGCTCTCCGTGCTTTCATGTCCGCATCGGCCTTCTTCATCCAGTCCTGCGAATAGGAATGATACTGCTGGTTGACGGCATTGAAGCTGCCGACGCCAATCATATTCGCGATGGCTGCGGCCAGTTCCGTCGCTCCGGTCCATCTGACCGCATTCTGTTCCGCTGCGGTCTTGTCGGTGTCTTCCTCCTGCGCCTTCCGCAGCTGCTCCGCATAATCCAACAGCATCTGCGCACCGCCGCGCTGGCTCTGCTGGAGTGCGGCGTTGTATGGTTCATCTGCGGACTTGTATGCGTTATTCCTGTCGGTGGCGGCTAAACCCAGTTCCCTTTGCAGCAGGTCCTGCGCCGTGCCGATGTCCCTGCCATACTGCCCCACGGCTTCACGGAGCCGCTCCTGGGCATCTATGTAAACATTTCCGGTCGCTGCCGGAGCCGGCGTTTCGGGCTCATCTGTTCCGTTTCCGGCCACAGGAGGCTGATTATTCACCGCTGAACCGCCTGAGACTTGCGTATTCGGAGCAGCAGGCGTACCATTGGCCGGAATTTGGGACGCAGGTGAAGGTTGCGATTCGTCAACGGGATCCTCCTCGGGGTCCTTGACGTAATCTTCCTTATCGGAGGTAGCGACAGCCCTTGCCGCCTGCGCAGCTTCTGCCGCCTCCTGCAACTCCTCCATTTCAGAATAGTGCCCCAGCTCCTCCGGCTCGGTCACTGCCGGCTCCGGCTGCACGACTTTACTCTTTTTTTTGGTCATGGCTATGCTATTGCGTTTTGGTAGGTGTCATCCAACTCGTCCACCCCGGTGAGTTCCTTTTTTGCGGGCATCGTCGCGAGGCTGTTGCCCAGAAGGTTCAGTCCTGCATTCACGCCCTGGCTCGCCGCCTGCGCCGCCTGTGCCGCCTGCTGCTGATAGTTCGCCACCTGCTGCTGGTTGAGCGCTGCATCCTGCGCCCTGTACTGCTGCTCATAGCTGTCCTTGGCGTTGGCCGAATTGGCCGCTATCGTGGACATGGTGTCCGATACGGCTTTGTTCGCCGCAGCCTTCTGCATGGCAAGAGCCTCATCGGTGCCACCGGCAACGACGCTTGCCGCCCTGGCACTCTTGTACTGGTCGTTCAGCATTTCCCGCTGCTTGTTGATGGCAGCCTGTACGTCTGCGCGCTGCGTATAGTCCTGCGACATCTTCACGTCGTACCAGCGCTTATTGTCATCCCGCTGCTTCTGTATCAGGCGTCTTGCCTTATTGTTCGCCTTGGATGAAGCGATCGCTCCGTAGATTGCCGAGCCGAGCGCTCCCACGTCTCCGGCGATAGCTGATATTAGTGTCATATCTAAATACTTTTTTCCAAAAGAGCACATAATCCACGGAGATGCGGGTCTAACTTTCCCCAATGACGATAAACCCCCGCAGAACTGTCTGCGAGGGCGGCTTGAATCTACTTCTTACTACTTTAGAAACGAATTTTTCCGGCGGATTCTCCCTTGTCCGCTATCTTCTGCTCAATCATATCAGTTAATCCACTTTACGATTGTGTCTCCTTTGTACCCCCTTTCCCAGACAAACCAGGCGTAGGCGACAGCGCTTCCTCCGCCGTCCCGCATCCGCTGGAAGTCCCCGTTCTTTGCGCACAGGATTCTGGATGATGAGACATACACATAACGGGGGGGGCAAGTATTGAACAGTTGCCGACGCTCTTTCCCTTCAAGAAACTGCACTTTCAGGAACATCGCCACTTTGTGTCCATCCGGGATTATCTGTAGGGCCTTGTAGATAAAATCGAGCGCGAACTTGTAAGGAGGGTTGGTTATTATATCTCCGTTCCATTCGGTCACATCCATCCCAAGGAAGTCCTGCACTTCGCCGTAACCTCGATCAACAAGGTCCGAACTGCGGACATTATAGCCTCGCTCCTTGAACACTTCGCTAAGATGCCCCATTCCACATGCCGGCTCCCAGATATTCGACGAGAACGTCTCTACATCGCAGAGTAGTTCCGCCGCCATCGGGTCGGTTGCATAGAAGTCCTCCCTCTGGCGCTCTTTGTCGGTATGATTAGATGCACCGAGAGTGGTATAAATGCTCTTTGAATTTCCTGTCCAGTCTTTCATATTGCGGATTGGTTAGGACTTGAACCTAAGTCTCTGGACTTATATGCTTTCTCGTAGTCCATAATCATTTACCATTAAGTAGCTTTAGCAACCATTTCGCAAACTTTGTGTGCTGGAAGTATCTTTCAATCACCCATAAAAAGAAAATGAATAGTGCAGCCGCACAGAAGATTGCCAGCGCTATCAGTTGAATTCCATCAAAAATTATCATAACATGTCGTGTTTAGTTGTCCTATTAAAAAGCCATCGTTAGTGCACTCCTATCCAATTGCGGAGAGGTTCAGGGGCTCACACGGCGGCAATCCTACTACAGCCCCTTTTTCGGATATTACTCAAATATTTTCAACGGTAATCTTCAGTCTGTCCCCAGGCTTCAGTCCTTCCATGTAAGGCAGGGATAGATTTACAGGTCTGCTTTCAATGGTTATGTCCGTGTGTGCAGGAGGGGCGAAGGTTACTTTCCCTTCAAACTCCCATTTCTTGTGGTGTCCGTGGAACACCTTGCTGACGATGTGGTCAGCCCATTCTTTGATTTCTTTGCACGTCATTATTCTTCCTCCATAGCTTTACGGGACTCTGCACGGTCAATGGCGTAGTGCCTAAACAACCATACACAAGCCCTTTCAATTGTGTCTTTCTCGGCTTGCTCGTAACCAGCCTGAAAACCTTTTCTTTCAGCTGCGTTTTTGTCAAATTCAAATGTTCCAAAAGCGCCACTCCAGATTTTCCCTTTTTCCTTTGGATAGGCTTTAAGTGCTGCCTCTTCTGCTCTTTTACTCATGGCTATCGTCCTCCTTCTTCATAAGACTAATCGCCAAATCCATAGCACTAACAAGTTCTCTCCGGAGAACTGCCGGAGGTCGCTTATTCACACCATCCGGAAGGTCGTAAGACCAATAATCTCTCTGCTGTTTAAGAATCTTAATCGCTTCTTTGATTTCCATAATTATTATCCCTTGTGTTTTTCTTTTGTGCCGTTTCCTTTGGGTCGCTGGTTAGCCTTTCACCCATTAGTTCTTTCCTTGCGAGGTTAAGTAGTCTTGATGAGTTTTCTTTTGCTAACCTCATCGTATCCTTTTCCGTAAACTCATCGCCAGTAACTACTTTATACTCGCCACTTTTAATCTGCGGCCTGAATTTAATGTTAAATGGTATTTTCATCTTCTTTCTCTTTTAGGCTTTCACCGGGTTATTTTTACAGATACAAATTTCAATATCATCTCCGCCAATCACATAAGGAGTATCTTTGTCTTCCTCATAAAGCAATGTGATTAAATGAAGCCGTTGGTCTGAACTTTCGCTTACCGGGTTACTGGATTCTACACAATGAGCTTTGATAAACTTATACTGCCCAGCCAACCACTCTACTCTGGCTTGGAATGAATCCTTTGCAATTTCTCTTGGATATTCCATATCGACAGGTGGCTCATAATCGCCTGTACCCCACTGACCACAACTTGGCTCATCTGGAAATTCTTTATTTGCATATTTTTCTACCGCCTCGTCAACATCGGAGGGAAGGGAAGGCTGGGAAAGTGCTTCAAGAGCAACTTTCAGGGCTTCGACTATTCTTGGATGTTCTTCTGAAAGATAACCAAAGTTCTCTTGCAGAGTTAAACGTGCTTCTTCTTTTGTCATTTTTACATTTGGTTAAGTTTGTCAATTACCATCTGAAACGCTTCTGCTTTTGAAAGGCATATCTTACTTGCACCTCGCCCATTCAACGGTAATTCATATACGTGCTTCATGTCTTTTGCCCACTCCAGCAGAGCGTCCTTGCAGAGGTACTCGTGTGCAATTGTATTTTCTGCTGAATGAGTATATTTATGCCATTCTGTACTGAACACTCCATCAGAATATTGTTCGATATAAATATTATCTGGTGCTTTCATTTGCTTTCCTCCCCTCGTTGTGCTTTTACACCATCATTATAACCTTCAGTATATCCGTGCTTGTAACAATCTCGATAATCTCGTGAATTTCTCCCCAAGATATATCCCAAAAAAACCATAAATAAACAAATAAAAATACCTCCAATCATTGTTATTCCTCCTTTCTTGCGATAAGTCCAAGTTCATAGAAGTGACGAGCAATAGAATCGAATTGTTCATTTACTATATTCGCAGACTCTAACCCCATTCCCTCATCAATAGGCTCGCATTTTGCCCACTCCATGTCAATTTCTTTCTCCAAATCCACTTCCGGCTGCTCCTGCTTAAAGTCTTTTGGCCCAAAACCAAAGTTAAAGGCGTTCCCATTTGCAAAAAGTTTATCAATAAACTCTTTCATAACAGAACTGCATTCAACCTTGCCCTCTTTTAGTTCTGATATAGCCTTTTCATATCCAGCCTTCATCCCTTTCTGGAAATTATCCAGTAAGTCCGTTATATGCTTTTCCCTTTCTTTCTCATATTCCCTTAATTCAAAAGCTTTTCCTGCCGAGAAGAAATGGTATGCGGCTTTAGTCCTTTCATCATCAAAAGCAAGGTCTTCTCCGTAATACTCTTCTATTTCAGCGCGGACATCATTAGGCTGCTCCTGCTGGAGAGGTTGTCCAAACTTTTTGTTCTTTCTAAACGCTTCTTGTGCCACCCAATCTTTTTTGTCAAGAATAAGAATGTCTGATTGCTCCTGCTGGAGAGAGTCAATGATGTCAAGGATTTCACTCTTTGCATATTCATAGTAATCATCTGATTCACTTATGCAGCTTTCAGAACGGAGTTTATTTATCTCGGCAATTAGTTTCTCGGAATCAATGTATTTCATATCTATTTCCCATAAAATAAGTCACAAGTCTGCCCTTTTCTCCACACAGCGGTATGACAGCCGTTTACATAAGCACAATAGGAACACCCTTGTTTGTCTTTCATTATTTTCTTATGCCCTTCTATCTGCTCTTGCACATATTCTGGGTCATTGTCACTATACTCATAGTATCTCATAGGCTAAAGTAGTTTTTTAAGGTCACGCATCAGTTCTTCGTAATCATAAAGAATCGGATTGATTTCATCCCAAAGGTGATGATGGTGGAATATCGTTCTCACTTCATACAGTGCCTTCATTTGCTCCTCGCTGGGCTTCCAATAAGTCTGGGGACGGAAGGATTTGAGTTTGTCTTCCATTTCACAAATAAACTCAGCCTCATCTGGTGTAAACAAACTCCGCTCGTCGTTTCCTTGATGCTGACTTATTTTATAACTAATCACTGCAAGCATCTTCTTTTCCTTCTCGCTCCACTCTGTGGACTTCTGCTCGCTTACAACCTCACCCACCTTCTTGCCGACATCAAAGCCTTCGAGATACAACGGGTGGTTCATCTTCTCCTCGGCGGTGAGAGGTTCTTTCTGCCTTTCGAGGTAGGCAATAAATTGCTTCATTTTTTCAGCATGTTCGGGGATTGAGCATTGGGGTATCTCTGATTCGAAGAAGAAAATCAGCTCTTTCCTTATCCTCTCGTCCTCGCTCTCCTTGAGTTCGGGAAAATAGTGTTCCGCATCTTCTTTGTCGGAGCCAGTGAGGGTAGGATGCAATTCGCGCATCCAGTTCAGAGCCTCATCGTAGGCTTTTGCTTTTTGTTCTGTTGTCATAACTATAAAGTTTTTAGTTGGTTGAGGTAAGAGGACTCGAACCTCTACTGACAGAACCAAAATCTGTAGTGCTACCGTTACACCATACCTCAAAAGACTACTTTATCAAGCCGTACAGCCCGATAAGGAGAGAAGCAGCTCCGACACCTGCAAAGAACAGGTGGGCGAAAATTCCCATTGACAGGAAAGTTTCTTTCGTGAATGAGAACTTGGGCAGATAGTCATACTTCTGCATAAGCCCCCATCCTGCTAACAGTATTACTCCGAATACTGTCAGAACCAATGCTGTGAATAAATCCATAGTTTGAAGTTTTATAGTAAAACAAGTTTCGTCATCCACACATCCTTATCCTGATTCTCCATATCATCAAGAATTTCATCGATGCAGCCAGGAATTTTGTATTTGTCGGGGACTTCCACCGACAGGAGAAGGTTCAGGGTTTTCATATTGCAATAGCTTTCAGCATTTCAGCCTTCACGGGGTTGAGCTCCGCTATCTGGCTATACTTGGTAACGAAGGCGGACATCTCGTCTTTAGCCTGGTTAAGCAGGTCCTTATAGGCCACGTCATTGTGGATTGCCTCCGTGATGGGGATGTATGAGCGGCCGGCATCCTCTGCCCTGGAGACGTTTACCATTGCGCGCACTTTGCAGGTTACATTCTCGTTGACCACTATCACCGTAATGTTGTTGATGAGCTTGCGCGCCTGTTCCTTGCGGTACATGGCCGCCGCAACCGTGTCATCCCACTGGAAGCAGCCATGCAGGACCGCCCGTTTCGACTTGCTTTCCTCCACGACCAGTTCCGGCTTGAGGATGCCGTGTTTCCGGCGGATTCGCTCAAGCTCCTCCGCTGCCTTGTCTGCGGTTACTCCCTTGTACAATCCGGGAGTGATGAATGAATACTTACTTTCCATTGGTTTTGTGTTTTGTTATCCTTGCCTGCCATACCATACCGTGTACTACCGCACCCAGCAACGCCCCGCCAATCCTGCCTTACCGCACCACACCCAGTCTATCCGGGACAGACCACGCCATAGCGTTCCTGCCTTACCTCACCCCGTCTCTCCGGGACGAACCGGACACTGCCAAGCCTGTCCGTTCCTGCCTAATCGCCCGCCACCTTGAACAGCCCGAACGAACCGCTGTTCGACTTCTCCGGCCTCCATTCGCCGACGCCGCAAGTGAAGCCCGCTGCGCTACACAGGCCGACTATTTCCTTCTCGCTTATCACATCCGCGAGGAACTGGATGCGCAGCACTGCGCTCCATGAAGGAAACTCAGCCCGGTAGCGCGGTGAAGCCACCTTGTTTATAGCTCCGACGCGCACCATATCCTCACGCATCCGCGGCTCCCCGTTAATCCTGACAAGGGCTGCGCCCTGTGCGCTGGTGCCGTCCGCGAGAACGTGGAACGACGAGCGCGTGACAGTCATCGGCCTTCCGTAAGTACGGTATGCGGCAGTTACCATTGCTGCCTTGAACGCGACGGCCGGGAATCCGTAAGTGACACCGTCCTCGAAGACGTACAGGCTTTTTTCGTATTGCTCCTGCGGATCTGCGATGTGCTTCTTCTTACCTCCCTGCTTGAGTCCCAGCTCAACCTTGCCGATTTCTTCTATCTGCTGTTTCGCCTTCTCGTCGAAGCGGGAGACGATAAGCGGTGCAATACCCACGATGGGGATTTCGATGGTTCTCAAATTGAGGGTTGCCACAATCTCTTTGGCTGGTTCCTGTGTTTGTTTCTTTGTTGCCATAATGTTGGTTGGTTAATGGTTGTAGTTTTTTTATACGCTCTTGAGTTTCATCTCGGGCAGTTCCAGGAGTCCCGCGTCGCCTGCGTTTCGCAGCTCGCGGAAGAATCTCGCGTCGGCATCCATCTCCGACTGTCTCTGCATGCGGAAGATTATGTTCGACGCCCGTACCTTCTTCTCGCTTGCGAGGAATCCGCGCAGGAACCCCAGCAGGGAGATGGATGTCAGTCCGTAGTAGTCGCCGTACTCGCGGTTCACGCCCTTGCGGAATGCCTCCTGTATCTCCGGAAGTGTCAGCTCCCGCAGCGCCGGCTCCTCCGCCGTGCATTTGTCCGTCGCGTAGGGGCAGCGGGCGGCGAAGCGGCAGCCGGGCTTGGG
>ERZ842401.651-NODE-651-length-50845-cov-24.787911_pt1 | contig 50845 bp, 28 predicted proteins | sample MGYA00521270_ERZ842401 | MGnify/ENA primary metagenome ERZ842401 (study PRJEB31892, sample SAMEA3878208) | bioreactor metagenome | biome: Moose rumen | place: Sweden | collected 2011-10 | study: EMG produced TPA metagenomics assembly of the PRJEB12797 data set... | reverse complement strand
GCCGAAGCCCCGCCACACGACGAACTCCAACCACCGCTACCACAAGTACAAGAACCTGATAAAGGGCTTTGTCCCAGTCGCAGCCAACCAGCTTTGGGCAGCCGACATTACCTATATCGCCCTTGCTGGCGGCGACGTGTGCTACCTGCACCTGATTACCGATGCCTACTCGCACAAGATTGTGGGCTGGGCACTGGCCAGGACACTCAGGGCAGCCATCTCCATGGAGGCACTGAGGATGGCCATCAACCAGGCCGTGGCCATGTCCGGCAGCGAAATCCTCAGTGGACTCATTCACCACTCCGACCGTGGCGTGCAGTACTGCTGCGATGCCTACGTAGCCATGCTAAAGGCACATGAGATCACCATCTCCATGTGTGAGGACTATAATCCCACCGACAACGCCGTCGCCGAGAGTGTCAACGGAAAAATAAAGGTGGAAAGTGTCTACCGACAGAAGTGCTTCAACTCCTTTGAGCATGCCTACAGCGTGATAGCGCGCTATATCCACTTCTACAACTATCGGCGCCCCCACATGAGCATCGGCTACAAGATACCCGCCGTGGCGCATCTGGAGCAGGGAGAGCAGAAAAAGATGTGGAAAAACAAAGTTTATCCTAAAAAACAGACCGGGAATGAAAATAATTTCGTATCTTTGCCAAGCCGAACAACCAGTCTGGGCGACGGCGTATGCCAGCGCACCTGACAAAAAACTGAATGCCCCATCGAGGGGCATCCAGTTTTGCCGAACAAACCAGCCCGGGCTCTGCGTGTCCAGCATGGCAGAAGTGTCAACAAAAACAGCACAGCTTTTTCGCTTGTGTCTACCGATTCAGTACGACTACAAAACTACTGTCTACTGTTTCAGTTAATGAAGAGAAAAAGTGTCTAGTGAAATCAGGAAAAGTCAAAAAAACTATGGGGAAAGTGGTAGATACCCCCCTGGAAACTGTTGGTTTACGGCAGGGAAACGGGTAGTTTCCCGGGGGGTATCGAGAATTGAGCGGCCGCTGAAAAGTATTTGAGCGCCCGCTGAAAAGTATTTGAGCGGCCGGTGAAAAGTATTTGAACGCCCGCTGAAAACCTTAATCTACAAAATCTTTGTTTAAGGCCTTCATCACGGTTCAACGGCAAAGGTACGAAAAAGTGCTGGCAAATGCAAGAAAAACACGCAGTTTTTTGCATCGTCTTCAATTTTTTTGTACCTTTGCAATGAATTCCGTAAGTGGATGCCATAGACTCACCTTTAACAAAGAACAAAGTAAATAGAAATGAGGTACAGAATTACATTGCTCTTGCTGCTCATGGCTGCGCTCACTACGGGTGAGGCACTGGGGAGTGTAGTGAAGTCGCTCAACGTGAATGCTTGTCTGCATAAGGACGGCTCGTGTACCATAGAAGAACATTGGGTCATTGACCTTGACTCAGAGGACGCCAAGACCGAATGGTACGTGGCGCACAAGCTGATAGACGGCATTACGCTCACGGGCCTGACGGTAGAGGGCTTTGTGCCCGGACAGGAGGGACTCGTGCCGTTTGTGACGCTCAGCCACTGGGACCTGGATGCCAGCCGACAGGAGAAGGCCGGCAAGTGTGGTCTGGCCAATGGCGGTCAGGAGGTTTGCTGGGGTTTTGGCGACTATGGTGAGCATGAATACATCGTAAGATACACGCTTGGCCATCTTGTCAAGAGCTACGACACGTGTGACGGTTTCAACCATTGCTTTGTAGATATGAACTGCCCCGTGGAGCAGGCGCAGGTGACGATTACTGCTGCCGACAGCATTGCCCTTTCAGAGGAGAATACCCGCCGCTGGGCTTTCGGCTACGAAGGGGCGGTGGTGTTCGAGGGCAACAGCGTGGTGGCTACCCCGGAAGGAGTCCTCGATCCGGGCGGGCGCATCACCGTGATGCTGGAAATGGACAAAGGCATGTTTGCCCCCGACAGCCAGGCCGATGAGTCGTGGGCCGACCGGAAGCAGCGTGCCTTGGACGGCAGCGACTATGGAGATGACGACGACCTGAGCTTCTGGGAGTGGGTTGTGCTTATTCTGCTGTGTCTCTTGGCTTTGGTAGCTTTCATTTTGCAGGACTTTATTGTCGAAATAGTGCTCATGGTGTGCTGGACGTTGCTCTGCGCGCTGTGGTGGGTGGTATCGCTCTCGCCGTTGCGTACATGGCGCCGGCGCAAGAAGCTGGGTATAGCCGAGGGCCGCTATTTCCGCTCTGTGAAGTCAGAGTGGACGCTGGTGCAGAACAAGATGGTCGTGGACGAACTGTCATACCTATTCGGCATGAGCGACGACCGTATTATTAGTGCTGTGTTGCTCCGGCTGATGGCTAAAGGCTATGTGACCGTTGTGCGTGAGGAGTGGAAGGGAAAGCAGCGTGACATGTTGCGTATAGTGACCCCCGCAGACCACGTGGACTCCAGGTCAGAAGGCGACGGGAGGCTGATGAGCCACGCCCTGAAACTGCTGACGCTGGCATCGGGCGACGACTTGGTGCTGCAGCCCGATGAGTTCAAGAAATGGTGCAAGCAGAAGAAGAACCGCTCCTACCTGAGGGCGTTCGTAGGTCTGTTAAAGCCGAAGAGCGACCAGAAATACCTTGAGCGTAACGCAGCCGACCTTTTTGGCATGAAGCAGTTCCTGAACGACTTCACCCTGCTGAACGAGCGCGCAACGATGGAGGTGCACCTGTGGGATGAGTACATGGTCTATGCTGCGTTCTTCGGTCTGACCGACAAGGTACGTGCTGAGATGAAGAAGATTTGTCCTGAATATCTTGAGATGTCGAAACTGGGCCAGAGCTTAGAGGTGGCCCGGGAGAAGGACTTTGTCTATATGTTCAGCAGTTCCATCTACAGCTCAGCGTCGAGTGCCGCCGAGCGTGCTACCAGCAGGTCTCGCTCGTCTTCGGGCTACAGAAGCTCGTCGTCGAGAAGCGGCGGTGGCGGCAGCTCAGGCGGCGGTGGTGGCGGCGGACGATAAAAAAAGTACACACAATATGGGCACACACTATTCAAAGAAAGAAGAATACTGGAACTCTTGGTCACATGCCGGTGGCATCCTCTTGGGGGTTGTCATTGGCATTGTGTTTCTCTATATGTGTTTTAAGGGGGAGAACGGCTGGGCGCGCCTGGGCGTGTCGCTCTATCTCTTCGGCATGCTGGGCTCCTACATCGCCTCGACGGTCTATCATGCCGTCAGCCAGCGCTCGAAGTGGCGCGAACGCTTCCGCCGTTGGGACCATGCCGCCATCTACTGGCACATTGCCGGCAGCTATTCGCCCCTGACGCTCACGGCATTGCGCCAGCAGGACTACTGGGGGTGGGGGCTGTTCTCGTTTGTGTGGCTCTGTGCCATTGCGGGAACAATCATCAGCTTCATTCACCTGAAGCAGCACTCCAACATTGAGACGTTCTGCTTTGTCGGCATGGGGCTGAGTGTGCTCGTGGCCTTCAAACCGCTGCTCGACACAGTAAGCACGGCGGCGGTGGTGTGGATTATTGCCGAAGGTGTCTGCTACATTACGGGAGCCGTCTTCTATAGTATTAACAAGAAGAAGTACATGCATACGGTCTTCCACTTCTTCGTTCTGGCGGGAAGCCTCTGCCACATCGTTGCCGTGTGGGATGTGCTGATGGACTATCTGTAGTAAGGGGTATGAATACCAGAGAACTGTACGACATACTGGACGAGCTGTCGCAGGCTGGACCGTCGGCGGCGGGCAACCGGCGCATGTACGAAATACTCATGCTGGCTTGTAACGAGGCGACGAAGGATGAGGCTACGGGGTTCGGAAACCTGTTTTCGAAGGTGGAGTATCTCTGTAAGCGCCACCACATCGGGATGAAGGACCGGGTGGCCGTTCAGCAGATGCGCCGAAGGGCCAACAGCAGCGAGGTGTCGTCACCCGAGCAATGGCTACAGGACATCAGCGTTCTGCGCTATTTTGTTGCGGTGATTGGTGGGGAGAGGGTCGAAGGTCAGCGCTCAACGCTCAACCCTCAACGCTCAACCCTCAACCCTCAACCCTCAACGCTCAACGCTCAAAGAAGCATTGTTCAGCAATGGGACGGGCGCTACATTCATGCTACGACGAGTGACGGGGAAATCATCATAGACTATGGCGAGGGGGAGGACGGTCTTGACCAGACATACCTGAACGGGCTGCTGCATGAAGGGATGCAGCTCAATGTGCTGGAAGCAAAGCCGTGTGCCACCGACGGGCAGACCCCGTGTGTGCGTGGACTCGTGGTGGTGGAGCCCGACTTCCTGATAGACATTTCGGCCCTTGCGGCACTCTTTACCGACTATGGGCACCACGAGCTGCTTTACACCGTAGGACGGCTGCAGCAACGTGCCAACAGCCAGGCCATCCTGCTGGGTCTCTTTGCCGGTGCCGCCCTCGATGACATCATTAACCGTAGCGACTTCTCGTTTGGCCGTACGCTCATGGAGTCGTTCCGCGAGCAGGCTCTGCAGTTCTGTACGTGCCCTGACTTTTCGCCGCTGACCTTCAAGGCCGACGCCGCCCAGCAGGTGAAGAACCTGCAGGAGGTGGTCGGGGTGCTGTTTGGGCAGACGGCCAGCCGTGAGAAGGCCATTCTGGAACCATCATTTGTCTGTGAGGCATTAGGGTTGCAGGGGCGAGTTGACCTGATGACCACCGACCTGCGCCTGCTGGTGGAGCAGAAGGCAGGAAAGCTGTGGGGGCAGCCCTTAAAATACAAGGAGCAGCACTATGTGCAGTTGTTGCTTTATTATGGTGTGTTACGCTATAACTTCGGACTGAGTGATGAACTCATAGACATGCGCCTGCTCTACAGTCGATATCCGGCCCACGAAGGGTTGATGGTGGTCAACTTCTACCGCACGTTGTTCCGTGAGGCCATAGCCCTGCGCAATCGGGTGGTGGCGCAGGAGTTCAGCATAGCCCGCGAAGGCTTCGGCAGCATTGTGCCACAGTTGACGGTAGATGGTGTTTATGGGAGTAAAGGGACGAAGGAGGACACCTTCTTCAAACGCTACATTGCTCCGAAGATAGAGCAGCTCAATGAACAGATTACCACATTGAACGCTGTGGAGCGGGCTTATCTGGAGGAGCAGATGAACTTCGTCTATCGCGAACAGCTGTACAGCAAACTGGGGTCACAACAGGGGTTAGGCAATGCTGCGGCAGACCTGTGGAACATGCCGTTGAGCGAGAAACGTGAGACGGGCAATATTTTTACCGGACTGGTCATTACCGACAGGGCACAATCAGCAGAAGGTCGTGGCTATGACCTGCTGACGCTGAGTGTACCTGAGCAGGGCGATGACTTCCTGCCCAACTTCCGGCGTGGTGACATGGTCTATCTGTATGCCTATACAGGCGAGCCGGATGTCAGGCATAGCCTGCTCTTCCGAGGTCGTCTGCTGACCATTGAGACCAACCGCCTCGTGGTAAGACTGAACGACCGGCAGCAGAACCCAAAAGTGTTTAGTCCCTCACTCTATGCCCTTGAGCACGACACGTCAGACATTGGCACCGTGAGTGCCATACGGTCGCTGATGGCTTTTGCTGCGGCACCGGCAGAAAGGCGGCAGCTGCTGTTAGGCGAACGTGTGCCACAGGCCGATACCACCCAGCAGCTCTCTCGCAGCTATCATCCTAACTACGACGATATCCTGTTGCGCCAAAAACAGGCTCGCGATTACTTCCTGCTGGTAGGGCCTCCCGGTACGGGCAAGACCTCAATGGCTCTCCGTTTCATGGTGGAGGAGGAGCTGGCGGCTCCCCATTCTTCACAGCATTCGGTGCTGCTTCTTTCCTATACCAACAGGGCGGTAGATGAGATGTGCGGCATGCTGATGGATGCCGGCATTGATTTCCTGCGGTTAGGCAATGAGACCTCCTGCGACGAGCGCTTTAGTGGCTACTTGCTGGATGCTGCCTTGGGCGATGCTCCCAAGTTGGAAACCATACGTCAGCGCATTCAGCAGACGCGCGTCGTGGTAAGTACCACCGCCACCCTGCAGTCGCGGCCGTTTATTTTCCAGCTCAAGCATTTCTCGCTATGCGTGGTTGACGAGGCATCACAGATATTAGAGCCAAACATCATCGGACTGCTGGCCAGCAGGGCTGTTGGCCGCTTTGTGCTCATTGGCGACTACAAACAGCTGCCCGCCGTGGTGCAGCAGCCTGGCACCTACGAGTCACTCTTTGAACGCCTCATTCGCTGGGAGCGCAGCCAGGGGCGTCGGCAGTTCATGGGCACCCTGCGCAAGCAAGGCCGCATGCACCCCGAAGTGGCAGCCTTTGCCAACGAAATGTTCTACAAGGAAGAACGCCTGGAGCCGGTGCCCTGCGAACACCAGACCGACACCAGCCTGCACTATGACGAACCATCAGAAGACGAACTCGACGACCTGCTGAAGACCAGAAGGGTCATGTTTTTGGACTGTGGACAACGGGACTTGTCCACCCCTCAACCCCCAACATCCGACAAGGTGAATGCCGCTGAGGCCCGTATTGTGGCCGACTGGCTACGCCGAATCTACAGGCAATACGGGGCAGACCGCTTTGACAGCAACAAGACGGTTGGTGTCATTGTGCCCTACCGTAACCAGATAGGCATGATACGCCGGGAGATAGAGCAGCTGGGCATACCAGCCCTGCAGCAAGTGTCTGTTGACACGGTGGAACGTTACCAAGGCTCTCAGCGTGATGTCATCATTTATTCGTTCACCGTGCAACACCGTTATCAGTTAGATTTCCTCACGGCAAACTGCTTTGAGGAGAATGACCGAATAATTGACCGCAAACTGAATGTGGCCCTGACCCGGGCCCGCAAGCAACTACTGATAACGGGCTGCGCTGCCGTATTGCAACACAACCCGTTATTCGCAGAGTTTATCCGAAGGTATGGACTATAGTTTCTATAGAGGCTATAGTTTCTATAGAATATTATCTCACGCCGCCGCCAGAGCCGCCGCCCGAGAAACCTCCGCCACCGCCAGACGATGCCCAGCCGCCACCGCCCGACGAGCCGGACTGCTCTTTCTGGACGTCGTGAATGCCGGATAAAGTGGCAAGGGTAACAGCAGGAAGCACGTCGGTATTGTTCAGCTGACGGAAGATTTCATCCATCTTCAGGTATTCAGGATTAATCTGTTTCATGTCCTTACGCACCTGGTCGGCAATGCCGAACAGCTCAGCAAAGACCAGATAGTCCTTCCAAAGGGCTACCTCTGTTGCATGGCGCTGGTCAGCAAGGGTGAAGTCCTGCAAGAACAACTTCATGCCCAGCACCTCACGAACGTTCTTCATGTCTTTGCTACATGCTTTGAGTGAGCGCTGCGGCTTGAGCATATTAATAAATGATTCTACTTCAGAAGTGTTGTAGTTCATCCATCTTTCCAACTCCTTGGGCTGTAACACGCCGTCATCACCTGCCGCCTTCAAGAACATGGAGTGAAGTTTCTTTAGTAAGTAAAGTGTAGGCGTGTCCTTATCAGCTATCAGTGGCTTAATGGCAATGAGCTTTTTCAGTTTAGGACTTCCGCCAGTCAGTTTGGCAAAGCCGGTGGGGTTCACCCAATGGTCTTCAATGGCCAATGCTTTCATGCTGATCAGCTTCAGCACGAGGGCACTGATGATGTTTTTTTGGTCATACTTGCCATAACTATAGGCCTCCAGCACCTCGTAGCTGCGCTTCAGGTCACCGCCATAAGGCAGGTCACGGAACCACAGCAGGTCCTTCTTTGCCTGATGGCGGAACCACCAGACGCGTATCAGGTAATAGCCAATTAAAAAAGGTGATAAAATAATGAAGAGGAGAACCGTGATGATGTCGCTGTCCCACTCGAAGCCATCACCGTCATTATAGTCGCTGTCTTCGAAGGCCTTGTCCTTTAACTGGTCAAATGACCCGCTCTCGGCAACCTCTGGATGCAGAAAGTCTTTCTCGAAGCGCAACATGACAATCATGGCCTCATCGCCAGACATGGATTCGGTAGTCTCGGCCACTACGGTGCCGTTCTCCCAGTTCACCGTGCCTTGGTAGCGGAAGGCCCACATCTTCACCTGGTCCTGCGGAATCTCTTTACCGTCCTCACGTACGAAGGTAATTTTGGCATGCTCTGCCGACGGCTTGATGTGAGGTGTTACAAACATGAAGTTGAAACCGTCAGCATCGTCATAACCGCGAACCATGCGGGTGACGGTGTAGCTTACGGTGTATGTGCGGTCGCCACTGTCGCCCAGTCCCCAGCATAGTTCATAGCCGTCACTCTTATAGACGATGCCGCAACGGCCGGCCTTTTGGCTGCGGCTGGCATCTATGTCCCACGAGCCGATATTCGTGAACTCTCGTCCAGTCTCGTCGCTGACGGTCAGGTCATGCACCTCGCTGCTGCCCAGGTTGCCAATGACGATGTAACACTCCGTGCCGTCGGTGCCAACGTCCATGTGACGCACTTCGGTAATGCGGGCATCACCGTTGTCGGCCAGGCTTACCGTCATGTCGAGGTCATAAAGCGTGTGGCCGGCTTGTGCCGTCGTAAAGACAAGCAACAGCAGCACCAGGGCTGTTAACTTACTTCTGAAATGCTCCATCGATGTCAGGATAGCCGGATTTCTTCTCTTCGTCAACAGTCAGGTACTCCTTCTCGCCGAAGTGTAGCATACTGGCTACGAACGATGACGGGAACTGGCGTACCATCTGGTTCATCTTAGTGGCCGTGTCGTTATAGACCATACGGCTCATACGAACATTTTCCTCATATTGAGTCATGCCGTCCATGGCTTTGATGTACATAGAGTCGGCTTTCAACTCGGGGTAGGCTTCGGCAACGGCCATGAGGCGGCCCATGACCTCACCGATGACGCTCTGCTGCTCATTTATCTGTCCGGCAGTCTGCACATTGCTGATGCGGCGTGCATTGATGGTGTTGGTCAGCGTCTCAGACTCGTGCTGTGAATACTTGGCAGCCATCTTGACAAGTCCGGTAATGGCATCCCAACGGGAATTAAGCTGTACGGCAATCTGACCCATAGCATTCTTACAGAACTCGTCGAGACTTACCAGCTTACGCTGTGTCATGATGAAATAGGCCACTAAGGCAATAGCAACTACGACCAACAGGCCGAAGAACAATAAAACAAGAATTAATAATACTTCCATGATTGAAAATTTTTTATAGTTAATGATTTGGCCACAAAGATACAAAATAATTCATAATTTGTAATGCTTAATCATAATTTTTTTTTAACTTTGTTCCCGTTATGAGTGAAATGGAAAACATAGAATTGCGGAAACTTGCCATCGGATACCGTTCGAAAGGCAATGAAAAGACCGTTGCCAGCGACATTTCGGCAACCGTGAACGGGGGTGAACTGACCTGTTTGTTAGGGCAAAACGGCATAGGCAAATCAACGCTGCTGCGTACCCTGTCTGCCTTCCAACCGGCACTGGGGGGTGAAATCTTCATTAATGGTACATCACTAAGCTCATTTACTGATAAAGAACTGAGCCGTCACCTTGGCGTGGTACTGACAGAGAAGCCTGACCTGCGTAACATGACAGCCCGAGAACTCGTGGAATTAGGCCGCTCACCTTATACTGGCTTCTGGGGTGGACTGACGGCCGATGATGAACAGGTGGTGGAGGAGGCCCTACAGTTGGTAGGCATCAGTTCACTTGCTCAGCGGCTGGTGCACACGCTCAGTGACGGTGAGCGGCAGAAGGTCATGATTGCCAAAGCATTGGCTCAGCAGACACCCATTATTTTCCTGGACGAACCGACAGCCTTTCTCGACTTTCCGAGTAAGGTGGAGATGATGCAGTTGTTAGGGCGTCTGGCACACGAACAGCAGAAAACCATCTTCCTTTCTACCCACGACGTAGAGCTGGCCCTGCAGCTGGCTGACCGCATCTGGCTCATGGAGCGCAGCGGCATTTCTATTGATACTCCATGCGGACTGGCCGATGACGGAACATTGAGCCGGTTCTTTGAGCGGGACGGCATCACTTTCGATAAGACGGCGTTAACAATTCATGTCAGAAAAGCCCTATAGTGTTAAGAAAACAAAAATTCTCCTATATATATAATGTGTAACCAAAACTTTCCTCTACCTTTGCAGCCCAAATAAAAGTTAAAAGGCAAAGAAGATGCAAAAGAATTTGGTAATTGTAGAGTCGCCGGCTAAAGCCAAGACGATAGAGAAATTTCTTGGAAAGGACTTTAAAGTCATGTCAAGTTATGGCCATATACGTGACCTGAAACGACATGAGATGAGTATTGACACCAAGACATTGGAACCCGAATACGAAATTCCAGAAGAGAAGCAGAAACTGGTAAAAGACCTGAAAGCCAGTGCCAAGAAAGCCGAAAAGGTTTGGTTGGCAAGTGATGAAGACCGTGAGGGAGAAGCCATCTCCTGGCACCTTTGTGAAGTGCTGGGCCTGGATGAAGAGAAGACGAGTCGAATCGTATTCCACGAAATAACAAAACCAGCTATTTTAGAGGCTATAGAGCATCCACGCAGAGTAGATATGAATCTGGTGAATGCTCAGCAGGCCCGTCGTGTGCTTGACCGACTGGTAGGCTTTAAGCTGTCACCTGTGCTCTGGCGCAAGGTGAAGCCCGCCTTGTCAGCAGGTCGCGTACAAAGTGTGGCTGTTAGGCTCATTGTGGAGCGTGAGCGTGAGATACAGGCATTCAATAGTGAAGCCTATTACAGTGTGAATGCCGTCTTTGCCATTACTAATGCTGACGGTTCGCAGACAGAGGTAAAGGCTCAGCTTGACCGTCGCCTGAAGACACACGAGGAGGTAGAACAGTTCCTGAACCTTTGTAAAGAGGCTGACTACGTCGTTGATAACGTGAGCAAAAAGCCGTTGAAGCGCACGCCAGCACCTCCCTTTACCACCTCAACCCTTCAACAGGAAGCTGCACGCAAGCTGGGTTTCACAGTAAGCCAGACCATGATGGTAGCCCAGCACCTCTATGAAAGCGGGCGCATTACGTACATGCGTACCGACTCGGTCAACTTGTCAGGACTGTGTATTAATGCCAGCAAGGAGGAAATCAAGAAGGTCTATGGTGAGGAGTACAGCAAGCCCCGCCAGTACCATACCAGTTCGAAGGGTGCTCAGGAGGCCCACGAGGCTATTCGTCCTACCTACATGGATGTAACGGAGATAGAGGGAACGTTGCAAGAGCGTCGCCTCTATGAACTGATATGGAAGCGCACCATAGCCAGTCAGATGGCTGATGCAGAATTGGAGAAGACGACAGTAGATATTAAGTTAGGCAACCAGCAGCCTACTTTCGTTGCCCAGGGTGAAGTAGTGAAATTTGATGGTTTCCTGAAGGTATATAGAGAGTCATTTGACGACGAAGATGCCCATGACGAGGAGAACAGCCATCTGTTGCCCCCGCTGAAGAAGGGTCAGGTGCTGGAGCGCCGTGAGATAACGGCTATTGAACGTTTCAGTCAGGGTCCTCAGCGCTATACCGAGGCATCGCTCGTCCACAAGATGGAAGAGCTGGGCATTGGTCGTCCGTCAACTTATGCTCCTACCATTTCCACTATTCAACAGCGTGAGTATGTGCAGAAGGGTGACAAGAAAGGTACGGAGCGTTCCTATACCGTTGATACACTGAAAGGCAAGCAGGTGACTCAGAAGACACGTAAGGAGATGGTAGGCTCAGATAAGGGAAAACTGCTTCCCACCGATGTCGGCATTGTGGTGAACGACTTCCTAATGCAATACTTCCCGGGCATCATGGACTATAACTTCACAGCCAAGGTGGAGCAGGATTTCGATAAGATAGCTGAAGGCAAGGAGAAGTGGAACGACATGATGGAACACTTCTACAAGGACTTTGAGCCCACGGTAGAGAACACGCTGAACGCCCGTCAGGAGCGTCGCGTCGGTGAGCGCGAACTGGGTATCGACCCGAAGAGCGGACGCCCAGTCTTCGTGAAGATAGGACGCTTCGGCCCTGTAGTGCAGATTGGCACTGCCGACGATAATACCAAGCCCCTGTTTGCCCAAATACCGAAAGACAAGAGCATGGAGAATATCACGTTGGAAGAAGCGCTGGAGTTGTTTAAGCTGCCCCGTGAGGTGGGTGAGTTTGAAGGCACGACGGTGACTATTGGTGCAGGTCGTTTTGGCCCGTACATACTTCACAACGGGAAGTACACTTCCCTGCCCAAGGGGGCAGACCCCATGGCAGTAACACTTGACGAAGCTGTTGAACTTATTAAGGAGAAGCGTGCGCAGGAAGCTAAGCGCCACCTGAAAATGTTTGCAGAAGACGATAAGCTCGAGATACTGAATGGTCGTTACGGTGCCTACATTGTCTATGACGGCAAAAACTACCGTTTGTCTAAGGCCATGCAGGAGCGTGCTGCCGACCTTACCTACGAAGAGTGCATGGCTATTGTGAACAAGAAGTGAGTAAACGAATAAAAGGGTGTCGTGCGTAGAATTATTTTAATCGGCTATATGGGCTCCGGCAAGACCACTGTGGGCAAGGCACTTGCCAAAGAGCTGGGTCTGCAGTTCTATGACCTTGACTGGTATATAGAAAGTCGGCGGCGCAAGACGGTGCCACAGCTCTTTGCAGAACGGGGCGAGGACGGATTCCGTGAAATAGAGCGCAATATGCTGCACGAAGTGGCAGAGTTTGAGGACATTGTCCTGAGTTGCGGTGGCGGCACACCCTGCTTCTTTGACAACATGGACTACATGAACCGGCAGGGCGAAGTCATCTGGCTGAAGGCCGATGCCGAAGTCTTATATAAGCACCTGTTGATGGGCAAGACCGAGCGCCCGCTGCTGAAGGGCAAGTCACCCGACGAGCTCATTGCTTTTATCCGTGAGCAGTTGGAGAAGCGCGAACCTTTCTATGCCAAGGCACATCACGTGCTGGACGTCAGTCTGATGGATACCTATGAGAAGATAAATATTTCAGTAACCAAAGCAAAAGAACTGTTGCAGCTATGAAGAAATGGACGATTGAGGACTCTAAGGAGCTCTACAACATCAATGGCTGGGGAACCAGCTATTTCGGCATCAATGAACAAGGCAATGTCTATGTGACACCGTGTAAGGACGGCACGCAAATAGACATCCGTGAAGTGATGGACGACTTGTCACTGCGCGATGTGCAGTCGCCGGTGCTGCTTCGTTTTCCCGACATTCTCGATAACCGCATTGAGAAGACTTGGAGTTGTTTTAAGAAAGCCAGCAAGGAGTATGACTACAAAGGTGACAACTATGTGGTCTATCCCATCAAGGTGAACCAGATGCAGCCAGTGGTTGAGGAGATTATTTCCCATGGTCGTAAATTCAACCTTGGACTCGAAGCCGGTTCCAAGCCGGAGTTGCATGCTGTCATCGCCATGCAGTGCCAGAGCGACTCCATCATTATTTGTAATGGTTATAAGGATCAGAGCTACATTGAGCTGGCTTTGCTGGCACAGAAGATGGGCAAGCAGATCTTTATCGTTGTAGAGAAGATGAACGAACTGGAAATCATTGCCCGCGAAGCCAAGAAACTTGATGTCCGTCCCAACATTGGTATCCGCATCAAACTGGCCAGCAGCGGTAGTGGTAAGTGGGAAGAGAGTGGCGGCGATGCCTCAAAATTTGGACTTACGAGTGCTGAACTCCTCGAAGCTTTGGAACTGCTTAACAAAAAGGACATGCGCGACTGCCTCCGGCTCATTCATTTCCACATTGGAAGCCAGATTACCAAGATACGGCGCATTCAGACAGCCCTGCGCGAAGCCTCACAGTTCTATATCCAGCTGCACAAAATGGGCTATAATGTAGATTTCGTTGACTGCGGAGGCGGATTAGGTGTTGACTACGACGGAACCCGCTCACCGTCGAGCGAGAGTTCTGTTAACTACTCTATTCAGGAGTATGTCAATGACTGTATCTACACCTTTGTAGAAGCAGCCAACAGGAATGACCTGCCTCACCCCAATATCATTACCGAAAGCGGACGTTCGCTGGCAGCTCACCACTCTGTGCTTGTCATTGATGTGCTGGAAACGGCTTCACTGCCCGAAATGCCCGAGGAGTTTGAGCCGGACGAGAATTCACACCAGCTTGTGAAGGATCTCTATGAGATATGGGACAACCTCTCGCCACGTAACATTCTTGAGGACTGGCACGATGCAGAACAGATACGTGAGGAAGTGCTGAACCTCTTTGCCCATGGCATTGTTGACTTGAAGACGCGTGCAGAAATAGAGGCCATGTACTGGAGTGTCTGCCACGAAATTAATGCTTTGGCAAAAAACCTCAAGCATGTGCCAGAGGAACTGATGAACATTGACAAGCTACTTGCTGACAAGTACTTCTGCAACTTCTCCTTATTCCAGAGCCTGAGTGACTCGTGGGCCATCGACCAGTTGTTCCCTATTATGCCTATACAGCGGCTTACCGAGCGTCCCACCCGTAATGCCACGCTGCAGGACATCACCTGCGATAGTGACGGTAAGATTGCTAATTTCGTTACCAATCGGCATAACTCCCACTCTCTGCCTGTTCATCCCCTGCGAAAGAACGAGCCCTACTATCTGGGTGTATTCTTGGTGGGAGCCTATCAGGAGATTCTTGGTGACATGCACAACCTCTTTGGTGACACTACAGCTGTTCACATTTCCGTTAAGGACGGTGGTTACCACATCGACCAGATTATTGACGGTGAGACAGTTGCTGAAGTGCTTGAATACGTGCAGTATGAACCAAAGAAACTGGTGCGTCAGCTGGAAATATGGGTAGCCAAGAGCGTTAAGCAAGGCAAGATAACGCTCGAAGAGGGCAAAGAGTTCCTCAGTAATTACCGTAGCGGACTCTACGGCTATACTTATTTGGAGTAATTCGAAAAGGAATCTTTTTATTAAGCTTTTTGGCTTGCGGCCTGTACCTGGGCCATGACGCGCAGAAAGTTACCGCCCCAGAGTTTCTGAATGTCAGACTCGCTGTAGCGACAAAGCAATAGCGTACGTGTGAAGTTCAGCAGTTCTGAGGCATTAGCCAGTCCGCGTACTCCTCCGTCACCGTCGAAGTCGGTGCCCAGTCCAACATGGTCAATGCCCATCACCTGTACGGCATGTTCCACATGCTTCATGACGTCATGGAGCGTGGCTTCGCCGTCACTACGCAGGAAGCCAGGGTAGAGTGTGATTTGCATGACACCGCCGGCAGCGGCCAGGGCACGCATTTGCTCGTCGGTAAGGTTACGCGGATGGTTGCAGAGGGCACGGCAACTGCTGTGTGAGCAGACAATAGGCTGGTTGCTGATGAGCAATGCGTCGAAGAAACTCTTCTCATTGGCATGGCTCAAATCGACCATAATGCCCAGACGGTTCATCTCGCGGATAACCTGTTCGCCGAAGAGTGACACGCCGTTGTGGGTGTTGCAGCCCTTGGCAGAGTCGCAGATGTCGTTGTCACCATTGTGACAGAGCGTCATGTAAGTGATGCCGCGCTGGGCGAAGTGGCGCAGGGTCTGCAGGTTGCCGTTGAGGGCCAGTCCGTTCTCGATGGCGAGCATGATAGACTTTCGCCCCTTGCGCTTGTCTTTATAAAGGTCGCCTGGTGTGCGCGCTATGCTAAGATAGTCTTTATGCTTGTCAACAATTTCCTCTATCTTGTCGAAGATAAGGTCGGCATATTCTGTAGGGCCATTGACGGGGAATGCCACTTGCGACGAGAAAGTCTCACCTATTTTTGGTTGCGGCAAGTAGGCTGCCATAATCACGGCATCCTGATGGCCTTCGGTCATCTTGTGCAAGTCAACGAGTATCTTGGGGTCACGACTTCCGAAGTTGATTCCCTGTGGGAAGAACATGGGGGTATCGCAGTGGGTGTCAAGTGTGAGTATGCGCTGATGCAAATTGCATGTTTCGCGGTAGTGAGCAGCCTGTTTGACGAGCCACTGGAAGAGCTGCAGGCCGTCAGCGAGGCACTCGGGGTGCCATTGTACGCCGATAATGCTCTTGAACTCCCGGCTCTCTATGGCTTCAACGACACCGTCGGCAGCACGGGCCGTGACGCGGAAACGTTCACCGGGGTTGTCAACCGCCTGGTGGTGGAAAGAATTGACGAAAATCGTTCTTCCTTCAGTTCCCGAAAGTAGCTCCTTATATAAATCATATAAGGTGGAGTCTTCTTCTATGATGACACTATGGGTTGGCTCAGAGCGGCGGGCATTTTGTGAGTGCTTAATGCGTAATCCTGACTCCTCGGCAATATCCTGTGCTACATGTCCGCCGAGGGCCATGGCCAATGTCTGTATGCCACGGCAAATGCCAAGTATGGGAATCTGGCGGTTATATGCCAGCCGGGTGATAAGCAGCTCTGGTAAGTCGCGTTCGCTGTTGATGTTGCCTAAGCCCGTTGCGGGTTCCTCACCGCAGTAGAGCGGGTTATAGTCAGCCCCGCCGCTGAGCAGCAGACCGTCAAGATGTTCCAGTGTGTTGATAATGGCGTCAGTATCGCAAAGTGGTGGGATGATGACAGGTGTACCGCCGGCTTTCAGTACAGACTTATAGTAAGCTTCTCCGAGCTTACATTCTGGTTCGGTATAATTGCCCGTAATACCGATGACGGGCTTGCGCTGAGCTTCTGGAAATGTCGCATAGACCCTGTCCAGCTGCGACTGCCAATCAAAATAGTTCATAGTTCATCGTTCAAAGTTTGAAGGTCGAAGGTCAAAGGTCGAAGGTCAAAGGTCGAAGGTCAAAGGTCAACGCTCCACGCTCAACCCTCAACACTCCACGCTCAACCCTCAACGTTGACTGGTATCTCTCGCCTGATGCTTTGTTCAAGTGAGATGAGGGTCTCTGTAGCCACCACGCCGGGAATGTCCTGCAGCTTCCCGTTGAGCAGTTCCATGAGCTGTTCGTTGTCACGGGCATAGAGCTTGACAAGCATGGTGTAGGGACCAGTGGTAAAGTGGCACTCCACCACTTCAGGAATGTGTTGAAGTCGCTCTACTACGTTTCTGTACATACTGCCACGCTCGAGGGTGATGCCGACATAGGTGCAGGTGGAATACCCTAAGCTCTTCGGATTCACGTCGAATCCGCTACCTATGATGACATCACCCTCAATGAGGTGTTGTACGCGTTGATGGACAGCTGCGCGCGAAACATTACACTCGGCAGCTACATCCTTAAAGGCAATACGCGCATTCTTTGACAGGATGCTTAGTATTTTTTTGTCTAAGTTGTCAATCTTGTCCATTATAAGAGGGTTTATTTGCGCTTCTTTTTCTTTGCTGCAGCAGGTTTCTTCTTTGCTGCAGCAGGTGCGGCAGGCGTCGTAGTGGCCGGTGTCGTGGTATGACCATCGATTTCCACCAGTTCCACATCGAATATCAATGCCGAGAAGGGCTTAATCTGTCCCTGTTCCTTTTCGCCGTAGGCCAGTTCCTGTGGAATGTAAATGGTCCACTTACTGCCGACGGGCATCATGGTGAGGGCCTCAGTCCAACCCTTGATGACCTGATTGGCACGGAACGAAACGGGAGCGTCACCGTGGCGTGAGGAGCTGTCGAAAACGGTGCCGTCAATCAGTCGGCCTTCGTATCTCACCTTCACCGTCTCAGTGGCCTTTGGAATGTCACCCGTACCAGCCGTCAGCACCTTATACTGCAAACCGCTGGGCATCACCTTTACCGTAGTGTCCTTGGCATTCTCCGCGAGGAAGGCACGGCCAGCCTCGCGGTTCGGACCGTAGAGGCGCTCGTTCTTCAGTTCAATGTCCTCTGCCAATGTTGCCTGGAAGAAAGCTCCGGCTCCATCGATGGTCTTAAAGACGGTTGTGTCGTTATGGAGCGCATCAACGAAACCACGGTAGAACAGGTCCGTGTTAATGACGTCCTGCGTGTCCTTGAAACGGTTCTGTACGTCGGGCAGCATGCGGTTGCTAATCTGGGCTGCAATGTCGAAGCCTGCAGCGTATGCCTTGAAAGCAGGATCATCAGTACGCTTCAGATACTCTTGGAAGCCACGAATAAAGTCGTCCATCTTCGTGGTGTCAATACCGGCCTGACGAGTCAGGTAGGGAATGAGGCCGATGGTATAGTTCATACCAGCAGCATAGCTTACAGAATCGCTTCGACTCAGCACAGAGGGCAGTGCCGGCATTTCGGCAGGTGTCTCTTCGACCACCTGCTTTTTCTTCTTTTTACTCTGCGCACTGGCGGAATTAAAAGAGGCACTCATCACGAGAATGAGTGCCAAAATATATAACGCGTGTTTCATTACTTCTTAATTTCGAGCAATTGAATCTTGAAAATCAGCGTAGAGAAAGGCTTGATCTGTCCTGCCTCACGCTCACCGTAAGCCAGTTCCTGCGGAATATAGACTTCCCACTCAGAACCAACAGGCATGCGGGTCAGTGCCTCAGTGAAGCCCTTGATGACGCGGTTAGCATACATCTCAGCAGGCTCACCACGCTGCAGAGAGCTGTCGAAGACAGTACCGTCAATGAGCTTACCCTCGTAGTGAATCTTAACCAGTGAAGAGTCGGTAGGAATAGCACCAGAACCTTCCTTAATGACCTTATACTGCAGACCGCTGGGCAGCACCTTCACGCCGTCCTTCTTGGCGTTGGCAGCCAGGAAGTCCTCACCTGCCTTCTTGTTAGGACCGTATTCTTTCTCCATAGCCTTAGCCTTGATGGCCTGCATCTTGGTGTTAGCCGTTTCCTGTGCCTGTTCCATGGTCATCAGGCCAGTCTTGCCAGTAGTAGCAGTAACAAAACCTGCCATGAAGTTCTTCAGAGAAATGGTCTGCGTAGAGTCTTCGCCAAACAGCTGACGGTTGATGGCCTTCACCATCTGGTTGCTGATTTGCTGACCAATCTGGATACCAGCATAGTAAGCAACCTTCTTCTTGTCCTCACCAGCGTTGGCACCTTCGTTCATACCCTTAATAAAATCGTCGATGTAGGCAGTGTCAACACCCAGTGAGCCAACGAGGTATTCCTTCAGACCCTGAGTCTGAGCCATACCCAGCGCGTAGCTGACGGTGTCAATGTCGTTCTGTAAATCTGCCTTTGGAGTTCCGTTGCCGCAAGAAGTAAATGCTGCTGCGGCGATAGCCATTGTGGCTACAAAAGTTAACTTTTTCATTTGCTTTGAATATAATGATTTAATTTTTCTGTTCTTCTTTATACCACCTCAATGAGTTCTACGTCGAAGATGAGTGCAGCAAAGGGAGGAATCATGGAGCCGGCACCACCCTCGCCGTATGCCAGCCGATAGGGAATGAAGAAGCGGTACTTGGCACCCTCCTGCATGAGTTGCAGACCTTCTGTCCAACCGGCAATCACCTGCTGCAGGCCGAACACGGCGGGCTCACCGCGCTGAACGCTGCTGTCAAAGACAGTACCGTCAATGAGGAAGCCCTCGTAATGACACTTCACGGAGTCGTGGGCACTGGGCTTCTTGCCGTTGCCCTCCTTCAGTACCTGATACTGCAGGCCGCTGGGCAACGTGATGACACCATCCTTCTTGGCATTCTCAGCCAGGTATTTCTCACCGGCCTCTTTGTGAACCTTGCCAGAAGCAGTGCGTTCAGCGTTCAACTTCTCTTCTTTCTTTGCAAAATAATCCTGTACAATCTGTTGGGCATCGCGGTTCGATACCTTCAACTCGTTACCAGCCAGCACATCCTTGATGGCGGTGGCAAAATCGTCAATGTTCAGGTCGTCGGCACCCATCTGCAACAACTGATGGCCGATGCCCAGACCAAGAGCATAGCTTACCTTATTCATAATTTTCTCTATAATATGTTTTATAAAACGGCGGCAAAGGTAGTATAATTTAAAGAGACTGCAAAATAAATTAGCAATTATTTTGCTTTTTGCTCACTTATTCGTACCTTTAACTGGCGTTGAAAGTACTTCCGTTCGAAAGTAAAAAAGAAAAAAAACGCTTTTTCTTTTTGTACTTTGCTCACTTATTCGTACCTTTGAAGCCTCAAAATAATCAATAAACCTCATTCACTTATGAAACAGAAAGCCACATTTAAATGCATGCTGACCGTTACATTCCTCGTTGTAACAGCCATGCTTACAGGGTGTAAGACAACGCAAAATGCTCAACGCTCAACGCTCAACCCTCAACGCTCAACCCCCATCGGCATGATTCTCGATGCAGACTTCGGCAGTTCTACCGACGACCTCTTTGCCCTCATGATGCTGAACCATTACATTGATGAAGGAAAAGTCGATTTGAAGGGTATCATTGTTGACCGTGAAGGTGAGGACAATGCCGGCGTCGTAGATATTTTCAATACCTACTACGGTCACCCCGAGATACCCGTCGGACTGGAGCGTAACGGTGTGAAGAACCCCCGTTGTTTTATTCCCTATAACGGCATCTGCAAACTGAAGAACGAGCAGGGACAGCCACTTTTCAAGCGCAGCTTCGATGCCAGCCAGTGTCCTGACGGCTATAAGCTCTACAGGCAGTTGCTCAGCAAGGCAGACGACAAGTCGCTTGTTGTGGTGGCCATTGGCTTTGCCACCACGCTGTCACAGCTCTTTGAGTCTGGTGCCGACGAATTCTCGCCCCTTAGTGGCGTGGAGCTCTTTGGCCAGAAAGTAAAGGCTGTTTATATACAGTCGGGTCGTTTTGAGGCCGGCGACAGTCTTTGTGGCTATAACATGCGTGCTGCCGCCCGGCAGTCAGCAGTGTTCTACGAAAAGCTGCCTCACTCAGTCGAGCTGATTATGTCGCCCAGTAATATTGGTGACCAGATGAACTACCTGCCAAAAGATGTCATGGCCGACCTTTCTTACTCCGACCTGAATCCTATCAAGGCCGTCTATTCTAACTATCACTGCGACACTGGGCAGCGCATGTGGGATACTAACTGTCTGGTCAATGCCGTAGAGGGTGACGGAGCCTACCATCTTTCGCCCCGTGGATGGGTGACCTTTGTGGAGCGCGGTCAACAGTCGCTCATGCTTTTCAAGCCTGACCCTGCAGGCAACGCCCGCTATCAGATTCCCGGCGACTCTTATTACAACGAGGTGAAGCTGATGGACATTCGTCGTTATAACCGCATGAACAGCCACCCTGCCGCCTTCACCATAGAGGCTCCGCAGCCCCAGCTCACCGGTACGTCAGCCCTGTCATGGGCCAAGCCGCGCCTCAGCCTGCTCATGGATAAGTTCTTCGGGACTGCGGGCAATCATCTTGACCCCGACGACGTGCGCATGCTCTTCCGCCCCATTGGCTATAACGGCACCAACCCGGCAGACTATGCTCAGGCAGAGCAGCTGCTGGAGGACACACTCTATAGCGTCATGCTCAGCCGTGCCGTAAACTCTGGTAATAAAGACCTTGTCATCGTTACAGGAGCACCGGCATGTGGTAAGACCACGGCTCTCCGCCAGCTTAAGCTGAAGAATGCGGGCGTCATTTACGATGCTGCACTTACTGGTCCGGGGCGTCTGGAACAGGTTGTAGGTAAAGCCTACAAGGCAGGCATCGAGAAGGTGACGGTCGTCATGGTCTATAATGATGTGCTGACCTGCTACAAGAATGCCGTCAACCGCGGTGCGAACACTTGGAACTATGTGCCTTTAGACTACATGGTCAGTGCCTTCCGCGACAACGCCGGAAAGCTGGCTGCCATTGGCAGTGCATACCCCAACATAGAAATTGTTCCCATTGACATGACTGGCAATAAACCCATGGAGCGTGTCAGCATTGACGAGGCTCTGGCGTGGAGTCATGACGTGACAGACGAGGAACTGAACGCCCTGTTCACCTATCTGCTTACTGAGATAGAATCAGGCGAAATCAGTTCTGCCTACGTTCCGGCAGCAGCGGGTAACGTGCTCGCTATTCCCCGTCTGGATGGAGCAAACCTCTCACTGGCTCGTGAGATTAACCAAAAGGTAGAGGCTATTCGCGAAGCTAACCGCATGAACAGACAGTAACTAACTATGAACTATAAAAGCATTGTCGTCGGTTGTTTGTTGACAGCTGTCAGTGTTCCTTCTGCAGCCCAGGACCACCGGCTTTGGTATAGTCGGCCTGCCACTCAGTGGGTAGAGGCACTGCCCATAGGCAATTCTCATTTGGGAGCAATGGTCTATGGCGGTACTGATGTAGAGGAACTGCAGCTCAACGAGGAGACCTTCTGGAGCGGTTCACCCCATAACAACAACTCTACTGAGTCGTTGCAGTACCTGCCTCAGGTGCGGCAACTCATTTTTGAGGGTAGGGAAGAGGAGGCTCAGCAGTTGATAGACCAGCACTTCATTAAAGGGCCGCACGGCATGCGTTTCCTGCCTCTATGCAGTGTCCGTTTGCAACTGGGTCACACTCATGTCGCTGATTACCGTCGCGAGCTCAGTCTTGGCGATGCTCTGGCCACAACGCGTTATACGTGTGATGGCGTAGCTTACGAGCGCACAGCATTCGCCTCGCTGGCAGACCCTGTCATCATTGTTCGTCTCAAGGCCGACAAGCCAGGTGCCCTTTCTTTTAAAGTGGGACTTGAGGGAGAAAGGTCAAAGGTCAAAGGTCGAGGTACGAGGTACGAGGTACGAGGTACGAGGTGCGAAGGTCAAAGGTCGAGGTACGAGGTACGAGGTGCGAGGTGCGAAGACACGCTCAACGCTCCACGCTCAACGCTCAACACTCCACCCTCCACGCTCAACGCTCCACTCTTAACACTCCACCCTCCACTCACCCTCACCGTTCAGGGAGCGGAGCATGAGGGTGTGAAGGCCGGACTGACCGCAGAATGTCGGTTAGAGGTGGAGACCGACGGCGAAGTGCAGCAGGGTGACAGCGTGCTCTGCATAGCCCATGCTACCACTGCTACACTTTATATAGCGGCGGCTACCAACTTCGTGAACTACCACGACATTAGCGGGAATCCCACTGAAAAGAACGAGAAGGCGTTCGCGCAGTTACGGGGCAGGACTTACGACCAGTTGCTGGAAGCGCATCTCTCAAAATACCACGAGCAGTATAACCGTGTGGTCTTCTGCTTGCCAAAGTCTGCAGAGTCAGCACTTGAGACGGATCAGCGGATAGAGGCGTTTGGACAAAGGTCTAAGGGCGAAGGTCAAAGGTCGAGGTACGAGGTACGAGGTACGAGGTGCGAAGACACGCTCCACGCTCAACCCCCAATAGACCTTGACCTGGTATCGCTGATGATGCAGTATGGCCGTTATCTGCTCATTTCGTCATCACAACCGGGCGGGCAGCCTGCCAATTTGCAAGGTGTGTGGAACGACAAGGAGTTTGCCCCCTGGGACTCAAAATACACCATAAACATCAATGCCGAAATGAATTATTGGCCGGCACTGGTGGCTAATCTTGCAGAGACCCAGCAACCGCTGTTCGATATGATTGAAGACCTGAGTGTGACAGGAGCCGTTACTGCCCGGCAAATGTATGGGTGTGGTGGTTGGATGGCTCATCACAATACAGACCTGTGGCGCATTGCCGGGCCAGTTGATGGTGCTCCGTGGGGCATGTTCCCAACGGGTGGAGCCTGGCTTACTACTCATCTTTGGCAGCACTTCCTCTTTACGGGTGACAAGCAGTTCTTGGCTAAGTATTTCCCCATCATGAAAGGGGCGGCAGACTTCCTGGTTGACTATATGCAGAAAGACCCGAAGACGGGCTGGCTCGTCACCGTGCCTACCGTGTCGCCCGAACATGGACCGAAGGGGAAACGGACACCTGTGACAGCAGGTACAACGATGGATGCCCAGATAGCCCGTGACGTGCTTTCTAATACCATTAAGGCTGCCAGCGTGCTAATAGATAATGGTCAAAGGTCAAAGGTCAAAGGTCAAAGGTCGAGGTACGAGGTACGAGGTTCGAGGTGCGAAGACACGCTCAACGCTCCACGCTCCACGCTCCACGCTCCGCTCGGCCGAAGGACGCTTGCAAGGCAAGAACTCTCAAACCTCAAATCAGCTTTAGAGCATCTTCCTCCGATGCAAGTGGGACAATACGGGCAATTACAGGAATGGCTCGTTGACGGTGACGACCCGAACGATGAACACCGCCACATCTCACATCTGTATGGGTTGTACCCATCTGACCAGATTACGCCTCAGCAACCAGAGCTGTTTGCTGCTGCCGCCACTACGCTGAAGCAGCGTGGTGACATGGCTACGGGCTGGAGCCTCGGGTGGAAGATTAATTTCTGGGCACGCATGCAAGACGGTAATCATGCCTTCCGCATCATTCAGAACATGCTGCATCTGCTGCCCAGTGACGACAAAATGCAGCAGTACCCTGACGGACGAACTTATCCGAATCTTTTCGATGCTCATCCGCCTTTCCAGATTGACGGGAACTTCGGCTTTACGGCGGGCGTTTGCGAGATGCTGCTGCAGTCAGCATACGATCCTCTCTCTGACAGCGGTGCTTTCATCCATCTGCTTCCTGCCCTGCCTGATGCCTGGAGTGAGGGTGAGGTGAAAGGCCTGCGTGCCCGTGGCGGCTTTACTGTCGATATAGCATGGAGTAATGGGAAACTGAAGAAGGCCGTTATACGCTCTGCCTTAGGCGGATTGCTCCGTCTGGGCTCTTCAGTACCCCTGCAAAACGACGAGCTCCAGACAGAGCCTGGAGCTACGTATGTGGTTTTACCAATTGAGAATTAAGTCAATGAACGGTTTGACTCCCGTTTGCTGGTCTTCTGGATAGACCACAGCCAGCACCGTGACATGGTCAACGGCATCTCCTTTGGTTATTTTCTTCTTTAAGTAGAAAATGCGGCCTTCAATGGTGTGACCGGAGTAGATGCCTTTGTCTTCCTGTCGGTAAGTAATGTCTTCCACCTCGTCGAGAGCAGTCACGTAACATCCTTTCGCCGGGAAGCTCTTGTTGTCAATGGCCCAGGAGCCAATGAGCGGCCAGTAGCAGAAATCGACCTGCTGCCATGTGTATGATTTCACGGTGGCAGGGATGTCGGTTACCAGTTTCTCTGAGCGGCGCATGAATGTGGGGTAGCGGTAGCCGCCGTCTGCCTCCTGCCATGTGGCACTTTCAAGTAGCTCTGTTAGCGTTCCCGTACCCGTTGTCGTTCCCGTTTCCGTTTCCCCTCCCCCAAGCCGCTCGTTAAGTGCCGAGAGCAGGCCGTTGTCGTCGGTCTCTTGTCCGTTGTCCGAGAATTTCTCATATATGAAATAACCGCCTACGGAGAGAACAATGCCTATTACTAAAGCCACGACTGCTGCTACTACGCACCCAATGGCAAACTTTCCTTTACTGTCCATAGTTGTTTCTTTTAAGTTTTATAGTTACCGCCTGCAAAGGTAAACAAATTTTTTTATATTCTATGCCCATAGAGATAAAAATGTGAACAAAATGTTACTGAAAGTCAGAAATAATAATTGTCGAACAATGTAAAGACACTAAAAAATCGAAATATCGGGTTAGGTTCAACCGCTTTTAACTTAGCTTTCTCCAGTCAAGAAGTTCTTTGCAAGCAAAGCGATAAGATGAGGAAGTGAAGTGAAAAAGCAAGGAAAATCCAACCGTTTTGCAAGGGCTTTCCCTGGTCTTCTGTGTGCTTTTTTATCTTGTTGGACGATAGATTGTTATAAGTTTTCCCGAGATTGTTATATATTTTTCCCGAGATTCTTATGTATTTTTCCCGAGATTGTAGGTGAGAATCTCGGGAAAAAGTAACTTAAATCTCGGGAAAAAGTTATAACAATCTCGGGAAAACAATATACGATTCATGCGCGAACTGGGTATAAAAGTTCGCTGAAGCTGGTAGGAAACCGCCTTGATTGATGTAAAAAAGCATGGAATTGTAAGGACAAAACAGCAGGAAAACAGCGTGTAGGCGTATTGCCGGCACTCGACTTTTGGTCGCTTTGCCGACAAAGAACACCTGTAACACCTGATTACCTATAACTTTCGAATAGTTGCCCCTTTGATTTTTGTCCCCTTCTCACCTGTCCCCGTGTTCCTTCATGTAATCGCGTGGCGACAGTCCGTAGAAGCGTTTGAAGATGGTGGAGAACGAGGCAGAGTTGTTAAATCCGCAGGCATACATGACCTCGGCTATGTTCATGTTGTTGTTGGCCAACAGGTGTGCGGCACGCTTCAGTCGGATGTTGCGAATGAAGTCATGCGGGGTCTGCCCGGTCAGTTCCTTCATCTTGCGGTGCAGGTGTACTCGGCTGATGCCCACCTCTTCGGCTATGCTGTCAACGCTGAGGTCGGAGTTAGAGATGTTTTTGTTGATGACCACCATCACACGCTCCAACAGCTTGTCGTCAGGCGATTTCATGTCAATCCGCTCCACTTTCTCCTCCAGCAGGTCATTGCGGCTGTACTTTAGCCTGAGCATGCGGTGTGTGTTGATAAGGTTGAGGATGGTTCGCCGCAGAATGTCCATGTTAAACGGCTTCATGATGTAGGCATCAGCACCGGTCTCCAGACCCTCCAGCTGGTCTTCATCGCGGCTCTTGGCCGTCAGCAGTACCACGGGAATGTGGCTGGTGGTAGGACTCGACTTGATTTTCGAGCAGAGCGTGTTGCCGTCCATTTCCGGCATCATGATGTCGGAGATGACCAAGTCTGGCAGTGAGCGCAGCACTTCTGCCAGTCCCTCGCGTCCGTTGGTGCAGGCTGCCACGTCGTAGTCACCCTGCAGTTCGTCGGCCAGAAAGTCACGAATCTCTGAGTCGTCTTCAACAATGACTATTCGCTGTCGCTTGCTGGGAGAAGCCTCCCCCAGTGGGGGGAGGTTGGAGGGGGCTGCTTCCAGTAGGGTGTTGGGTGTTGGGTGTTGGGTGCTGGGTGTTGACGCTATCTCGCTTTCCTTTAGGTGTTCCTTACCGAGCGGAATGGTTACCACGAACTCACAGCCGTGACCGTCGGCGTTATTGTGGGCCTGAATGGTGCCGTGGTGCAGCTCTACCAGCGAACGGGTAAGGTCGAGCCCGATGCCTGTACCTACATTACGGTCGTTGACAGATGAGGCCGACTGGTAGAAACGCTCAAAGATACGGTCCAGCTTATCCTCGGGAATGGTCTCTCCGTTGTCATATATGGCAATGCGGACCTGTTGGTCGTCGTGAGTGAGCAGAATGCGTATAATACCGCCCGGAGGTGTGAATTTGAAGGCATTGGAAAGAATGTTGACAATGACCTTGTCGAAGTTGCCGCGGTCAATCCAGACGGGCAGCTCCTTGGCATCGTGTTCGTATGCAAACTGAATGTTCTTGACGCGGGCCTGCTGTTCGAAGAGCGTATGTATGTCGCCCACAAAGCCGATGATGTCTGTCTCACACATGCGCATCTGCATCTGTCCCTTGTCAATTTTGCGCAGGTCCATCATTTGGTTAATGAGTCCCAGTATGCGCTCAGCGTTACGGCGTATCGTCTCGTAGATACTCCGGCGCTGCGGGTCGTCGTCCTGTTTGATGAGCGAGAGCAATGGTGTGACAATCAGTGTCATAGGTGTGCGAATCTCGTGGCTGATGTTCATGAAGAATCGCAGCTTGGCATCGGCCATTTCCTCTGCGTGTATGTGTTCCTGCAGTCGCAGGCGGTCTTGTTCTTTGCGGCGGCGATAGGCCAGGTAGAGCCATACTGCACCCAGCAACAGTAATACATATATAATGTATGCCACGTTGGAGCGGTACCAGGGGGCATGAATGACCACCGTGAAGCAGCGTTCGGCCGTCTGTATGCCATTGCGCTCTGCCTTGACGCAGAAATGATAGGTGCCGGGGGGCAGATGGGTCAGGGTAATCTCGTTGATGCCCGGTTGCAGTCGTGAGAAGTCTTCGCCGTTAATCCTGTACAGATAGGTAATGTGTTCAGGGTTGTCGTATGTAAGTGTCGAGAACTGTATGGCAAAGGTGTTGTCATGATGAGCCAGTTCGAAACGGTCGGCGGCAATGGCTGTGGTGTCGCAGACCTGATAACCGTCGGAATAGGTGTCGCTGTTCACGCGCTTGTTGTTAATGGCAAAGGCAACCAGCGTCACCTTTGCGTCCCATTTTGCCTGCTGAATCTCTTCAGGACGGAAATAGGTGATGCCGCCTACGCCGCCGAAAAGCATGACCACCCTTGTGCCACGGTCAACAGCCCATGATGCTCCGTCGCTAAACTCATTTGACTGTAAGCCATTGTCAACGAAGAAGGTGCGTGTAAGGTCAGTCTTGGGGTCATAGCAGCACAGGCCGTGGTCAGTGGAAATCCAGAGTCGGCCCTCCTTGTCCTGCTCAATGGAGGCAATCCCGTTTTCTGAGAGAGGAGCGGAGAGTGGTTTGGGTGTTGGGTGTTGGGTGCTGGGTGTTGGGTGTTGAGCGTTGTTCTCGTTGACGTTAACGTTGACGTTAACGTTATCGTTGACCTCCGTCCAGTAAAGCCCGTCATTAGTGCCTATCCATAGCTTGCCGTCGTATTCCTTGACTATTCGGCAGGGGGTGCCGTAGTTCAGGCAGTTCCTGCCGAAAGCGCTGGTCCAGCTGTCCTTGTCAATATCCAGACAGCATACGCCCATGGTGGTGGCCAGATAGATGCGCTTTTCGTCGGGCGACAACGAAATCTTCGATATATAGTCATTGGTAATACTGTTCATTTGCGGGTGGTCAGGTGCTCCCTCCTTCATGGTGTAGGCCGTTTTCACCTGCAGCGTGTTAAGGTCAATGCGCAGCAGGCCCTGTCCCATTGTCGCCACCCAGAGGTCGCCCCCGTGGGGTGCCTCTATGTCGAGGGCGTTGGCGTGCAGGTACTGTGGGAACTGGTGGTAGGCCGTGGCATTGGTGTCAATGTAGCCGAAGCCTTCTGCCCAGGAGCCCACCCAGATGCGCCCCTCGCCGTCCTCCGCAATGCTCATTACCGATGCGGGAAACGCGTCCTTGAAGTGCCTGACGGGGTGCAGGCCGGGGTCGAGCACGTACAGCCCGTCCTTGTCGGTCCCCACCCAGATGCGTCCCTTGCTGTCTATCATGGTGCTGATGACGCACGCCTGTCCTATGACGTTGTTCTGCCCTAACTTATAGCCCATGTAGAAAAACCCCCTCTCCTTGCCGGGTTGCATATAGACGCCCTTTTGCAGCATTCCCAACCAAACGTTGCCGCTGCCGTCCTCCGCAATCGAACAGACCTTACTCCGGCTCAAATCCACCTCACTGCTGAAGTAGGGGTTGTCGGTCACGCTGCCCGTCCGGGGGTCGTAAATGGCCAGTCCCTGCCCGTCGTAGCCTATCATGACGTGACCGTTGCGCTGACAGTAGAGTGCCGCGATGTGCTTATGGGCTGTGGCTTCAATGTGCTGGAACCCGCTGCTCCCGGCACGGCGCACATAGACGCCGTTCATCGAGGTGCCCACGTAGATGTTGCCCGCCTGGTCCTCGCACAAGCGTCTCAGCGTACCCTGCTGTTCCGGGGCGGTAAAGTGGCTGCGCACGTGCCTGCCGTCGTATTCCAGCAGACCCTTACGGCTGGTGGCCACCCAGACTGTCCCCCTGCGGTCCTCCAGCAGGTCCTGAACGGTGTGAATGTCCGCCAGCTGGCCGCCAGCCTGCCGGGCGTGCCGTCGGTCCTCGATGGTCAGCAGACCGTGTCCCGACGTTCCCGCCAGTATCTCGCCGTTCCTCCTGACGAGGAAACAGGTCATGTAGCACCTCACCGTGTTGCCGTCCAGGTCGCGCACCTCCACGTCCTCGAAACGGCTGCCGTCGTAGGTCTGCAACGCGCCGTACATGCCCACGTAGAACAAGCCGTCCTGAGCCTGCGTCATGCAGTTCACGTAATTGCTCGCCATGCCGTCCGGCTGCTGCCGGTCCTTCTTGACGGTCAGCGTCTGGTAGCCGTCGTACCTGTTAAGCCCGTTGCGCGTGGCTATCCAGAGGAACCCGTCGCGGTCTAAGAAGAGCTGGGTGGTGAAACTACTCGACAAGAGGTTGTCGGCATTAAACAACTTTCCCGTCTGGGCCCTGGCCGTTAAGGCGCAGAGGGCACAGAGCAGACAGAGGGCGCGGCGCACTTTACGTTTCATTTTTGTTTTCGTTAGGTTACAAATAGTTTGCAAAAGTAGCACTTTTAGCCTAAACCGCCAAACAAAAGTTACAAATAGTAAACTTTGTGTTACATCATTTTTTGTCTATATATATATAATGTTATACTTTTGTGCCGTAATTTGTTTGTTTAGGTTAAATATAGTTAGTAGTTTTGGTATGAACAGGGGGGCAGACGTGAGTCATACCCCCCCTTTTCGCAACACGGAACCTGCAGACATTCACTACCGAAAAAGAATAAAAGCATTATGTAAATTTCTAAAAACTTTAAATAATAAATATGTTTACCTATTTAAATAGCAAAAAACCTTGGTGGAAGCTTCTCCTGCTCCCACTTTTCGTCATGTCCTGTGGCGACGATGATCCGGTTGACAATGGTCAACGGATGCCGGACACCGGACAACAGACGACAGACAACGGGCCGCAAACAACAGACCCTACGGATAATCCTGAACCAGAGACAGCCGCTTTCCTCCCCCTGCATGTTGAAGGGCGATTCCTCGTTGACTCTCAAGGCAAACGACGTAACCTTCATGGTTTTGCGCAAACCTATAGTCCTTGGTTTAACGAGCGTGGCTCCAAATGGAGTAACTATGATGTTGATGCCTGCCTTAAATATAATAAGGGGCTGATTGACGGCATTGTCGATGCCGGTTGGAAGATGACGTTCATCCGTATCCACATGGATCCGTATTGGTCGAACACGCCAGGTGTTCAGACCACGGGTGAGAATGATATTTCGGCTTTTGAGTTCAATCGTTTTAAGAAATATCTTGACGAAGTCTTTATCCCCATGGCGGAATACGCTATTTCCAAAGAGATTTATGTGGTCATGCGTCCACCTGGCGTTTGTCCTGAGAAGGTGGAAGTGGGTGGCAGTTACCATGCCTATCTGAAACGAGTGTGGAACTATGTGGCTCAGCACCCGAAGCTGAAAAATAATGGCTACGTCATGTTTGAACTGTGTAATGAGCCTGTAACCATTGCTGACGACAATGGTAATGCCCTTAACAACTGGGATGGCCGTTACGAAGATGCTCGCGGACGTCAGTTGACTACCTTTATGCAGGAGCTGGTTGACGTTATTCGTAACAATGGCTGTAGGAACATCCTGCTGATTCCTGGCCTGCATTATCAAATGCTTTACAAAACGTTTGCCAAGTACCCTGTTGAGGGTGAGAATATAGGCTATGCCGTACACTGCTACCCGGGTTGGTATAATAGTGGTGTAGAAAACGATGTCTCGGTGAACTATGATGACTTCAAGCGTGGCTGGGATGATCAGATAGGTCCCGTTGCAGCAACAAATCCTATTGTGGTGACAGAGATGGACTGGGCACCCGCCAAGTATGATGCCTCATGGGGCAAGTCAACGACAGGAACGGCTGGCGGAACGGGCTTTGGTGCTAACTTTATGCGCATCGCTGACGAAACGGGTAACGTCAGTTGGCTGATTTTTACCAGTCCAGAGTATCTGGCAAGGTATAACGATGATCTGCCTGACGGCGCAACATTCCTGACTGATCCCGAGGCTTGTCCGCGGCCTGCCTACAGGAAATACTTGTATTATGCGTCTCAGGAATATTCAGATATTATCAATAACTAATGATTGTTACAAAATGTAAAATGCGTGTTACAAATGGCAAACGCCACGAAAAAGATTAAGTGTATCTTTGCACCCCAAATAAAAATAACATAACAAAGTAATTACAAAACTATGAATCAAAATCTGACGAAATGAAGAATTTTAAGCAATTAATCAGACAGGCGATTCCGGCGATTTTGATGCTGATGGCATTCTGTACTTCGCTACAGGCTCAGAACGGCATCACAGTCAAAGGTGTTGTCTCGGATGCGACGGGGGAACCGCTTATCGGTGCCACGGTCGCTGTGAAGGGTAGTCCTTCACTGGTTACAGTAACAGACCTTGATGGTAACTTCTCCTTGAAAGTACCCTCGGAATCTTCTACGCTTGTTTTCACCTATGTGGGTATGAGTCCCAAGGAGGTGACGGTCGGCAAGCAGCGCAATTTCGTAATTGAGCTTTCAGAAGATGCTCAGCTTGAAGAGGTCGTGGTGGTAGGCTTCGGCCAGCAGAAGAAAGCCTCTGTGGTGGGTGCTATCACCCAGACCACGGGTGAGGTGCTGCAGCGAGCAGCAGGTATCACTGACATTGGTGCTGCCCTGACGGGTAACCTGCCTGGTGTCATCACGACGGCTTCGTCTGGTATCCCTGGTGAGGAAGAGCCGCAGATTATTATCCGTGGTGCTTCGTCTTGGAACAACTCGTCACCGCTCGTCCTTGTCGATGGTATTGAGCGCCCCATGTCCAGCGTCGATATGCAGTCAGTGGCTTCGGTTTCAGTACTGAAGGACGCATCGGCAACAGCAGTATATGGTGTAAAGGGTGCTAACGGTGTGATTCTGATTACCACCAAGCGTGGTCAGGAGGGTTCTGCACAGATTAACGTATCGGCCAATGCCGTGATGAAGATTCCTTCAAAGCTGCCTGATAAGTATGACTCTTACGACGCAATGATTGCCCGCAACATGGCTGTTGAGCATGAGTTGAACCTGAACCCGGAGAGCTTTGCCTACATGAAGCCCCTGAGCTTTATCCAGAACTATCGCAACCAGACCACCGTTGAGCAGCGCGAGCGCTACCCGAACGTTGACTGGCAGGACGTGATGTTCAAGGACTACACCATGTCTTACAATGCTAACTTGAACGTCAGCGGTGGTACGAAGTTCGTGAAGTATTTCGCCAGCGTTGACTTTGTCACAGAGAGTGACTTGTTCAAGAGCTTCCCCACAGGTCGTCACTACGACCGTTCTATATCTTTTAATCGCGTGAACGTGCGCTCGAACCTTGACTTTAACATCACGAAGAGCACCGTCTTCAAGATTAACATTGCCGGTTCTAACGGTAAGCAGAAGTCTCCGTGGGAGCGTGGTCACGAGTGGGACAACGGTTCCTCATTAGGTTGGCAGATGTCACAGATGTGGGCCGGTGTCTATAACATTTCTCCTGATGCCTTCCTGCCGCAGTACAGCGACGGATCGTGGGGTTTCCTGCCCGGTTCTACCAACGTGAGCAACTCTGCACAGACCTCTTCTATCGGTGGTGTGCAGGAAATTACCACTACGCGTATCAATACCGACTTTGTATTGGAGCAGAACCTCGACTTTGTCACCAAAGGTCTGAACTTCATGGGCCGCATTGCATGGGATAACGTGTTCCGTGAGGACCGCCGTGGTATTGCCGACCTGTACAACGACCCACAGCTGAAGTGGATTGACCCCGAGACAGGCATTGCACAGTATAAGCAGCCTTACGAAGCCTACGACCGCTTCGACTACACCATGGGTGAGAAGTGGAGCACACAGGGTGGTGAAGTGAACAACTGGGCTACCCAGCGTAACCTGACCTACCAGTTGCAGCTCAACTGGGCTCGTACCTTCGGCGACCACGAGGCAACCGCCATGGGTAACTTCGGACGTACCGAATTTGCTACAGGTTCAGAGATTCCTCACTACCGTGAAGACTGGGTATTCCGTTTAACCTATAACTGGGCACGCCGCTACTTCGCTGAGTATAGTGGTGCTTACAACGGTTCAGAGAAATTCTCTTCTGACAACCGTTTCGCCTTCTTCCACTCTGGTTCAGCAGGTTGGACCATCAGTGAGGAGCCTTTCATGAAATATCTCCGCGAAAAGCATATCATCGACATGTTGAAGCTCCGTGCTTCTTACGGTGAAATTGGTGATGACAACGTAGGTGACCGCTTCCTCTATATGACGCAGTGGGCTTACGGTGGCCGCACGGTGCTGGACGTCACGTCTGGTAACGGATTTAAAGCCGACGACATGTCAACACCTGGTTCTCCCTATGTCTTCTATCGTGAAGCAACAGTAGGTAACCCCAACATTCACTGGGAGACGGTGAAGAAGTTCAACTTCGGTATTGACTATAGCATTCTCGGTGGCTTGCTGGCCGGTTCTTTCGATTTCTTCCGCGACAAGCGTGACGACATCCTCGTAAACGGTACCGACCGTGCCGTACCTTCCTACTTCGGTCAGGCTCCTGCATGGGCTAACCTCGGTGTAGCCAAGACCAGGGGTTACGAGTTTGAGATTCGTTTCAACAAGTTGCTGGCTAACCAGATGCACATCTGGGCTAACCTGAGCATGACCCACGCGCTGAATGAGATTGAAGTGAAGGACGATTCACCGCTGCTGCCTGGCTACAAGAAGGCTGCCGGTTACGCCATCGGTCAGACCCATGCCTTCATTGACAAGGGCATGATGCAGACCTACGACGACATATTCGGTTCACCGAAGCATGACTCTAACGATAACCAGAAGCTGCCCGGTGACTACTACATCGTCGATTTCAATGGTGATGGTGTCATTGACAACGTGAACGATAACGTTCCTTACGGATACACGGGCACTCCCCAGAATACTTATAACGCATCGTTCGGCTTTGAGTGGAAGGGTTTCAGCTTCTTTGCTCAGTTCTACGGTGTGACCAACGTAACGCGTGACGTTACCATGATCAGCCTTAATGACCCCATGCAGGCCAACGTCTATGACCAGGGAACCTGGTGGAGTGAAGACCACCTGGGTGCCGACATCCTGACACCGCGTTTCAACTCTAAGCCCTCTTACTATTATGGTACGCAGTATCTTTGCGACGGTAGCTACATCCGTCTGAAGAACGTGAAGATAGGCTATACCTTCACACAGCCCTGGGTACGCAAGATTGGTATGAAGAGCCTTGAGGTCTTCGTCAGCGGTAATAACCTCTGGCTCTGGACCCGTATGCCTGATGACCGTGAGTCTAACTTCTCAAGCTATGGTGGTGCTACCGGTGCATATCCAACCGTGAAGCGTCTGAATTTCGGTATCAAAGTAAATCTTTAAGAAAGGAAAAGAGCAATGAAAAAAATTAACCGTTATATATATATAGGAATAGCCGCACTGACGCTTACTTTCGGAACAGCTTCTTGCACAGACTATCTGGATAAGGAGCCGGACTCTACGGTAGGTGGCGACGAGGCTTTTAAGAACTTCACCAATTTTCAGGGCTTCGTAGAGGAATCTTATAACTGTATTCCCAACAAGGAGTCGAACTTCTGGTGCTGCACCTTCAACTGGGGTGAGGACGAGCTGATGAACACTGGCGGTGGCGACAGCCACGTGACAGCTCACTTCGACCTGGGTGACTATCGTGACTGGTACAACAACGACCAGAGCTTCCTGCACCGTAACGCAGCAAACCTGAGCACCACATCAAACGACAAGTTTGCTCACTCACTGGAGCATGCCTGGTACTGCATCCGTAAGATGAACATCGGACTGGAGAACCTGGACAAGCTGACAGACGCTACTGCAGAAGAAAAGAACCTCATTAAGGGCCAGCTGCTCTTCTTCCGTGCCTGGTGGCATGAGGAGATGATGGTTTGGTTTGGCGGTCTGCCCTACGTTGACCGTTCATTGGCTGCTGACGAGGTCCTGACTTTGCCTCGCCTGACCTTCCAGGAGTGCGCTGTGCGCTGTGCCGAGGACTTCCGTGCCGCTGCCGACCTGCTGCCCAACAACTGGGACAACACGACCATTGGTAAGAAGACCTTGGGTAAGAACGACCTGCGTATCACGAAGGTATGTGCGCTGGGTTACTTAGGCAAGGTGCTGCTTTGGGCTGCTTCTCCGCTGAACGAGAAGGGTGCACAGACTGGTGCCTCGAAGAATGGTGTCACTTATCAGTACAACGCCGAACTGGCAACCCGCGCAGCAGACGCACTGGCAGAGGCCATTGCTCAAATTGAGAGTGGGGCTACGCCATACGGACTGGCTGAGTATAAGTATTCGGACATTTACAACCATGAGGCTGATCCAAGTTCTAACAGTAACTTCTCTGACATTTTCTACACTACTGGCCAGAGCTGGAAGATGCCAGGAACCATTGAGGCTATTATGCGTGGCCCGATGCCCGACATCAACGGTTCAAACTGGAACTTCGCCAAGCTGTGGGGCCCGAAGGTCAACAACCTTGTTGAGCACGACGCTATCATCCACATGCCTACGGCTAACTACATTAACTATGCCTACGGCATGGCAAACGGTCTGCCTATCACTGATCCCGAATCTGGTTTCGATCCGACACACCCGTTCAAGGACCGCGACCCGCGCTTCTATCATGACATCATGTTCGATGGATTCAAGTTCCTGAACACCACACCGTCTTCAGATGACGACAAAGCATTCCAGTACCTGGAGATGTTTACCGGCGGTAACATGGTACCTACAGGCAATCCCCAGCGTAATGCCGACGGTAGCCGAACAGGTTACTTCTGCCAGAAGCTGGTTCCCCACCAGTGCAATAAGTACGACGGAATGTACAACTGGGGTGGTGCCCTGCAGACCTATCTTCCTTACATGCGCGTAGCCGACATCTATCTGATGTATGCCGAGGCAGGTGCTGCTGTTCAGGGTGCAACCTTCAAGAACAACAAGTGCCAGCATACTGCTGCTGATGCCATCAACGTACTGCGCGACCGTGTAGGTGCCGGACATGTAGCCGACAAGTTCTTGGGCGACAAGAACAAGTTTATGGATGAGGTTCGCCGTGAGCGTGCCTGCGAGCTGGCCTTCGAGGGCTTCCGTTGGAACGACCTTCAGCGCTGGCTGCTGCTGACCGAGTATCCTTACAACATCAAGACCCGTGCAGAGTTCAAGCGTGTAGGCAACTTCGACTATGCTAAGAATGATCCTCGTGATGCAGAGGTAACGGGTTGGAGCGAAACGACCATCGTTGAGCGTAACTTCGGAACCAAGCACTACCTGTTGCCACTGAAGGAGAGCGATGTTTATCTTTATGCAGAATATCCTCAGAACCCCGGATGGTAAACCTTTAAAGGTAAAAAAGTAAAAAGGTAAAAAAGTGAAAAAGTGAAAAAGTGAAAAAGTTATGAAACATAAGATATTATATATGTCAGCTCTTCTGGCAATGGCGGCAGTGACTCCTGTTCAGGCCCAGATTGACACAGAGTCAGACACTACACTGGTCAATGTGGCTTTCCGCAAGGTAGCCAAGGAAGACATCATGGGTGGCGTCTCGACGCTCAACTACCGGGAGCTGGTCAACAAGAACTACAGCACATACACCTTCGACAACATGCAGGGTTATGTAGCTGGTTACAATGGCAACAGCCTCTGGGGAATGACGGGCGCACTGGTGCTCGTAGATGGTGTGCCCCGTGATGCGAACAACATCAAGCCTGATGAGATTGAGGAAATCACATTCCTGAAGGGAGCCCAGGCAGTAGTGCTCTACGGTAGCCGCGCCGCTCAGGGTGCCATTCTGATTACCACCAAGCGTGGACAGGTGAACGACGGACTTGATGTCAATGTCCGCATCAACACAGGTTGGGCTGTAGCCAAGGCTTATCCTGAATATTTAGGCTCTGCCGAGTACATGACCCTCTACAACGAGGCTCGTGCCAACGACGGTCTGGCAGCCCTTTACACACCGGAACAGATTTACAACACGGCCAGCGGACTGAACCCCTACCGCTATCCGAATGTAAACTTCTACAGTTCTGACTACATCAAGAAGAGCTACAACCGCAGCGATGCCACAGCAGAGATTCAGGGCGGCAGCGACCGTACGCGTTTCTATGCCAATGTGAGCTACTATCGCGTTGGTGACTTCATGAACTTCGGTGAAGCCAAGGACAACTACACGGACCGTTTCAATGTACGTGGTAATGTGGATATGCGCATCAACAACTTCCTGACGGCCTACGTGAATGCCAACGCTACGTTCTATAACGCCAAGTCGGCTAACACCAATCAGGACGGTGACGGCTTCTGGGCTATGGCAGCAACCATGCGTCCTAACCGTGTAAGCCCACTGATTCCTGTCAGCTATCTGGATCAGAATGCCCTGGCTGCCAAGACACTCATTGACAATACCTATAATATTTATAATGGTATGTTCCTGGCTGGTACGCAGACAGACCAGACCAACATCTTCGGTGACTACTATGCTGCAGGCAACAACACCTGGACCAGCCGTCAGTTCCAGTTCGACGCTGGTGTGAATGCCAATCTCGATGCACTCCTGAAGGGTCTGAGCTTCCACGCTATGGTAGCTGTTGACTATGCTACCAGCTACAGCAAATCGTTCAACAACACTTACGCTACCTTTGAGCCGACCTGGAGCAACTACAACGGTAAGGATGTGATTGTTGCCCTGAACAACCACGGAACGGTGGATAAGAAGTCTGGTGTACAGAACATCGGTGGTTCTACCGACAACCAGACCATTGCTTTCAACGCGCATTTCGACTATAACCGTACTTTCAACGACGTCCACAACGTCAGCGCCATTCTGGTGGCTAACGGCTATCAGCGATCGACCTCTGGCATCTACCACAAGGAAAGCAATGCCAACCTCGGCCTGCAACTCTCTTACAACTATGCCAAGAGATACTATCTGGACTTCGCAGTGGCTGCCCCCTGGTCAGCACGTCTGCCGGAAGGACACCGCGCCGGGTTCTCTCCCTCGCTCACTCTGGGATGGAACCTTGCCAAGGAGCAGTTTATGGAGGGCAGCATCTTCGACGACCTGACCCTGAGCCTCAGTGCCAGCAACTTGAAGACCGACCTGGGTATTGATGACTACTACATGTACCTCGGCACTTATCAGAGTGGCGGCTGGTGGGACTGGAACGGTCAGACTGGTCACTCTGCCGTACAGTCACGCCGTGGTGGTAACGATGACTTCGGTTACTTGAAGCGCAAGGAGTTCTCTGCTCATCTGCATGCCGCCCTGCTGCAGCGTGCACTGACGTTGGACGCTTCATTCTTCACCAGCAAGATGGACGGTGGCATCATCATGGCAACTAACCAGATGCCGAGCTACTTCCGCGTATATTATCCTGAGTCTTCATTCGTTCCCTACTTGAACTATAACGCCGACACTCGCACGGGCTTCGACCTTGCTGTAAACTACAAGAAGCAGTTTGGGGAGTTCGGTTTCCAGGCAGGTGCCAACATGACTTACTACACCACCAACGCCAGCAAGCGTGACGACACGAACTTTGCCGACAGTTACCAGTACCGTCAGGGCAAGCCTTTAGATACCATCTGGGGCTATGAGTGCCTTGGTTTCTTCAAGGACGAGGCCGACGTAGAGAACTCTCCCAAGCAGACGCTGGGTGGTACTGTACGTCCGGGTGACCTGAAGTATAAGGACCAGAACGGTGACGGTGTCATTGACTCGAAGGACCAGGTTGACCTGGGCAAGGGCGGCTGGTATGGTGCTCCCATGACCTTGGGTGTCAACCTGACCATGAAGTACAAGAACTTCACCCTCTTTGTGCTCGGTGTTGGCGGCTTTGGCGGCCACGCCATGAAGAGCAACAGCTACTGGTGGATTGACCAGGAAGACAAGTACTCTGCAGCCGTTCGCGGTCGTTGGACTCCCGAGACGGCAGAGACAGCTACCTATCCTCGTCTGACCACTCAGAGTGGTGCTAACAACAACACCAACTCCGACTTCTGGATTTACTCCACCTCACGCTTCGACCTGGCCAAGGTACAGCTGACTTATGATTTCCCGAAGAGCATCTTCGGCAGCAGCTTCGTGAAGGGCCTCTCCGTCTATGCCAGCGGCAACAGCCTGCTGACTCTTGCCAAGGAGCGCGAGCTGCTGGAGATGAACGTAGGCAGTGCACCGCAGTCACGTTTCTACAACCTTGGCGTGAAGGTAAACTTTTAAAGGTGAAAAGGTGAAAAAGTTAAAAGGTTAAAAAGTGAAAAAGATATGAAACTTAAGAATATTATCATTTTAGGTGTAGCCACAGTGGCCTTGACTTCCTGCGACGACCTGTTTGAGCCGGCAATGGAGAACAATTTGGACATTAGCCAGATGTACAGCGACCCGCAGTTTGCCCGTGGTATGATTGACAACGCCTTCCTGGTACTTCCCTACGACGGAAGCCCCTCGACCGACGTTGCCACCGACGATGCCGTATCTAACGATGCTGACAATAACTACAAGAAGATGGCCACCGGCAGCTGGGCTTCCGACATGAACCCTGTTAACCAGTGGGACGTACGCTACCATGCCATTCAGTATTGTAACCTCTTCCTTGAGAATTGTGACAAGGTGCTCTGGGACTACACTTCAGAGTCACTCAACGAGATGCACCGCGACCTGTACAAGGGTCAGGCCTATGCCCTGCGCGGCCTGCACTTCTTCTACCTGCTCCGTGCTCATGCCGGCATGGCTGGCGGTCAGCTGATGGGTGTGCCCATCCATCTTGCTTCAGAAGATTTTTCGTCTGACTTCAACCAGCCTCGTAACACCTTCAAGGAGTGCATCGACCAGATTATGGCTGACTTCGACGAGGCACTGAAGTACCTGCCCCAGGAGTATGGCGACGTTGATGCTGCCAGTGTTCCTGCCAAGTACAAGCAGATGGGTGCTGACGATGCAGAGTATAACCGTGCGTTCGGTAGCCTGCAGCGTGGTAAGATTGATGGTCGCATGATTGCTGCCTTCAAGGCACAGGTTGCCCTGCTGGCTGCTTCGCCTGCCTTTGAGTCAGCAGGTGCTGCAACGTGGGAGCAGGCTGCCCAGCTGGCTGCTGCATCCCTGAAGAACGTAGGCGGTCTGGCTGGCATGGACCCCGATGGCTGGCACTGGTTCAGCAATACTGCCTTCATTGAGGCCTTCAAGTTCACTAATCCCGACCCCGCTGAAATCTGCTGGCGTGGTACGGTAGGCGAGAGCCACAGCTTAGAGGCCGACAACTTCCCTCCCTCACTCTACGGTAAGGGACGTGTGAACCCCACACAGAACCTGGTTGATGCCTTCCCCATGGCAAATGGCTACCCCATCTCAGCCAGTGCATCTGGTTACAACAGCAGTGACCCGTACGCTAACCGCGACCCCCGTCTGAAGGCTTACATCCTTGTAAACGGTGAGACACAGGGGGCGAACGGCAGTGCCATCAATACCGCCATTGACGCTACTACCCTCGACGGTATCAACCGTGAGAACGGTGCATCCACCAAGACCGGTTACTATCTGCGTAAACTGATGCGCAGCGACGTGAACCTTGACCCGTCGAGCACAACCGACAAGAAGCACTTCGGTGCCCGCATTCGTTACACCGAAATCTTCCTCGACTATGCCGAGGCTGCCAATGAGGCTCAGGGCCCCCGTGCTAACGTAGGTGGTGCCAACTACAGTGCCTACGATGTCATCAAGGCCATTCGCCATCGTGCTGGCGTAGGCGGCGACAGCGACCCCTATTTAGAGGAGTGTGCCGCCTCAAAGGAGAAGATGCGTGAGCTCATTCGCAATGAGCGCCGTCTGGAGCTCTGCTTCGAGAACCACCGCTTCTGGGACCTCCGTCGCTGGAAGGCTAACCTGAACGATACTGCCCGTGGCATGGAAATCTCCACCAATACGGCCGGTGCGTTGGTCTTCAAGCCCATCAACGTGGAACAGCGCAGCTATCAGGACTACATGATTTACGGTCCCATCCCCTATAGTGAACTCATGAAATATAGCAACCTCGTACAAAACGACGGATGGCGTTAATCAAAAAACAATGTAAAATTCGAAAAAGATTATGAATAAGAAGAATATATCAAGAATCATGGGTGCTTGTCTTTTAAGCTGCGGCTTGGCCGCAGCCCTGACAGGCTGCAAGAACGGCAGTGCAGACTTCCCCGACTTTGAAGGTGGCACTACAGCCTATTTTGCCTACCAATATCCAGTACGCACCATCGTATTAGGTGACGACGATTATGACACCACGTTGGACAAAGCCCACCAGTGTCAGATTAAGTCCACCTTCGGTGGTTCTTACAATGGCAGCAATGGTACCGTACAGGTAGCCGTTGACCCCACTCTCGTCAATGGTCTGACCTTTGAGGACGGTACGCCCGTGAAGGTTATGCCTGAGAACTACTATTCCCTGTCAACGACGTCGCTGGCTTATAACGGCACCATGAATGGTAGCACAACCGTACAGTTGAATGATGCTTTCTTTGCCGATCCCGATGCCGTCAAGAACACCTACGTTATTCCTCTGGTAATGACCAGCCAGACAGGTTTCGGCAAGATTCTCACCGGAGAGCTCAACGAGGGTGCTTCGCCCGTCCGTCAGGATGCTTCTCAGTGGGCAGTTCAGCCAAAAGACTTCGTGCTCTACTGCGTGAAGTTCCAGAACAAGTACTCTGGCTTCTGGCTGACCAATGGCAACACCTCTACCGAGAACATTGAGAAGGCAGGTAATGTGGAGATCAGGACCAAGTCTCTTACTCAGTCTGTCTATACCGTTTCACATGAGGGTAAGACAGCTGACCTGCTGCTTACCTTTGACAGCAGCAACAACTGCACCATCACCTCACTTACTGACGGCGTGACAGCCACGGGTAACGGTTCATGGACTGATGACGGTGAGAAGAAGTCATGGAACAATAAGGACCGTGACCTCATGGAGCTTAAATATACGGTTGACTTCGGTGGAGGTGCTGTGCTCGCTGTTCATGAGAAGCTGGTTTGGCTCCGCAGCGGTGTCAGTCTGACTGGTGCCTCTAAGGAATTTTCACCTGTATATACTAAATAAACCTTTTGAAAGGTAAAAAAGTAAAAAAGTAAAAAGGTAAAAATGTGAAAAAGTTATGAAACAGAATATTTTTAGTAAATATGCAGCCTATCTGCTCATAGCACTCCCCCTTGGGGGAGTCGGAGGGGGGCTCCTTACATCCTGCGCCGACGAGTTCAACCAGAACTATTCCGCTGATAAGCCTGCCAGGTTGGCTGAGTATGCCTACCTTGACGAGTACCAGCCGCTGAAGACTTACGTTGACCGTTCCAAGTATCCCAACTTCAAACTGGGTATTGGAACCACGGCTAACGAATACGTCAAGCAGGAGCTCGTCTATGCCCTGACCAACTCGAACTTCGACGAGACGGTTCCCGGCAATGCCATGAAGATGGCTTCATGTGTAAATGAAAAGGGTGAAATGAACTTCGCCACGGTCAGCGAGTATGTAAAGACAGCAACAGACGCCGGTCTGCAGGTCTATGGACACACGCTGGCATGGCATGCCCAGCAGCCCGTCAAGTGGCTCAACAGCCTGCTGGCTGACCGTCCGGTACCCGTTGACCCCGACGGCATGAACGACGTGGTCGATTACAATCAGGACATGCGCGAGTTCTCATCGTTCCCCTATTATGTCATGGGTTACACGCCAGAGTTCAGCCCCGAGGAAGGACTCATCAGCGAGTTCCCCGGTGGCTGGTATCAGTACTTTGCCGCTACAGGCATTCCCACTGACCCCACCAAGGGCTATACCTACAAACTGACCTGCGAAATCAAGTCGAACATGGGTGGAAGCATTCCCGTACAGATGCGCTGGTCGTGGGGTGAGGACCCCGCTGTTTCCTCGCTCCTCATCAACGAGGGTGACTGGGAAGAAGTAAGCTGCGAGTTCACCGGCATCAATGGCACGTCGTGCGACATCATCTTCCAGCCCGGTATGTTCGAGGGCCGCTTCTGCATTCGTAACATCAAGGTTTCTCACTCTGAGGCCGCCGGGCCTGTCACCTTCATGGAGAGCCTGATTGACAATGGCGACATGGAGGGCGACGATGCCAAGAACTTCGCCTCTAAGGAGAATGCCGGAGCCACCGTCTATGAGATTACCGACGGCGTAGGCCGCGACGGCAGCCGAGGTGTGAAGATTGCCTCTAAGGGCGGTCAGGCCGACGCGTGGGAGAGCCAGTTCTGGATAGTCTTCAACGACGTTGTTCAGGCAGGCGACAAGATTCACGTATCCTTCGACTACCGCGCTGACGGCGGCTGCGTAGGGACAGGCGTTGACACGCAGGCACACTTCAATCCTGGCGAGTATCAGCACTGGTCGTGCGCCGGAACGGTACAGTTCACTGGCGACTGGCAGACCTACGACAAGAATGTCACCATCGATACCTCTATGGCTCCCGAGGGCAAGGGCATGAAGTCAATAGCGTTCAACATGTCGCCCAACGCTGCCGACGGTACCTATTATATTGATAACGTGGTATGCGAAATTGAGCGCACCAGTGCCAGCGGCGGTATTCCTTTGACCCCTGAGGAGAAGAGGGATACCCTCACATGGGCTATGGACAAATGGATTGAAGGTATGATGGAAGCTTGCCAGGACGAGAGCGGTCAAGGCCTTGTTCACGCCTGGGACGTTGTCAACGAAGCCATCTCCGGCGGCAATCCTGACGGCGAAGGCGTCTATGCCCTGCAGCACGGCACTCCCGACAACGTCAACGACTTCTTCTGGCAGGACTATCTGGGCGACATCGACTATGTCCGCACGGCCGTTGCCCTGGCCCGTATGTACGGTCCTGACGACATCAAACTCTTCGTCAACGACTATAACCTGGAGAGCGACTGGGACCAGAACGGCAAGCTGAAGAGCCTTATCAAGTGGATTGAGCGATGGGAGGCTGACGGCCGCACGAAGATTGACGGCATCGGCTCGCAGATGCACATCTCCTGCTACGGCAACCCGGCCACTCAGGAAAGCAAGAAGAAGGCCATTGAAAACTCCTTCCGCCTGATGGCTGCCAGCGGCAAGCTGGTACGCATCAGCGAGCTCGACATGGGGTATGTTGACCAGTATGGCAACAAGGTCATCACGGCAGACATGACCGAGGAGCAGCACAAGGAGATGGCCGAACTCTACAAGTGGATTGTGGCCAAGTATCTCGAAATTATTCCTGTTGCCCAGCAGTGGGGCATCTGCCAGTGGTGTGCCACTGACGCTCCCGCAAACAGCGGATGGCGTGGCGGTGAGCCCGTCGGACTCTGGGATCTTGACTATTACCGTAAGCACACATACGCCGGCTTTGCCGACGGTCTTGCGGGAAAGTAATTACCCTACCTCAAAGGGTAATTTTTAGAACTTTACATTGTGCGAAGCCCTGGCCTGTGAAGGTCGGGGCTTCTTTTTTTGGAGGGAGTCCCCTCTTATCCCCCCTTGGGGGGAAGACGCCGTGCGAAAGCCTCCCCCAAGGGGGAGGTTGGAGGGGGCTGGGAGGCCGACTTCGGGGTGCAAAGGTGCCGAGTCGTTAAACTGCAGCGGGCGGTGCAATCAAGTGCACCGCCCGCTCAAGTTAAGTTGACCGCCCGCTCAACTCCCCTTTGTGTCCGTTTTGCTAAAACATTAGCAAACGGCGGGCCGTGGCGGACTAACGGAACGACCATGCAAAGGTACAAAATAATGATATAAGAAAATAACATTTTCTGCTTTTTTTGCTTTATTTTAGCGACAAATGGTTAGAAAATAACCACAATTACGGAATAATTGAAAAAGAACGGAGGGTAAAAATACGATTGTGAAACACAGGTGAAAGTATTTGTAACATCAGCAACGGGCCGTTTGTAAGGAAATAAGTACCTTTGCACCACCAATTAACGAAATTAAAGCAAATAACTTAGAACCCATGAACAAAATGACACGATTTATTTTTGGTGGAGGGTGGAGCGTAGAGCGTAGAGCGTCAGGGTTAAGGTTATCGTTAACGTTAGCGTTGACGTTAGCCGCCAGCACGCTGAACGCCCAGCCTGACCCCAACTTCTACATTTTCCTCTGTTTCGGACAGTCAAACATGGAGGGTGCTGCACGCCCCGAGGCGCAGGACCTGAGCAGCCCCGGACCGCGCTTCCTGCTGATGCCGGCCGTTGACTTCCCTGCCACGGCCACCGCTCCTGCCCGTAAGATGGGTGAGTGGTGTGAGGCCGCTGCGCCGCTCTGCAGACCGAACACCGGTCTGACACCTGCCGACTACTTTGGCCGCACGCTCATTGAACAGCTGCCAGCCAACATCCGCGTCGGCGTTATTCATGTTGCCATTGGCGGCATACGCATAGAGGGCTTCATGCCCGACAGCATTGCCAACTACGTAAAGACGGCCCCAGGCTGGATGAAAGGCATGCTGGAGGCTTACGGCAATAATCCTTACGAGCGGCTGGTCACGCTGGCCAAGAAGGCACAGAAGGACGGTGTCATCAAGGGTGTGCTGATGCACCAGGGAGAGTCGAACACGGGCGAGGCCGACTGGGCGCAAAAGGTGCAGTCGGTGTATGACCACCTGTTGGGCGACCTGCAGCTGAAACCCGAGGAGGTGCCCCTGCTGGCCGGTGAGGTGGTGCAGGCCGACGGCGAGGGACAGTGCATCCGCATGAATGCCCAGATTGACGAGCTGCCCAAGACGCTGCATACAGCCCATGTGGTCTCTTCGACAGGCTGTACGAACGGCCCCGACCGTCTGCACTTCGACGTGGACGGTTACCGTGAGCTGGGTCGTCGCTATGCTGAGAAGATGCTCACGCTGATGGGCTTCCCCGTACGCTCACCGTTTGCCGTGCCTGCCGATGCCTTTACGGCTGAGACCACCATTCCCGGACAGGAGTTCCCCAAGGTTGACCGCGAGGGACGTGCCTACTTCCGTGTGCAGGCTCCGCAGGCTCACCGCGTGCAGGTGGATATCTGTGGCAAGAAATACGACATGCGGCGCGACGAGCAGGGACTCTGGTGTGCCGTTACCGACCCGCTGGTCGTTGGGTTCCACTACTACTTCCTCAACATGGGCGGGCAGAACGTCATTGACCCTAACACCGACGTGTTCTTCGGCTGTAACCGCCAGGCCGGCGGCATAGAGATTCCCGAGGGCAGCGAGGGCGACTACTACCGTCCGCAGCAGGGCGTAGCCCACGGACAGGTGCGCAGCATCAGCTACTTCGCTTCCTCTACCAGCGAGTGGCGCCACGCCTTGGTCTATACGCCTGCCGAATATGAAAAAGGCAAGAAGAAATACCCCGTGCTCTACCTGCAGCACGGCATGGGTGAGGACGAGACGGGCTGGAGCCGTCAGGGACACATGCAGCACATCATGGACAACCTCATCAGCAGCGGCGAGGCTGTTCCCATGATCGTGGTCATGGAGAGTGGCGACGTGAAGGCCCCTTTCCGTGGTGGCGATAACCGTCAGGGCTTCAGCGAATATGGTGCCTCGTTCTATAAAGTGTTGCTGAACGACCTCATTCCCTACATTGACAAGAACTTCCGCACGAAGGCCGACCGTGAGCACCGCGCTATGGCCGGACTGTCGTGGGGCGGTCACCAGACGTTCGACGTGGTGCTGACGCATAAGGAGCTGTTCTCGTACATGGGTGCCTTCAGCGGAGCCATCTTCGGGCTCGACGTGAAGACGGCCTACGATGGTGTGTTCAGCCGTCCTGAGGAGTTTAACAAGCAGATGCATTGCCTGTACCTGAGCTGTGGCAGCGAGGAGAACTTCGGGACCGAGGCACTGGTGAAGAGCCTGCGTGAGGCTGGCATCAACACCCAGTTCTACGTCTCTGAGGGCACTCACCACGAGTGGCTCACCTGGCGGCGCTCACTCAGAAACTTCCTTCCGTTACTGTTTAAATAACGCTAACGTTAGAATTTCACTTTCCTCACGCTGCTGCCCTGCTTGACGATGTAAGTGCCGGGGGCAAGTTGGTCGAGGCTGTTGCCGACGTACTTGCCTGACAGGTCGTAGATGAGCGTTGAGGGTTGTGCGTTGAGGGTTGAGGGTCGAGCATTGTCTGCTATTCCCGTAGGTGGCGTGTAGGTGTAGCCGAGCTTGTTGTCTATCCAGCCTATGCGCTGGTTCATGTAGCGGCGCACGTTCTGCACCTCGGCGGCATAGCTACCCCAGATGCGCGGGTTCTGGTGGACGTAGTCGTTCATGATGGGCCAGCGCAGGAAGTTGAGCTGCTGCGACTGCTGCAGACGCTCCTCCCACTCGTCAATATAGGCTGTCATGCTGGCTTCGGTGAGGCCGCCTTCGCGCACTGACTTCCAGATGTCGAAGAGCTGGTGGCGCGCATTGGTGTTGTTCACGACAATGTTGTTGACAAAGGTGCGCATGTTGCCGGCACAGCTACCGTTGGTACGGTAGATGTAGTCGCCCAGGTTCATAATGGGGTACGTACGGTTATCGTTATCGAAGGCGAGGTCGAAGTCCCACACGGGGCCTGTGTAGATCACGTCGTCGCCGCGCTCCTTATACATATATACGCTCCAGTAGGTGTCGGTATTGCCTGAAAGCTCGCCGACGAGGAAGTGGCGGAGGAACGTGTTCAGGTCAAGATAGGTCTGCCACTGGCTCTCCATCTTGTTGAAGTGGTTACGTATGTAGTTGAACTGCTGGTCGGTAATCTCGTCTTCGTCGGGCGACTTAATGGTCACAGGGTTCCCCTTGTTGGAGTTGAACCATGATACCTCCTCATAGGCGTAGGCGTCAATCTCGAAGAAGTAGCCGCCAGTAAGGGCATCGCCGCTGTTGTCCTCGGGTGCCATCTCGGTAATCTCCACGCGACCGGGGTTCACCTCCACCTGGTCACACAGCTGGTAGCAGCCTTTGTACTCACCGTTCAGTATGACATCGACGGCCGTGGCGTAGGGCGTGTAGGGCATGCCCATGCGTCGGCTGAGCTCGAAGGCTAAGATGTTGCGCATGAGCGTCTTGTCACCATAGTTGTTGATGAGTGTCCACTTCTTGGCCTTGGCCGGCGCGTCGAGCACGTTCTGCTTCTTGTTGAACTTAATGCGGTAAGGCTTCTTGGGGAAGGTGCGCGACGCATTGCCACGTTCACGAATGGTGCCAGGCTCCGAGAGCAGCGTGCCGTCGGGCGATATAATGGTAATCTGGCAAGTAATGTCTGTCTCCTTGTCGAAGGGAATGACATTATTCTCCGTGTGGATGGTGACGGTGGGCAGGTTGGTGAGCGTTGAGGGCTGAGGGTTGAGCGTTGAGGGTTGGGTGTTGGGTGTTGGGTGTTGGGTGTTGGGTGTGTCTTCGCACCTCGCACCTCGCACCTCGCACCTCGCACCTCGTACCTCGTACCTCGTACCTCGCACCTCAACCTGTTCTCCATAAAACTCCAGTTCGGCAATGTTGCAGCGGGCATCTGATGGGCCCACGTAGCGCACGTAGCGGAAGGGAACGGTGCAGCTGACGTCAGCATACGACATCTGGCCGATGACTCCCTCGGTGGTAATGATGTACAGGGGCAGGGCGTCCATGAAGTCAGGACTGTTGGCTCCTTCGAACACACCGAGCACCACGCGCTTCGGACCGTTGCTGTCGTTACGGGGTGACCAGCCTACGCGGGTGATGACGTGGGGCGTGCCGAGGTCCAGGCCCGTCCATGTGTAGCTGCGCTCCCATGAGGCGAAGCACGTGTTAAGGTCGCCGTCGAACGCCATTTCGCGGGTGTTGACCGTGGTCGATTGTCCGAAGGTGGAGTAATCGACCGACTCTAATGTTCCAATGACCGTACCGGTAAGGGGCTGACCGGTGGAGGGCTGAGCGTTAAGGTTAGCGTTAACGAGCGCGAGGCAGAGAGCCAAAATAAGTCTGTTCATTGTCGTATGTAATGATTTATTTAATTTTCGCTGCAAAAGTACAAAATAATTATCAATTATCAATTGTAAATTGTCAATTATTTATTACTTTTGCAGCGTAATTAATTGCATACGAGTATGAGAGGAAAGAAGATTGTAACGTTCGGCGAACTGCTGTTGCGGTTCTCAAAGCCGGGACAGCTGCGGCTGACACAGGGTGACATGTTTACCAGTAAGTATGGAGGCAGCGAGGCTAACGTGGCCGTGAGTCTGGCCACGCTGGGTGAGGAAGTTGATTATGTGACGCGACTGCCCGATACGCCTGTAGGGCAGGCGGGCGTCATGTGCCTGCGCTCCATGGGCGTCAGCTGTAATCATGTGCTGCTTGGCGGACGGCGCATCGGCACCTATTACTTCGAACCGTCGGCAGGCATGAGGGCCGCCAAGGTCATCTACGACCGCGACGGCTCGGCCTATTCCGAACTGAAGCCCGGCATGATAGACTGGCGCACCATTCTGGCCGATGTTAGCGTGCTGCACGTCTCCGGCATTACGGCCGCCATTTCGCAGGACGCTGCCGACGCTACCTTCGAGGCTCTCGACGTGGCCGACGAGCTGGGCGTGAAGATTTCGTTCGACATCAACTACCGCAAGAACCTGTGGAAGTACGGGGCCGACCCGCGCGAGACCATCAGCCGCATGTTGCAGCGCTGCGACATGATGTTTGGCGATGCCATTGAGTTTGAGTGGCTCTGTCAGCGCAAGCAGCCGCCCTTCACGGCTACCGATTCCAATTTCCAGATGCAGATGGACGAGTACGGCGAGTGGTTTGAGGATATTCACCGCCAGTTCCCCCGTTGTCAGGACTGGCTCATGGGCATGCGCAACATGGTGGCCTCCAACCACCACACGCTCACGGCGCTGCTGTATAGCCCCCTGACAGCCCCGGCCCTCCTTCAAGCTCCCATCCTCGACATTCCTGACGTGGTGGATCCCGTGGGGGTGGGCGATGCCTTCATGGCTGGCTTCCTGCATGCAGCTAAGAAGTGGCCTGCCGACAAGCAGATGCAGCTGAACTACTCGTTAGCAGCGGCTGCCCTGAAGAACACCGTGCCGGGCGACTTCAACCTTTCTACTGACGAGGAGATTATGGAAGTCGTGAATCATGCCCGTGACATTCATTCGCTCTACAAAGTGACCATTTAGCAAATCAGCAAAAAATTAAGTACAGCACGGCCTGTCTTATTTTAAATAAGGTTGACACCAAAAGTTTGAAAAAGTATGGTGAAACAA
>ERZ842401.650-NODE-650-length-50862-cov-12.288090_pt1 | contig 50862 bp, 41 predicted proteins | sample MGYA00521270_ERZ842401 | MGnify/ENA primary metagenome ERZ842401 (study PRJEB31892, sample SAMEA3878208) | bioreactor metagenome | biome: Moose rumen | place: Sweden | collected 2011-10 | study: EMG produced TPA metagenomics assembly of the PRJEB12797 data set... | reverse complement strand
TTCCGCGGGTATCCTTCACCGGATACCCTTTTTCTTGCATCTTAACTGCTTCTCTCTCAGTCTTGCTCTAAAAAATTGCATTTAAAACTTGATACCTGCAAAGCTAAAAACGAATTAACAGCCGTCCAGCTCTCTCAGGGCGAAGTCGTAGGCGCCGACCGAGATGGCTTTGGAGGTGCCCATAGCGTCGATGCACACGCCAATCCGCTTCTGCGGGTCGTAGGTTACGGTCTTCTCCGTCCCGTAGATTTTCAGTTCCCGTGCCTCCCCTTTTGCGAAGGCGGCGAATTCGGCTTCGTCGTCCAGGTTGTACACCTGCATCTGCAGGCGGCCCAGGGTGTCGCCGGAAAGGGTTTGCACCGTTCCCCGCATCTCTTCCAGAAGGGCCGGCATAAAGTACTTGGCCGATGCCGATATGCCGCCGCCGATGACGATGAGCCCGTCCATGAGCTGGGCAGCCACCGCCATGGCCTTTCCGGCCGCCTGGCCCATCTCCCGGAAAGCGGACCGGGCGGCGTTTTCATCGCCGGGCAGCCTTCCTTCGGCAATCTCGAAAATGTCTTTGGGCGTGAGCGTACCGTCTTTCTCACCGGACAGACGCCCGTAAACCCGCTGGACGCCGCGGATGGACACGCTGTCTTCCAGGATGACGCCGGGATGGAAGGGATTGGGAAGGCAGTAGGTCTCCACGCAGCTGTTGTCTCCCCGGTTGAGCCGGCCGTCGATGACACAGCCGATCCCGAACCCGGTGCCAATGGTGTAGCCGATCAGGTTCCGGTAACGTTTCCGGCTTCCGAGGGCCTCCAGCCGGACATTCACCTGGGGCAGGGCTCCGCTGAGCGCCTCCCCGAAGGCAAAGAGGTCTCCGTCGTTGTTGATGAACACGGGGACGCCGAACTGCTCCTGCAGGAAGGGCCCCAGCGCCACGCCGTCCCGGAAGCTGGGAAAGTTGGGAAGATAACCGCCGATGATGCCCGCCGGATAATCGGCCGGGCCCGGAAAGGCGAAACTGATGGCCGAGGGTTTTTCCTGCCCCAGCTGCTGTAGGACAGTCCTGAATCCCTTCACCATCATTTCCAGGCAAAGGTCCAGCTGATTGGCATGAGAAGGCAGGGTAACGGTTTCCAGGATAAACTCCTCCCCCTTCATGGCATTGAAACGTAAAGAATTACCGCCGGCATCCAAGGTGAGCACCACGCGGGAATCGGTCTTGTATTTTCCCATTGCAGAATTATTTTTTCCAAATATCGGCAATTTTCCCGAACAATACAAACGCCGGGCCTGTCCCGAAAGCCAATAAAAATTGCTATTTTTGCAGTTGGAAAAACTGGATATGAAAGAATTCGAAATAGCCAAGAAGATAGGCCGGGAACTCAGCGAAGCGGAACTTAAGGAAGCGGGTGCCAAAGCCCTGGGAGTGAAGCCGGAAAAGCTTGGGAAAACGGTAATCGTGAAGCGGAGCGTGGACGCCCGCCAGGACATCCTTTACCGCTACCGGGTACAGGCCTTCCGGGAAGGTGAGGCCTGTGAACCTTACCAGACAGCCCCTTACAGGGATGTGCATCTGGCAGATCCCGTGATTGTGGTGGGCGCGGGTCCAGCCGGGATGTTCGCCGCCCTGAAACTGCTCCAGAAGGGCCTGAAACCCATTGTGCTGGAACGCGGCAAAGACGTAGAGCGCCGGAAGGTGGACATGGCCAAGCTCTCTACGCAGGGTGTCGTGGACCCGGACTCCAACTACTGTTACGGCGAAGGCGGCGCCGGTGCCTTCAGCGACGGAAAGCTGTTCACTCGCTCTTCCAAGCGGGGCGACATAAGGGAAGTCCTTTACCAGCTGGTGGCCTTCGGAGCCAGCAGTGACATCCTTATAGACGCCCATCCGCACATCGGCACGGACCGGCTGCCGGAAATCGTGAAAAACATCCGCCAGTGCATCGAAGACCATGGCGGGGAATATCATTTCGACAGCAGGGTCACTGCTATTGTCCGTCTTGCCGACGGTTTTGAAGTACACTGCGAATCAGTGGTTTACAAGGCTTCTAAAGTGATTCTGGCTACCGGGCATTCGGCCCGTGACATCTACGAACTTTTCCGGCGCAACGGCTGGGCCTTGGAAGCGAAAGGCTTTGCCCTGGGCGTCCGGGTGGAGCATCCGCAGTGGCTCATCAACCAAATCCGCTACCACGGCAAGTACCAGCCCTTCATGCCCACCGCCGAATACGCTTTCGTGCAGCAGGTGGAAGGCCGCGGGGTCTTCTCCTTCTGCATGTGCCCCGGAGGCATCCTGGTGCCCTCCTCCACCGAGGACGGGACGGTGGTGCTCAACGGCATGTCCAACGCGGCCCGCAACTCCAAATGGGCCAATGCCGGCGTGGTGGTGCAAATAGAGCCCGGAGACCAGCCGGAGCAGTATGAGGGTCCCTTTGCCCTGATGGATTTCCAGCGGGACATCGAACGCACCATGTACCGCTACGTACAGGAACATGGCGGCAGACACCCCTTGCAGGCCCCAGCCCAGCGGATGAAAGATTTCTGCCGGGGCATAGTATCGGCCGATCTTCCCAAGACTTCCTACCATCCGGGCACCCTGTCGGCCCCCCTGCACGAGCTGCTGCCGGAGCATGTGGCTTCACGGCTCCGCAGGGCCTTCCCGCAGGTGGACCGCCAGATGCACGGCTACTACACCAACGACGCCCTGCTGCTGGGCGTGGAATCCCGCACATCCTCGCCCGTACGCCTTCCCAGGAACCCGGAAACGCTTGAGCACGTGGATGTCCCGGGGCTATACCCTTGCGGGGAGGGAGCCGGCTATGCCGGAGGTATCGTTTCGTCGGCCCTGGACGGGATCAACTGCGCGGAAAAATGCGGATAATTTGCTAACTTTGCAGCCGCTATGGCAGATCTGATCCTGGGAATAGAATCTTCGTGTGACGACACTTCGGCGGCCGTCATCCGCGACGGCGTGCTGCTCTCCAACGTAATTGCCTCGCAGCAGGTGCACAAGGACTTCGGGGGCGTGGTGCCGGAACTGGCTTCCCGCGCCCATGAGCAGAATATTGTCCCGGTGGTTTCAGAGGCGCTCCGGAGGGCGGGCGTGAAGGCCCGCGACCTTACGGCCGTCGCCTTCACCCGCGGCCCGGGACTGCTGGGCTCGCTGCTGGTGGGCACTTCCTTCGCCAAGGCCCTTTCCCTTTCGCTGGACATCCCCATGGTCATGGTGAATCACCTGCAAGGGCACATCCTGGCCAGTTTCATCCGCCAGCCGGACGTCCCGCTGCGGGAGCCGTCCTTCCCCTATCTGTGCCTGCTGGTTTCCGGCGGCAATTCCCAGATTGTGAAGGTGAACAGCCCAACGGAGTACGAAATCCTGGGCCAGACCATCGACGACGCGGTGGGAGAAGCCTTCGACAAATGCTCCAAGATGCTGGGGCTGGGCTATCCCGGCGGGCCCGTCATAGACAGGCTGGCCAGCCAGGGAAATCCGGACCGCTTCCACTTTGCCAAGCCCAATATCCCGGGACTGGATTACAGCTTCAGCGGAGTCAAGACTTCCCTGCTGTACTTTGTGCGGGACCAGATGGCCCTGGATCCCTCCTTCCTGGAGAACAACAAGGAAGACCTGTGCGCCAGCTTCCAGAAAACGCTCATCGACATCCTGCTGCAGAAACTCATCCGTGCCGCCAAGGAAACCCGCATCCGGGAAATTGCCATCGGCGGAGGCGTAAGCGCCAACAGCGGCCTCCGGGCCAGGATAGAGGCCGAAGGAGTGAAGCGCCACTGGAACACTTATCTGCCGGAGCGCAAGTTCACTACGGACAACGCCGCCATGATAGCCGTTGCGGGCTGGTTCCAGTACAAGGCGGGGGTCCGTACTCCCCTGGACGTGGCCCCTGTTTCCCGAATGGCCGATTTCTGACATTGCACCTCCGTTTTTTACAAAAATTTCATTATTTTTGTAAATTACATGGCACGGTGGCTCAAAATACTTTTGAAGGTTGTGGGTTGGACGCTGGTTTCAGCGTTCCTGCTGCTGCTGGCCGGCATGGTGGCCGTGCAGTCCCCCGCCGTGCAGTCTTTCATCGGACGGCAGGTGGTGGAACGCCTCCGGGGCAGCATGGACGCCGACATCTCTTTCTCGGAAGTGAGTTTCAAACCCTTCGAAACCATCGTCCTCAAGGATGTCCTGATTACGGACCCTTCGGCCATCACCCCGAAAGCGGACACAGTGTTCCGGGTGCAGCACCTCTCCGCCAAGTTCTCCATCCGGGGGCTTTTTTATGACGAGGGCGTGCACGTGAGCCGCGTGCTCTTGCAGAACGCAGCCTTCAACCTGGTCGTCGAGCCCGCCGCCGGAGAAAAAACCACCACCAACCTCCAGCGCATCTTCCGCATTCCGGACAAAGACAAGCAGGAGCAGAAGGATCTGGGGAACCTTTTCGACGCCCGCCTGGTGGAGGCGCAGGACCTGCGTTTCCGTCTCATCAACCCGGTTGGGGAAGAAAACATGGCCCGCAGAGGGCAGTCGTACCCGGAGGGCGTCATCAACTGGAACAGGTTGGAAGCCTGGGTGAGCGGGCTCAAGGCAAGGGATATCCGCTATTCCCATGGCTTGATTACCGCCTCCGTGGAAGAGCTGCGCCTGGGAGAGGAAGAGACCTCGCTGGTGCTGGAGAATGTGAGCGGAAAAGTGAAGGTGGGGCACCGCCAGGCCCTCATCCAGGATCTGGAAATCCTGGAAAAAGACACGCATATCCTGGCCCGGAGCCTGCTGCTGGACGGCCCCCTGGCAGACTATTCGGAGTTCATAGACAAAATCCGGATAGAGGCGGACATCCTTCCGGGCACGCTGGTTTCCATGAAGACCATCGGCTATTTCGGCCCGCTCCGGGAGGGCGTCACGTTCCGGGGGCAGCTGCAGGGCAGGGCCAGCGGAACGGTGAGCGACTTCCAGCTTTCGGGCTTCACGGTACAAGACCCGGACAGCGGCGTCCGGCTGCAGGCGCAGGGCGGCATGAAGGGGCTTCCGGAAATCGAAGACTGCCTCCTGGATTTCAAGGTGGAAGAACTGGATTTCGACCTTCCGGGCGTGGCCGCTTTCGTCCAGTCCTGGGCTCCGGACACGAAACTGGACCTTTCCTCTCTTGCCAGAGGACAGCGCTTCGGCTTTGCCGGCAACGTACAAGGTCCCCTGAACGGCCTTTCAATCAAGGGAAAGCTCCTTCCGGACAGCGGAGAGGCAGGGGTGGATGTAATCCTCTCAAACATAGTGAACGCCCGGGCCGATATCGGCTTTGACGGAAGCCTGGAAACGCGGGAACTGGATCTGGGCCGGATCCTGGGAGTAAAGGAACTGGGAACCGCCAGCCTGAACACCCGCCTCAAGGCCAGTCTCACTTCCAAGGGCCCCGAACTCCGGCTGGACACGCTCCGGATTGCCCGCCTCAAAGCCCTGGACTACACCTATTCAGACATTTCCGGTTCCGGCTCTTACAAGAGCGGGACCTTCAACGGCAACATTGTATCGGCCGACCCCAACCTGAGTTTCCTCCTGCATGGGGCGGGCACTCCGGGCGAAGGTGGCGCCACCGACTACCAATTGTTCCTGAGCGTCGGTTATGCCGACCTTAATGCCCTGGGCTTTGACAAGCGGGGTACTTCAAGGATAAATTTCATGGCCGATTCCAGGCTTTCTCTTCTCTCGGAACAGAACTTTGACGGAGACCTCCTGATTTCGGAGCTTAATCTGGAAAACGATTCCGGCGTCCACGAGCTGGGAGACATCACCCTCACGGCCCAGGCTTCCGGCCATCGGCAACGGACAGAACTGAAATCGGCTTTCCTGGACATGAACTTCTCCGGAGGGAAATCCCTCCTGGACTTCATAAGCGACCTGAAGAGCCTCACCCTGGACACCGAACTGCCCTCCCTGCCGGAGACCGTTTCCACACCCTGGGACGGCACCGACTACGACTTCAGCCTGGTCACCCGGGACACGCGGGATCTTCTGGACTTTGTCCTGCCCGGACTGTATCTGGAAAACAATACCCGGCTGCAGGCAGGCATAGGGAAGGACGGAATGCTGGCCGCCCGGCTCACATCCGGCCGCCTGGCATACCAGGACAAATACCTGCGGGACGTGAGCCTTACGGTGGACAACGCCGGATCGGCCGTCCAGGCCGACCTGGTGACCCCCTCCCTGTACCTCCCGGGTTTCGAGCTCAAGGGAAACCGGCTGTCGCTCTTCGCCAACGAAGACCATCTGGGCTTATCGTATTCCTTCGACAACGAAGCGGATATGGAAACCCGGGCGGAACTGCTGCTGGGGGCCGACCTTTCCCGGGAAGGGAAAGAGCTGGCGGTGGACGCCCAGGTGCTGCCGTCCAATTTCTATTTCGAGGGGAACGGATGGGGCATTTCCTCCGAACGCATCTTCTTCAAGGGCGGCGAGTGGAAGGTCAGACGCCTGCTGGCCAGCCACGAAGACGAAACCCTGCTGGTAGACGGCGGTTTCTCTCCCACGCAGGCCGATACGCTCAACGTGAACATGGAGAAGTTCGACCTCTCGCTGCTGAACACCTTCACGGGCGGCCTGCTCTCGCTGGAAGGCCTGGCCACCGGGGAAGCGCTGGTGATTTCCCCTTCCTCCCCCGCTGTGGGCCTGCTGGCCTCCATCAGCTGCGACTCCACCATGGTGTCCGGGAAACGGCTGGGACAGCTGAACATCGGAAGCGTATGGAACGAACGGGAGAACCGCTTCGACATGAACGTCTACAACCGGCTGGACGGCAAAAGGACCCTGGGCGTACAAGGCTTCCTGAAACCTTCCACCGGGGAGCTGGAGGCCGAAGCCACCCTGGACGGGCTGGACCTGGAATATGCCGGCCCCCTGCTGGAAAGCGTGTTCTCGGAATTCGGCGGCGCGCTCAGCGGAGTGCTGCGGGCCGACGGCACCTTCCAGGATATCAAGCTTTCCAGCAAAGGGTTGCACCTGGACGACGGCCTCTTGACCCTGGACTTCACCCAGGTCCCCTACCATGTTTCCGGAGACCTGGACCTGGACAACAAGGGCTTGCATTTCACCAATGTGAGGGCACAGGACAATTACGGGGGCAACGGGTCCATCCGGGGCAGCGTGCTGCTGGACGGTTTCTCCCGCTACGGCATGGACGTGCACGTCCGGGTGAACCGGATGAAAGTGCTGGAAATCAAGCGGGGCATGAACGACCTGCTGTACGGGGACATCACCGCCAGCGGTACGGCCGATATCACCGGCTGGTCGCCGGACCTGAACCTGAACCTGGACGCTTCCACCGTCCGGGAAGGGAACCTGCACCTGCAGATTGGCTCTGCCGGCGGAAACCGCTCGGGACAGATGCTCACTTTCGTGGAGGCTCCGGCAGAAGGAGAGCCGGACCCGTACGAACAGATGATGGCCGCCGGGAACGCCAAGAGCCGGCGCACCAGGGGCAACACCGGCATCCGCCTCAACGTGCGCCCCACCCAGGAGGTGATGGTGTACATAGACCTGAGCGAAGACAATACCCTGATGGCCAGCGGGACAGGCTCCATCGAAATAGACAGCCAGAGCGCCACCAAATCCCTCACCCTCAACGGCAACTACGAGCTAAGCCAGGGCAGTTTCCATTTCTCGGCCCTGAACCTGGTGAGCCGGGACTTCTCCATCCAGGAAGGCAGTTCCGTCCACTTCAACGGAGACCTCTGGGACACAGACCTGGACGTGAACGGCCTGTACACCACCAAGGCCAGCCTGGCCAACCTGATTTCCGACGAAAACGCCGTGAACCGCCGTACGGTGAACTGCGGAATCAGCATCACCGACAAACTCAGGAATCCGCAGATTTCCTTCTCCATCGACATCCCGGACCTGAATCCCACCACCCAGGCCGAAGTGGAAGGGGCCCTGAACACGGACGACAAGGTGCAGAAGCAGTTCCTGTACCTGCTGCTCGCGGGCGGCTTCCTGCCCTCGGACGAGTCCGGCATCACCACCAACGGCTCGGAAGTGCTGCTCTCCAATGTCACCGGCATCATGGCCGGACAGCTGAACAACATCTTCCAAAAACTGAACATCCCGCTGGACCTGGGCCTCAACTACCAGTCCACCACGACCGGCACCAACATCTTTGACGTGGCCCTTTCCACCCAGCTGTTCAACAACCGGGTAATCGTGAACGGCTCGGTGGGCAACAGGCAGCTTTACGGCGCCACCACCTCGGAGGTGGCGGGCGACATAGACATAGAAATCAAACTGAACCAGAGCGGATCGCTCCGGGCCAACATCTTCTCCCACTCCGCCGACCAGTTCACGTCCTACCTGGACAACAGCCAGCGAAACGGCGGCGGCCTGGCCTACCAGCGGGAGTTCACCACCTTCGACCAGTTTATCCGGGAACTGTTCACGCCTGCCCGCCAGCGTCCTTCGGCCGATGAGTCCTCAGGAGAGACCCCGCCGCGCAGGACACAGCAGCCGGACGCGGCCGGCACCGGAAGACAGACCGTCCTGCAAATCGATTCCACCGGGCATGCCCTTGCAAGAGATGAAAAAATACGGTAAACTCTATCTGATCCCCTCCCCGCTGGGAGAGGGAGACCCTGCCGAGGTGCTTCCCGCCCCGGTGCTGGCTTTCCTTCCGGAACTGGACTGTTTCGTGGTGGAAGAGATCCGGACGGCCCGCCGCTACCTGTCCAAGGCCGGTCTCAAGGGCCGGATCGGGGATCTGGAGTTCCACGAGCTCAACGAGCATACCGATCCGGAAGCGGTGGAATCCTATCTGGAACTGTTCCGGGACGGGCGGAACGTGGGGCTCATCTCCGAAGCCGGCCTCCCTGCGGTGGCCGACCCGGGCGCACTGCTGGTGAGCCTGTGCCATCGGCATGGCATAGAAGTGGTTCCCTTCGTGGGGCCCTCTTCCCTGATGCTGGCCCTCATGGCTTCCGGACTCAACGGACAGTCCTTCGCTTTCGTGGGCTATATCCCGGCCAAGACGGAGGAACGGAGGCAAGCGCTGCGGACGCTGGAAAAACGCTCATCGGCCGGGCGGCAGAGCCAGATTCTCATAGAAACCCCGTACAGGAACGATGCGCTGCTTACCGACATGCTGCAGTGCCTCTCGCCCCATACCCGCCTCTGCGTGGCCGCCAACCTCACCTGCCCGGACCAGTACATCCGCACCCGGACCGTGGCCGAGTGGAAACGGGAACCCGTCACCATCGGCAAGCGCCCTTGCGTCTTTGTCATTCTGAGCGAAGCGAAGAATCTATGAAAGTAGCGTTTACCACCCTGGGCTGCAAGCTCAATTATGCCGAAACCTCCACCTACGAGCGGGGCTTCGTGGCCGCAGGCTGGGAAGTGGTCCCCTGGGCGGAAAAGGCCGACCTTTACCTGATCAACACCTGCGCCGTCACGGAAACGGCCGAAAAGAAATCCCGCAACCTGATCCGCCGGGCCCACAAGACCGCCCCCGAAGCCCGCATCGTGGTTACCGGCTGCTACGCCGAGCTCCGGAAAGAGCAGATTCAGGCCATCAACGGCGTCTGGAAGGTATTCGGCGCCAATGAAAAATCCCAAATCGTCTCCACCCTCTGTCATTCTGAGCGCAGCGAAGAACCTGCAACGACCTTCGGGGCATATAGTTCCGGCGGGGAACGGACCCGGAGTTTCCTGAAAGTGCAGGACGGCTGCGACAACTTCTGCGCCTACTGCACGGTCCCCTATGCCCGGGGACGGAGCCGGAGCCTTTCCATTGCCGAGGCGGTGGCCCATGCCAGGGAGATTGCAGCAAGCGGAGTAAAGGAAGTGGTGCTCACGGGGGTGAATACCGGAGATTTCGGCCGCACCAGCGGGGAGAGTTTTCTGGACCTGCTCCGGGCGCTTAATGAAGTGGAAGGAATTGAGCGATACAGGATTTCCTCCATAGAGCCCAATTTGATTACCCCGGAAATCGTGGACTGGATAGCCTCCGGGACCAAATTCCAGCGGCATTTCCACATCCCGCTGCAGAGCGGAAGCGACGTTCTGCTCAAACGGGTGGGACGGCGCTACGACACTGCGCTGTTCGCCTCCCGGATCGACTACATCCGGAAAGCGCTGGAGCGGCCCGGGGAACCGCCGGTCTTCTTCGGCATCGACGTCATCGTGGGCCTTCCGGGAGAAACGGAAGAGCTGTTCCAGGAAACCTACTGTTTCTTGCGGGACCGGATTGAACCGGCTTTCCTGCATGTATTCCCCTATTCCCGCCGTCCCGGCACAAGGGCGGCCGAATGGAAAGACCAGGTGCAGGACCGCATAAAAACCGAGCGGGCTGCCCGCCTGGAGGCATTGTGCAAGGAACTCCACAGCAGTTTCGTGGCCGCCAACAAGGGCCTCCGGGAAACGGTCCTGTGGGAGTCTTCCGTGAAGGACGGGCAGATGGGCGGCTATACCGGCAATTACATCCGCCTGGAACGGCCTTACGACCCTTCGCGGGTGAATACTTTGGAGGAAGTGGTATTATGACAAAGCTTACTTTTCTGGGAACCGGAACCTCGCAGGGCGTGCCCATCGTCGCCTGCCAGTGCGCCGTGTGCCAGTCGGCCAACCCGCGTGACAAACGGTTCCGCTCGTCGGCCCTGGTAGAATACAACGGCCTTACCATTCTCATAGATGCCGGGCCGGACTTCCGCAGCCAGATGCTTGCCCAAGGGGTCCGGCACCTGGATGCCATCCTGCTAACCCACAACCACAAAGACCATACGGGAGGATTGGACGACGTTCGGGCGCTCAATTACATAGACCGGAAAGCCGTGGAAATTTACTGCGAAGAGCGGGTGCTCCGGTCGCTTCGGGTAGAGTATTCCTATGCGTTCGAGGAGCACAAGTACCCAGGTGCACCGGAATGGCACGTGCACCTGATTGACGATCGGCCCTTCCGCATCGATTCCCTTGAGAACTGCGGCGAACTGGAGTGGGTGCACGACATCGGCTATTTCTACCGCCAGAAGGACGGTTCGCTCAAGCCTTCGGACAACGCCGTGAAGGAAGCCCCCCATGACCAGCCCAATGTAATTCCCATCCGGGGCGTCCACGGCCAGATGCCGGTACTGGGCTTCCGCTTCGGGAACATCGCCTACATTACCGACATGAGCACCCTCCCGGATTCGGAGCTGGCCAAACTCCAGGGGTTGGAACACGTTACCCTGAACACGGTGAGTTATCATCCCCATCACTCCCATTTCTCGCTGGAAGAAGCCCTGCACCTGGCCGAGCGGATCGGGGCCCGGCACACCTGGCTCACCCATCTCTCCCATGCTTTCCCCTCTCATCCCCTTTTTTGCACGGAACTCCGGGAACGCTGCCGGGAACTGGGCATCCGCTCAGACGTCCAGCCCGCCTTCGACGGTTTGACAATTGAGGGATAATTGTTATTTTTGCGAACACTAAAACCTTTTCCATGACCCAAGAAATTATCCAGACCATCGACAGCATCCAGGTAAGCCTGAATGCCGGCGGGATGAACACCATCAATATCATCCTGGCCTTTGTCATGTACGGAGTCGCGCTTGGGCATCAAGCCGCAAATCTTCGTAGAGGTGTTCAAAAAGCCCAAATCGGTGCTGCTGGGCATGCTGTGCCAGCTGGTGCTGCTGCCCGCCTTCACCTGCCTGCTGGCCATCCTCCTCACCGGCTGGATTTCGCCTATGATGGGCCTCGGAATGATTCTGGTGGCAGCCTGCCCGGGAGGGAACATCTCCAATTTCATGAGTTCGCTGGCCAAGGCCAACATAGAGCTTTCTGTAAGTCTTACAGCCATTTCCACGGCGCTTGCCGTACTCCTGACGCCCTTCAACTTCTGGCTCTGGGGAACGGTGTATCTGCATTCGGCCCATGTGGCGGCCACTGTCCCCACCCTGGTAATTCCTCTCTGGGAAGTGTTCAAGACCATCTTCATCCTGCTGGGCATTCCGCTGGTGCTGGGCATCCTCACCAGCCACTTCCTTCCCAAGGTGGCAGAGAAGCTCAAAAAGCCGCTCCAGTGGCTCTCCATCATCATCTTCATCGCCATGGTGGTGCTCTCCTTCGGCAGCAACCTGGACGCCTTCCTCAAGTGCATCAAGTACATCTTCCTGGTGGTGTTCATCCACAACCTGCTGGCCCTCGGAATTGGATTCGGCGTCGGGACCCTGGCCAAAGTTCCCTTCAGGGACCGCCGCACCCTCACAATAGAAACGGGTATCCAGAACTCCGGCCTGGGTTTGGCGCTCATGCTGGGAACCAGCATCTTCGCCGGTTTCCCTCCGCACGGCGGCATGCTGGTGATTACGGCCTGGTGGGGCATCTGGCACATCATCTCCGGCCTCACCGTCGCCACCCTCTTCAACCGCAGCAAACGCGCCGATGTCTGATTTCTGGATTCCCGACAAAGCCTACACCTTCTGGCGCCGCTACGTAGACTGGTGCACCAGACACAGTTTCTTCTCTTTGGAGACCGTGGGGGAACTGCCCCCGATGGACCAGGGGGCCTGGTTCATCGTGTCCAATCACACCCACACCCTGATAGACGCCTTGGTGCTTCTTCAAGGTCGCAGGGAGGCTACTGCCTTCGGCGCCCGGGCCGATGTCTTCCGCAATCCCACGGCCGCCCGGCTTCTGCATTTCTGCAAGATTGTCCCGCTGGCCCGCAAGGACCGTGATAAGCCGGAGGAAGTTGCCCACAACAGGCATGCAATGGAATACATCGATCAGATTGTGGCCCACGGAGTCCCGTTCTGTCTTTTTCCGGAAGGGAGGCATCGGCCCAAGCATTCCCTGCTTCCGCTGCGCCGTGGCGTAGCGTCCATGGCATTCAGAAGCGCCGCACAGCGCCCCACGTACATCCTTCCTGTAGGCCTGGATTACAGCGACTGGTTCCACTTCCGCGGCCGGGCGCGTATCCGATACGGAGAGCCCATCGACGTGAACGCCTTTGCATCGGCCGTTTCCGATGGAATTGAAGACAGCCGCCGGGACGCCCTTCTTCTGGAAGAGCTCTCCAAGCGCCTGTCCTCGCTGATCCTTTTCATTCCGGACGATGGCAGGTATGAGGAAACCCTTGCCCAATGCAAGGATTTGCAGCCGTCTCACCGCCTGAGGGACCGAATCCTTTCCGTGCTGCTGTTCCCGTTGTTTGTTGTCAGCGCGGTCCTGGCCCTTCCCATGTGGGTATCGGCCGAATCCCTCTGCGCCCGCATGAAAGACCATGCCTGGAACAACACGGTCCGCTACGCCGTGAAGCTGGTGAGCACCCCTCTTTGGGGACTGATCCTGGGTTTGCTCCTGTTCGTATTCTTTCCCCCGTGGATTGCCTTGGCGCTGCTTTTTCTGTTCCTCCCCTCCTACAGCTTTTTCTACGACTGGCTCAACCTGGCCGCCGGCCGCACCTCTCCCATCTAACAGCCCCCAGGAGCCAAAATGAAAAAAGGCCGGCTCCCTGTTTGGAGCCGACCTCAGGATTCTTGACGGTAATAAGCTTAGAGCTTGGGACCGGCCTTTACAAGGGCCTTGCCAGCGCGGTTGCTTTCGTACTTGTGGAAGTTCTTGATGAAGCGGCCGGCCAGGTCTTTGGCCTTCTCTTCCCACTCGGCGGCGTTGGCGTAGGTGTCGCGGGGATCCAGAATGCCGGTATCTACACCTTCCAGCTTGGTGGGAACCGCAAAGTTGAAGTAAGGGATGGTCTTGGTGGGGGCTTTGTCGATGCTGCCGTTGAGGATGGCGTCGATGATGCCGCGGGTGTCGCGGATGGAGATACGCTTGCCGGTACCGTTCCAGCCGGTGTTCACCAGGTAAGCCTTGGCGCCGCTCTTCTTCATCTTCTTCACCAGTTCCTCTGCATACTTGGTAGGATGCAGCTCCAGGAAAGCCTGGCCGAAGCAGGCGGAGAAGGTAGGAGTGGGTTCGGTGATACCACGCTCTGTACCGGCAAGCTTGGCGGTGAAGCCGGAGAGGAAGTAATACTTGGTTTGCTCAGGGGTGAGGATGGAAACCGGAGGCAGGACGCCGAAAGCATCGGCCGAAAGGAAGATGACCTGCTTGGCGGCCGGTCCGTGGCTTTCCGGACGCACGATCTTCTCGATGTGATAGATAGGATAGCTCACGCGGGTGTTCTCGGTGACGGACTTGTCGTTGAAGTCGATCTTGCCGGCGGCGTCCACGGTCACGTTCTCCAGAAGGGCGTCCCTGCGGATGGCGTTGTAGATGTCGGGCTCGGACTCCTTGTCCAGTTTGATCACCTTGGCATAGCAGCCGCCCTCGAAGTTGAACACGCCCTTGTTGTCCCAGCCGTGCTCGTCGTCACCAATGAGGAGACGCTTGGGGTCTGTGGAAAGGGTGGTCTTGCCGGTGCCGGAAAGGCCGAAGAAGATGGCGGTATTCTCACCGTTCATATCCGTATTGGCCGAGCAGTGCATAGCGGCAATGCCCTTGAGCGGGAGGTAGTAGTTCATCATGGAGAACATGCCCTTCTTCATCTCTCCGCCGTACCAGGTGTTCAGGATCACCTGCTCACGGGAGGTAACGTTGAAGGCCACGCAGGTTTCGCTGCGAAGACCCAGTTCCTTGTAGTTCTCCACCTTGGCCTTGGCTGCGCAGTAAACCAGGAAATCCGGCTCCTGGTCGAACTCTTTCTGGTTCTTGGGACGGATGAACATGTTGGTCACGAAATGGGCCTGCCAGGCCACCTCCATGATGAAGCGGACCTTCATGCGGGTGTCGGCATGCGTTCCGCAGAAACCGTCCACCACGAAGAGGCGCTTGCCGCTGAGCTGCTCCTGGGCCAGCTTCTTGACCACCTTCCAAGTGTCTACGGTCATTTTGTGGTTGTCGTTGGGATAACCCTCCGTGGTCCACCAGATTTCTCCGGGTTTTCCTTCCTTGGTGGTGTTGTCGTACACAATGTACTTGTCTTTGGGAGAGCGGCCGGTGTACACGCCAGTCATCACGTTGATGGCGCCCAGTTCAGTAACCTGCCCTTTGTCAAAGCCTTCCAGGCCGGGTTTGGTTTCCTCGTTGTAAAGAACCTCGTACGTGGGGTTGTAAAGGATTTCCTTCACACCCGTGATACCGTACTTTCTAAGATTGATATTTGCCATGATTTTGGGGTTATGTTAAATTTTAATTTTTTAAAATTTTACAAATGTACAAATTTCCCTTTTCTTTTCCAACAACCTATTTCCCGGTTTCCTTTTTTCTTGCTTCAATTCTTTTCCGGAGTCCGGGGCTCAGGGCCAGGCTGTCATCCAGAGAGTCGGCCATATCCAGCCAGCGGGCGGCCAGGTCCAGGTCTTCCAGCAGGTAGAAAGACAGGCCGATGTTATAGCAGGCGCAGGCTTTCTGGACGTCGCTGCCGGATTTGAGGAAGGGGGCCCAGGCGTCGATGGCGCCCGTGAAGTTCCCGTCCAGCACCTTCTGCAGGGCGCCAATCCACTGCTCCGAGTCTATATTGTCGAAATAATAGTAGCTGAAACTCTCCGTCTGCCAGTTGGAAAGGAAGCGCTTGGCTATCCGGTTCCCCACGGTTTCCGCCTCGGGACCTGCCACTGCCGTACGGGCCTTGTCCTTGAGGTTTTCCTCCGGAGTAATGCCGTTGTTGTAGACGGCCGGCCGAAGCACTGCGGAACCGGTAAAGCGGCGGACTGCATCCTGCCCCATGCTGTCGTAAAGGTAAAGGGAAGTATTCAGCGGCATCTGGGCAAAGCAGACATAGGCCGAATCCACCGAACGGGCGTTCTGGAGCACATGGTTCTCTTCCAGGACCGTTTCTCCCAGGGAGGTGGTCAGCAGGAACACCACGTCCCCGCCGGTATCCATCACCAGGTCGTGCATCATCCCCAGCGAGAGGCTGTCGGCCTTGGGAATCCGGTACAGGCCTATCTGCTCCTCCCCCCCGAAATAATCCTCTTCCAAGGCACGGGCCAGTGCCGAAGCTGCGCTCCTGTTAAAAGCCGAATCGGCCGGGACATCTCCGTCCATGTACACCACGGCCACGGATTTGCGGAACAGGTCCACCCCGGAGTCCGAAGGTTTTCTGACATCCAGGTAATGGGTGAAAATCTCGGGCGTGCAGGAAACCGCCAGCACAAGGGCGGCGGCCAGAATTACTGAATGTTTCATATCACTTCTGCTGTAAGGTCATACTCGCCGGCTGCGGTTATGCGGACAGTAAGGAACTTTCCCACAAGGGATTGAGGATCTACCCCGCCGAAGGCCGCCGCCGTATGTTTTACCAGGATCTCACCGTCTACCTCCGGGCTCTCGAACTCGCTCCTGCAAACCAGGACGCCGTCCGTGAAATCGTCTACCAGGACGCGGACCTCCGTGCCGATCCGGGATTCATTGTATGCAAGGGATATGCCACGCTGCACTTCCATGAGCTTGTTCAGCCGGTTCTTTTTGGTGCGTTCCGCCACACTGTCCTGAAAATGCTCCGCGCCGTAGGTTCCCTCCTCTTCCGAATAGGTGAAGGCGCCCAGCCGCTGGAAGCGGGCTTCCTGCACAAAATCCAGCAGTTCCATGAAGTCTTTGTACTGCTCGCCGGGATGGCCGACAATGAGGGTGGTCCGGAGCACAACCCCCGGAACGCGTTCCCGCATTTTCCGGATGAGTTCCCGCGTCCAGGCCCCGTCCACCTGCCGGTGCATGTTGGACAGCACCCGGTCCGAGATATGCTGGAGCGGGATGTCCATGTACCGGCACACTTTGGGATTATGGGCCATCTCTTCCAGGACGTCCTCCGGGAAATCGGCCGGATAGGAGTAATGGATGCGGAGCCACTCGATGCCCTCCACCTCCGAGAGCTTCCTCAGAAGCGGGGCCAGCATGCGCTTTTTATAAAGGTCCAGACCGTAATAGGTGGTATCCTGTGCAATGATAACCAGTTCCCGGATGCCCTTGGAAGCCAGTTCCCGCGCCTCTTCCACCAGTTCCTCCATGGGGAAGGAACGGTGCGGGCCGCGGATGAAGGGGATGGCGCAATAGGAGCAGCGGCGGTCGCAGCCTTCCGAGATTTTGAGGAAGGCATAGGGCCGGCCGGGGCTTGTGAGCAAACGGCTGTGGCCGAGAGACTTGTCCGGACGGCAGCCCAGCGCCTCGATGAGCGGATCCAGGCTGCGGGCTCCGAACCAGCCGTCCACCTCCGGAATAAGGGCGGGAAGCTCGTCGCCGTAACGCTGTGACAGGCAGCCGAAAACCAGCAGTTTTCCCGCCAGGCCGGCTTTCTTCCGCTGTACGGCCGAAAGGATGGTTTGGATGGACTGTTCCTTGGCGTCTCCGATGAAACCGCAGGTGTTGATGAGAAGGACATCCACGGGGCGGTCTTCCCCTTCCGGCACCAGCTCATAGGAGCCGCGAACCCGGCCAAGCAGATGCTCCGTATCTACGGTGTTCTTGGAGCATCCGAGGGTAATGACCTGCAAGGAGGGCATGGCCTAAGCCTCCTCCCTGGCTGCGGCCTCCGCCTCCCTTTCCTCGTCCGTCACAAAATCCAGGGAAGCGTAGTGCTTGAGGGCGTTGTACCACTCCACCACCTTCTTCATGTGGGAAACGTAGAAACGCGTGTCGTCATAATTGGGGAGCGCCTTGTCGAAAAGGGCCTTGAGTTCCTCGGGATTCGCTTTGGCCGTGGGGGCGTCGGCTTCTCCCAGCACCTCGTGCAGCTTGCCGAAGACTTCCTGCAGCTTCACTTCCCCCTCGCTGGTGTAGATGGAGATGTCGGCCAGGGTGGTGATGCCTGCATTGGCGTTGAAATTGCTCCGCTTCTTGTCTTCCAGGGCCTCTGCGATGGCACCCGAGCGGGATTGGGCAATATAGGTGAACAGCCCGTGCTGTCCACGGATGGAAAGGGTTTTTGCCAGATCGGTTTTCATATCGTTGGAATCGTTGTTCAATAACTTGCAAATATAGTCATTTTTGCCGAAAAAAACGCGCTCCACCTGCTCCCTAAGCTCCTGAAGGCTGCCGCCGTTCTGCAACACCACATCCGGCCGGGCGGGGCAGGAGGCCTGGGCGGCCATCCGGGAAAGGACCTGCTCCCGGGTGGCGCCATCCCGCCGCATGGCGCGCTCCAGACGAAGTTTGTCGGGGGCATCCACCCACACTACTGCATCGGCAATTCCATTGAAAATGGGCTTGGAAAGCATCAGGGCCGACTCCAGGCAAACAAAAGCAGCGGGTTCCTGCGTCCGCCGCCAGGCCTTGAGGTCTTCCAGCAAGGCGGGATAAACCAGCGCTTCCACGGACTCCCTGGCTGCATCGTCGGAGAAAATGACGGCGGCGAGTGCTTTCCGGTCCAGTTTCCCGTCGGCCCGCCGGAGCGGCATCCCCAGGGCGGCTTCCATCCCGGAAAGCAATCCGGGAAGTTCGTCGTAGAGTTCCTTGGCCCTGGCGTCGCAGTCGTAAACCGGGACGCCCCGCTCCTTCAGGAAGGCGCAGACCGCCGACTTCCCGCTGCCGATGCCGCCTGTCACAAGGATGGTCTTCATCGGGAAGCCTCCACGCAGTCAAACACTTCCGGTTCTATCCGGCACTGCAGCACCCCGGGAGGAAGCCGGAGCGTCTGCGGGACGCATCGGCCAGTAAGGGAGGCCGAGAAGTCCTTATAGTCTATGTACACGCGGAATTCCGGAAGCGGGTCCTTGGCAAGGGGGAAGCTGCAGAACAGCACCACCTCCGCCGTAGCCGGATAAACCTGCAGGGTATGTCCGGCGGGAACGTTCCATACCTCCACGGGGAAGGCGCTCCTGAGTTCCACATAGCGGGAAACGGGAAGTTCGTATCCCACCTCCTCCACCGACATCCTGATACCCGGAACGGGATTCAGGCTCAGCACCCCGTGGCGGGATTCATGCACGTCGCTGAGCTGCAGCCGGCCGGTTGTCACTTTGTCTATGAGGGCCAGGTGGGCGTCGTCCCCGTACACCGTCACCGAATCCGGCGAAGTGCGGAACGGGCCGCTTTGCATGTACTGGGTGCGGCAATGCACCTGCATGGGCACCTCCACCGGCACCCGCTTGTGGTTCTCCCTGGGGAAGATGAAACGGAGCGTGTCCGTGATGAAGGCCTCCACCGTCGTGCCTTCCCCGAAGAACTGCCCCACATAGGAATTTTTGGCCCCGCCTATCATGGAGAAGGTCTCCGGAGCCGTCCGGTGCAGGTCTGAAGGGTCTATGTCCACCACCAGGGTTTTCCGTTCCCGGCGGCTCTGTTCCCGGACCAGGCGGAAACCCTGCGTACGGCAGCGCGCACTCACCAGCACCGTGTTGGAAGACAGGTTCTGGTACCCTTCCAGGTTGCAGCGAGCCTGCACCGGAACGCTGATGGCCCCGGAGTAGGTTTGCGACAGATTGCTGAGCAGCCACACAAGGCAAGCCAGCAGGACAGACACCATAAGAACTAACCAGCGTCTCCCCCACTCCGGCTTTTCCCCTCTGGAGGCTTTCCGGGACATGGCCGACCCCCTTTACTTCTGCTCCGCGTCGGAATAATCCTTGACCAGCCCCTGCTTGTCTACCCGCAGCTTCACGTCTCCGTCTACGCGGATAAGGGCGGTTTTCTCGTTCACTTCAATGATTTCTCCGTAGATTCCGCCCACGGTGACCACTTTGTCCCCTTTCTTGAGGCCGCTCCGGAATTCCTGAAGTTCCTTCTGCTGCTTGCGCTGCGGGCGGATCATGAACAGCCACATCACCAGGATGATGAGCGCAAACATGATAATGGTGGGAAGGGCGCTGCCCTGCTGCTGAGCTGCAGCGGCCTGAAGGGCATAAATGAATAGAGTATGCATATTGTTACGTTTTTATTTTAATCCTTTCTCGTTTTTGACTATGATGCCCTGGGCCTCGCGTTCCTTGATGAGACGGTCCAGCAGACCGTTCACGAAGCCCCGGCTCTTGGGCGTGGAGTAGTATTTGGAAATTTCCACGTACTCGTTGATGGTAACCTTCACCGGGATGTCCGGGAAAGTCTCACTTTCGGCCAGGCCCATGGCAATGAGGACCATGTCCGTGGTGTACAGGCGGTCCCTGTCCCATTTGGAGACGGAGGCGGCCACCAGGTCGAAGTACTCCTTGAATTTGCCGAAGGCGGCCGTCAGGAGGCTGTGGACGAACTGGCGGTCGCTCTCTGCCTGCCGGCCCTGGGCGGAAAGCTGGTCGCTCTGGTAAAGGGGTGGGCAGTTCCAGCGCTTATGCACCGCAATGTCTTCCAGGGAACGGACGCAGCAGATGAGGGCGTAGGGAAGGTCGTCGCTCCAGTAGATGGACTGGTCTTCCAGGATGGCCGCAAGGTCCCCGTCGTCTTCCAGTTCCTCTTCAAAAACATGTTTCCACAGGTTTGCATCCCGGGAAAGCCCGCTTTCCTGAGCCTCCATGTAGGCAGCGTACCAGGACCGGGTTCTGATGCGCTCGTACAGGTTGTGCAGGAAAGCGTCGTTCTGCTCCCAGCTCAGGTTCTTCTTCTGTGTCAGTCTCTGGAAATCCGGATCGGACTCCAGCAGGGCCGACACGCGGTTCTGCACGAACTTGAGGTTGGGGTGCAGTTCTTCTTCAGTGGGGTTGAATTTGGCCCGGGCGGCTTCCGTGCGCCGGGCGGCTTCCGCGGTAAGGGCGGGGATGAGGGCCAGCATATAAAGATACAGGTCCCGGGTGGCTTCGGCGGATGTATCCAGATTCGCAATCGCCTCTTTCAACGTGAGGTCCGGGTTCTCTGCATAGCTGTACAGGACCTTGAACGCCTTGATTCTGAGGATACGTCGGTTAAGCATACTGTCAGTTGTAATTAATTTTTACAAAGTTAGTGTTTTTTTCAATAATTTCATTAATTTTGTGATTGGAAACCAAATGATATTACGCAATGTACAGTGAAGATTATGAAAGGGGGCGCGCCCAGGACCGCAACTCTGAGGATGTTTACTCCAAACCCGTCCGTGCCGGAAAGCGTACGTATTTCTTTGACGTGAAAACCACCAAAGGCAATAACGACTTCTACCTTACCATCACGGAGAGCAAGCGCCGCCAGGAAAGGGATGGTTCGTTCGTGTTCGACAAGCACAAGATTTTCCTTTATAAAGAAGATTTCGAGAAATTCCAGGAAGGCCTGGAGGATGCCGTCCATTACATCCTGCACAACCTCCTGCACGACCAGCCCATCCGCCAGTACACACCACGGGAAGAGCAGGAAAGCGACGAATTCTAAAAGATACCACCGGCACCCACATGCCGGTTTTTTTGACAACGACCACACTAATAACACAGACTATGGACGCAAGAATAGAAAGAATAGAAAATGCCATCCAGTGCGTAAGGGACTTGCTTCAGGGGCGGAAGCCGGAAGTGGGCATCGTCCTGGGCAGCGGCCTGGGACGCCTGGCCGACGCCATTGGGGATCCGCTCGTGATCCCCTACCGGGACATCCCGGGATTCCCGGTTTCCACCGCAACCGGCCACAAGGGAAATTTCATCCTGGGGAAACTGGGCGGAAAAAACGTAGTGGCCATGCAGGGCCGCATCCACTACTATGAGGGTTACGGCATGGAGAGCGTGGTGCTTCCCATCCGGGTTATGATAGGAATGGGCGTCAAGACGCTGTTCGTGTCCAACGCCGCCGGAGGCGTAAGCTTCAAGCTTCACCTGGGAGACCTCATGATTATCAAAGACCACATCAGCCTGCTTCCCAACCCGCTCATCGGCCCCAACCTGGAGAGCGAAGGCCCGCGTTTCCCGGACATGACCCGCCCGTACGACCCTGGGCTCATCAAACTGGCCAAGAAGCTGGCCGGGGAAATGGGCATCGAGGTTAAGGAGGGCGTATATATCGGAGACACCGGCCCTTCGTACGAGACCCCGGCCGAATACAAGTTCTACCGCACCATCGGCGCCGATGCAGTGGGCATGTCCACCGTCCCGGAAGTAATCGTGGCCCGCCACGCCGGCATCCCGGTCTTCGGCATGTCGGTGATCACCAACGAAGCCCATGACGACTATTCGGAAGACTATGAGAACGACGGGGAAGACGTGGTGAGAGCCGCCAATGCAGCCGCCGACAAAATGACCAGACTCTTCCTGAATATTATTGAAAACATTTGATTATGAATAAATTGGAAACAATTCACGGAGCAGCTCGCTTCGTGATGGATAAAATTGGGGACATCCGTCCGCTTGTTGGCATTGTACTGGGCAGCGGCCTGGGCAAACTGGCCGACGAGATAGAGAATCCCATAGTAATCCCCTACCGGGACATCCCCGGTTTCCCCGCCTCCACCGCCATCGGCCACAAGGGTAATTACATCGTGGGAGACCTCGGCGGCAAGAAGGTCATCGCCATGCAGGGCCGCATCCATTATTATGAAGGCTATGACATGTTCGAGGTCACCCTGCCCATCCAGGTGATGAAAGTGATGGGCATCCGGTACCTCTTTGTGTCCAACGCCGCCGGCGGAACCAACCTTTCCTTCCATGTGGGAGACCTCATGATCATCCGGGACCACATCAACCTGCTCCCGAACCCGCTCATCGGGCCCAACATCGAGGAGTTCGGCCCTCGCTTCCCGGACATGACCCGTCCATACGATCCGGGCCTCATCCGGAAGGCGGAAGAGATAGCCGACAAGGAAGGCATCGCCGTCCAAAAGGGCGTTTATGTGGCCTGCACCGGCCCCAGCTATGAAACGCCGGCCGAATACCGCTACTTCCGCGCCATCGGGGCCGACGCAGTGGGCATGTCCACCGTTCCGGAGGTGATTGTGGCCCGCCACAGTTCCCTGCCGGTGTTCGGCATGTCGGTAATCACGGACGTAGCCCACGCTACCGACGACGAAGACTATGTCACCGACGGGGAAGCCATTGTGAAAGCGGCCGATGCTGCCGCCGACCGGATGAGCCTGCTGTTCAAGAAACTCATTGCCAGTTTGTAAGCGTTTTTACAGTTTTCTTTGAAAAAATGCAGGTTTTTTAAGGATTTTTAGTATATTTGCGTGAATTAGGCAAAAACCGGCCATGCTGGAGGATTTGAGAAAAAAAATCGAACAGCTGATTGCATGCTATGAGGCTGAGAAAGCGGAGAACGAAAAGCTCCGCGCGGAGCTACTGGCCTGCAAGGAAACCGGGAACAAGCTTAGGGAACAGATTATGGAACTGGAGTCCGAGATAGAGACCCGCAAACTCACCGAAGCCTTCACCGGAGGGGGAGACAGGGCCGCTGCCAAGGAAAAACTGGATACCCTGATCAGGGATATAGGAAAATGCATAGCACTCCTGGAGGATTGATATGGACCAGAAAATCAGCATAAAGATTGCGGGCCGTACCTACAACCTCATGGCCTCGTCACCTGAGCAGGAAGAGGTTTACCGCCTGGCCGCGGAAGCCATCAACAAGCGGCTGGCCGCCTACACCCGCAAGAATCCGGACAAAACCATCATGGACCTGATGTCGCTGGTGGCTTTGAACGAGACGGTGTACAGAATTGGCGTACAGAAGGAGCAAGAGAAACAGGAGAAGGAGCGGCTGGGCTTGGAGAAGGACCTGGACCGCTATCTTCAGGACATCCAAAAACAATAGCCGTCAACCATCGAAAGCTGAAATCAACACGTTTCAACGCGCCGGGTTGACTCAGGCCGTGGATGACGGGCCCATTTTACCCAAAACGGGGATTCCGTGCACGCACGGGACGGGGGATATCAGCAAACGGCCGGCACCCAAATCTTATTCATTAAGATTTTCTGACTAGATGCTGACGGCTTTTTCAGTTTCATGTCTGTTTTCCGCCAGGGAGGCAGACATGTTTTTGTGATAATGGAACCTAACCCACAATATATAGAACAACCATGGATATTATCAGTATTGTCATTGGATTCGTAGCCGGAGCCGTCATCGCCCTGGTTGCCACCATACTCATCCGCCGCGCCGTCCTCAAGGGGAAGAAGGAAGAGATCCTGGAGAAGGCGGAGATAGAAGGGGAGAAAATCAAGAACGAACGCATCCTCCAGGCCAAGGAGAAGTATCTCTCCCTGAAGAGCGAACACGAGAAAGCCGTCAACGAGAGCAACGCCCGCATCCGGGAGGCCGAAAACCGCGTCAAGCAGAAGGAGAACACCCTGAACCAGAAGATGAACGAGACGGACCGGAAGGGCAAGGAACTGGAAAACCAGAAGAACCTCCTGAAAGGCCAGCAAGACGCCCTGAAGGCCAAGGAAGAGGAGTACGAACAGCTCCGCTCCCAGGTAATCGGCCAAATTGAGGAAATTGCCGGAATGAGCGCCGCAGACGCCAAGGCCCAGCTGATGGAAAGCATGAAGGCCGAAGCCCGCACGGAGGCCCAGGCCTACATCAACGACTGCATGGACGAAGCCCGCCTGAACGCCGCCAAGGAGGCCAAGCGCATCGTAATCAACACCATCCAGCGCACGGCCACGGAAACCGCCATTGAAAACGCGGTAACCACCTTCCCCATCGAAAACGACGACATCAAGGGCCGCATCATCGGCCGGGAGGGGCGTAACATCCGTGCCCTGGAAGCCGCCACGGGCGTGGAAATCGTGGTGGACGACACGCCGGACGCCATCCTTCTCAGCGCCTTCGACCCGGTGCGCCGGGAAGTGGCCCGCCTGGCCCTCCACCAGCTGGTGGTGGACGGCCGCATCCACCCCGCCCGCATCGAGGAAGTGGTGGCCAAGGTGCAGAAACAGCTGGAGGAAGAGATTCTGGAAACCGGCAAGCGCACCTGCATCGACCTGGGCATCCATGGAATGTCCATGGAACTCGTGCGCCTGATAGGCCGCATGAAATACCGTTCCTCCTACGGACAGAACCTCCTGCAGCATTCCCGCGAAGTGGCCAACATCTGCGCCATCATGGCTTCCGAACTGGGCCTGAACCCCAAGATCGCCAAGCGCGCCGGCCTGCTGCACGACATAGGCAAGGTTTCCGAGGAGGAGCCCGAGCTGCCGCACGCCCTGCTGGGCATGAAGCTGGCAGAGCAGTACAAGGAGAAGCCGGAAATCTGCAACGCCATCGGCGCCCACCACGAAGAGACGGAGATGACCTCGCTTTACGCTCCCCTCGTGCTGGTTGGAGACGCCATCTCCGGCGCCCGTCCCGGCGCCCGCAGGGAGGTGATCGAGAGCTACATCAAGCGCCTGCGTGGCATGGAGAACCTGGCCGCCGCCTATCCCGGTGTAACTAAGTCGTACGCCATCCAGGCCGGCAGGGAGCTTCGCGTGATTGTGGGGGCCGAACAGGTAAGCGACCACGATGCGGAAGTGCTGTCCGGAGAAATTGCCAAGAAGATCCAGGACGAGATGACCTATCCCGGCCAGGTGAAGATAACCGTAATCCGGGAAACCCGCTCTGTAGCGTATGCCAAGTAAATTTCTGAAAACCATCGCTTTAATAGTGGCAGCACTCTGGACGGGTGTTGCCGCTTTGGCACAGGACCCCTCCGTGGCCTGGCAGGTAAGCGCAGAAAAGCTGCAGGAGGAAGGGCTGTACCGGGTCTCCTACACCGGCCGCGTGGCCCCCGGGAAACACATTTACGGCCCCGACAACAAGAACAATCCCTTCTCCGTAGACTACAATTCCCCGGAGGGTTTCACCCTGGAGGGAGAACTGCAGGCGGCCATCGAGCCCACCGAATATAAGGGAGAACCCGTCTATTTTACAAGGGCCGTCTTTACCCAGGACGTGCGCACGGAAGAAGGCGTTACCCTCAGCGGCACCATCAACTGGCAGGCCTGCGAGGACGACATGTGCGGCTTCCCGGAAGAGGAGGAGTTTGAAATCCAGCTGGGGACGGCTCCTGCCGACAGTCACCAGACTGCCATCGGCAATCCCGAAGAGGAGAGGGAAAGCCGGGGCGGCAACCTATGGGCCCTCATTCTGGAAGCCATCCTCTGGGGCTTTGCCATGCTGCTCACGCCCTGCGTGTTCCCGATGGTGCCCATGACGGTGTCTTACTTCCTTAAAGCGTCGGACAATGTGCACCAGGGCCGGTTCAAGGCCTTCATGTACGGGGTGTTCATCGTACTGCTGTACACGGTGCCGGTGGTCATTCTCTTCGGCCTTACGCGCATCATCGGCGGGGAGGCCGTCACTGCCGACATCTTTAACTGGCTGGCCACGCACTGGCTGCCCAACATCCTCTTCTTCCTGATTTTCTTTGTCTTCGCCCTGTCTTTCTTCGGAGCGTTCGAGATTACCCTTCCCGCCTCCTGGAGCACCAGGACGGACGCCAATTCCAACCGGGGCGGCCTGGCCGGGGTCTTTTTCATGGCCCTCACCCTGGTGCTGGTGTCATTCTCCTGCACGGGGCCCATCGTAGGCTCGGTGCTGCTCAAATCTTCCCAGGGAGAGTTCTGGACGCCGATGATCACCATGCTGGCTTTCTCGGTGGCCTTCGCCCTCCCCTTCACCATCTTCGCCCTGTTCCCGCAGCTGCTTAAAAAACTCAAGAGCGGCAGCTGGCTCAATTCCGTGAAAGTGGTGCTGGGCTTCGTGGAACTGGCCCTGGGCCTCAAGTTCCTGTCCACGGCCGACCAAACCTACCACTGGCACCTCCTGGACCGGGAAGTGTACCTGGCCCTCTGGATTGTCATCTTCTCCCTGCTGGGCCTGTACCTGCTGGGCAAGATCCGTTTCAAGCACGACAGCCCCACGGAGCATTTGAGCATCTTCCGCCTGCTCCTGGCCATCGGCGTATTCTCCTTCGTGGTGTATCTGGTGCCCGGCATGTGGGGCGCTCCGCTGAAGGGCCTTTCGGGCTACCTGCCGCCGCTGAGCACGCAGGATTTCGTGCTGGGAAGCGAGACTTCCGGGAGAACGGTCTCCCTGGCACCTGAAGCTCCTTCCAACCCTTACGGGCTTTCCATGGCCCACGGGCTGCAAGGCTACTTTACCCTGGAAGAGGGCCAGGCGGCCGCCAAAGAGGCCGGAAAGCCGGTTTTCGTGGACATCACCGGCCATGGCTGCGTGAACTGCCGCGAAATGGAAGCCCGCGTGTGGAGCGATCCGGAGGTACTACGCCGCCTGCGGGACAACTTTGTGATGGTGGCCCTCTATACCGACGACAAATCCCGCCTTCCGGAGAGCGAATGGTACACTACTCCCGGCGGAAAAACCCTGAAAACCGTGGGCAGCGTGAATTCCTACATCGTCCGCACCCGTTTCGGCGTAAACGCACAACCTAACTATTTCATCCTGTCCCCGGAAGGAGAGATTCTGGCCGGTCCCCGGGCCTATAACCTGTCCATCCCCGGCTATATCAACTTCCTGGACTCCGTACTATGAGTGAACTGGCCCCGCTGATTGCCGACCTGGCGCTCATCCTTATCTGCGCCGGCGTAATGACGCTCATCTTCAAGAAGCTGAAGCAGCCGCTGGTGCTGGGCTACATTGTGGCCGGCTTCATCGCGAGCCCCCATTTCCCCTTCACCCCCTCGGTGATAGACGCCGCCAGCATCCAGGTGTGGTCGGACATCGGTGTAATCTTCCTTCTCTTCGCCCTGGGACTGGAATTCAGTTTCAAGAAGATTGTGAAGGTGGGCGGCCCGGCCATTACCGCGGCGCTCACCATCATCTTCGGCATGATGGTGCTGGGCTTCATTGTGGGCTCCGCCTTCGGCTGGAGCAAGATGGACGCCCTGTTCTTGGGCGGGATGATCTGCATGAGCTCCACCACTATTATTTATAAGGCGCTGGAAGATCTGGGACTGGCCAAGAAGAAGTTCGCGGGGCTGGTGATGAGCATCCTCATCCTGGAGGACATCCTGGCCGTGGTGCTCATGGTGGTACTCTCCACGGTGGCCGTCTCCTCCAATTTCGAGGGTGGCGAGCTGGTGATGAGCATCCTGAAGCTGGTGTTCTTCCTGGTCCTTTGGCTGCTGGTGGGCATCTACCTCATTCCGCTCATCCTGCGGAAGGCCCGTCCGCTCATGAACGACGAAACCCTGCTGGTGGTGTCCCTGGGGCTGTGCTTCATGATGGTGGTGGTAGCGGCAAAGACCGGCTTTTCGGCCGCTTTCGGCGCCTTCATCATGGGCTCCATCCTGGCCGAAACCCTGGAGGCCGAACATATCGAACGGCTGGTGAAACCGGTCAAAGACCTCTTCGGGGCCATTTTCTTCGTGTCGGTGGGCATGATGGTGGACCCCGCCATGATTGGCCGGTATTGGCTGCCCATCCTCGTCATCACCCTCACCGTAATCTTGGGGCAGTCCTTCTTTGCCACGGTGGGCGTGCTCCTTTCCGGACAGCCGCTGAAAACGGCCATCCAAAGTGGTTTCTCGCTCACCCAGATTGGTGAATTCTCCTTCATCATCGCCTCCCTGGGCGTGGCGCTGGGCGTTACCGGCGACTTCCTCTACCCGATTGTGGTGGCGGTGTCGGTGATTACCATTTTCCTTACGCCGTACATGATCCGCCTGGCCGAACCGGCCTATAACTTCGTCTACGGCCACCTTCCCGCGAAAGCGAGGGATTTCCTGGACGGCTATGCCGAATCGGCCTCGGAACCGGCCGCCGCCAAAGACAGTCCCTGGAAAACCTACCTGGGCTCCCTGGGCAGCACCATCCTCATTTATGGCATCCTCTGCCTGGCCATCTGCATCCTGGGCTTCAGACTCCTGCTTCCCCTCGCAGAGAAATGGATTCCCGGCATCTGGTCGCATGTGGCGACGGCCGTGGTCCTGCTCATGGCCATGGCCCCCTTCCTCCGGGCCATCCTGGTAAAAAAGAACCGTTCAGAGGAATTCAAGGCCCTCTGGGAGAAGAATCCGGCCAACCGGGCCCCGCTGGTGGTCAGCGTGGTGCTTCGCCTGGCCATCGTAATGGGCTTTATCTTCTATGTCCTGGCCCGCCTGTTCCACATTTCCGTGCTGGTGATTGTCCTGCTGGCGCTGGCCATAGTGATGTACCTCATGTTCAGCCGCTTCACCAAGAAGCGGACGCACCGCATAGAGGAAACCTTCCTCACCAACCTGAACTCCCGGGAGAAACGGGCCGAGTACCTGGGCCAGAAAAAGCCGGAGTACGCCTCCCGCCTCCTGGACAAGGACCTCCACCTGGCCGATTTCGACATTCCCGCAGAGGTGGACTGGGCCGGCAGCACGCTGCACGAACTGATGCTTGGGCAGCGCTTCGGTGTGCACGTGGTGGCCATCATCCGGGGCAACAAGCGCATCAACATCCCGGATGCATCGGCCCGCATTTTCCCGCACGACCGCATTCAGGTAATTGGCACGGACAGCGACCTGGAGGCCTTCGGGGCCGAATTGCAACGCGCGGAGGCCACCCTCCCGGATGATTTCGGCGACGGGGAGATGATTCTTCGGCGCCTGCCCATCACGGACGGGTCTCCCTTCCTGGGAAAAGCCTTGAAGGAGAGCGGCATCCGCAACCACTTCCACTGCCTGGTGGCCGGCATCGAAAAGCCCGACGGCACCCTCCACGTCCCCGACGCCTCCCTCCCCCTGGAAGACGGCGACAACCTGTGGATCGTGGGCGAGAAGCAAGACGTAGAGACGCTGCTGGGGGTGTAGGAGCCGGTTTAACCCAAGAAAAAGCGGCCATCATCATTGCATTTTTGGGAAATATTATTATATTTGCGGATACTTGCGAACAATTAGTTGGCTTTACTATAATACATATGAAAAGGCGTTTACGGGTAACCGTACAGATCCCACGCCCTTTTTGTGCTATGTTTCCTCCCAGGGGATCGGGAGGAAGGTACAGACAAAACAAATGGTCTTACAAGAAGGCGCGGTTTTCGCGGAGAGGTATCGCCTGCTTAAATTGCTGGGGCGAGGAGGTTTTTCAGAAGTCTGGCTGGCAGAAGATACGATGTCCCGGCTTCAGGTTGCCATAAAAATCTATGCCCCATACGGCGGATTGGACGATGATGGCGCACAATTGTTCAGCAATGAGTTTGCCCTCGTTTTTAACATCAACCACACCAATCTACTGAAGCCAACCCATTTCGACTCCTACGAACGTTCCCCCTACCTGATTCTCCCTTTTTGCAGCAAGGGATCTACAGATTCTCTGGTAGGTTGTACAAACGAAGAAACCGCTTGGGATATCCTGCACGATGTATCTGCGGGACTGGCCTGTCTCCATAGCCAGGAACCACCCATCATCCATCAGGACATCAAGCCGGATAATATTCTCATCAACGACCATGGAGATTACCTCATAACGGACTTCGGCATTTCCACCAAAATCCGGAGCACACTTAGGAGGAGTGTCGCCGAACGGGAGAGCACCAGTTCCGGCGGAACCTATGCCTACATGGGTCCGGAGCGTTTCTCACGGCAACCGGCTCCGGTAAAAGCAAGCGATATATGGTCGTTGGGCGCCATGATTTTCGAATTGCTGGAGGGTCGCCCGCCCTTTGACAATCTGGGGGGCGCCATGCAAAAGAACGGTGCGGATATTCCGGAAATCCAAGCGCCTGTGTCCAAAACGCTCAAACAGGCTGTTTATGCCTGCCTTGCACCTCAACCGTGGGACCGCCCCACAGCGGAAACGGTGTATTCCTGGGCACGGTCCATTAAGGAGGGCAAAACCATCAAAGTAGGCGGGAAGGGTAAAATAGCGGAAAAAAAACATACCGCAAAGAAGATAAATCCCGACGGGGATAATGGCAAAGGCAAGACAGTGCGGCTCTTAATAGGGATCGCGGCTGCCGTTCTGGTGATTTTTGGTATTTTTGCAGCGGGCAGGAAGTTCTCCGACGCAAAAGACTACAGGGACTATAAAGATTTGGCAGATTCAGCCCGGGCTATCGCACAAAGCGAGGACCCCTACGACAACACATACGAAGAAGGAATCTTTCAATATAATCAGGCCATTTCCTTATGCCAAAAGCACAACTCCGACAACCGCTTCTCGGAAGATGATATGTATAAGGAGCAGCAGGACCTTATCAAAAAAATAGACAAGGCCTGCGGATACCTTAAGGAAGATGCCGAGGTAAATGAAGACAATTATTCTACTTATGGTCTGGAAGACAAAGCTTTTGCCAAAGAACAAATTTCAGAAGCCGTAGATTTTTACAAAAAAGCCCATTCTCTATACATGGCGGTCAGTAAAAGCAAGTCGTTGGATGTTGTGGAATCTAACAACTATGAAAAGAATGCCCGCGCCATTGAGCAGAAAATCAGTTTTTGCGAGAGTAAATTGACAGAATTACAATAACGTATATTTAGCCCATGAAAAAATTACTTCTTCTCTTGATTCCCTTCTTCCTTTTAATGGGAACCGAATTTGTTTCCGCCCAGACAACTGCCTGCCAGAAAGCTTTTGATACGGCAGAAAGAGCCTATGTCCAAGGAGATTACCCTAAAGCCTTATCGCTTTTCCAACAGGCGAAAGATCGCTGCTCCAGATCTACGACAGATGCCGATTATGCGAACCGCTGCGATCAGAGGATAAGGGATTGCAACCAGAAGATCGAAGCCGCCAAGAAGGCCAAAGAAGAAGCCGCCAAGAAGGCCGAAGAAGAAGCCGCTAAAGCGGAACAACAAACACGGGGGGCTTCATCGACAAGCTCAGGCAGCACTGGCGTCAGAGCTGGCAACAATATGGTTGCAGGAGGTGGGGCCGGAACGGCTCAGGATAAGGGGACAACCCAAAAAGCGGAGAAAAAGAAGCAGACCTGGGTAAAAGTCAATACCACGGTGATTGAATTTGAAGCAGAAGGCGGTACCCAAAATATTCCCTTCACCGTCAGCGACAAATCACAGGTAAAAATAGCCTATCAGCCGGATTGGGTTGTAGCCACGGTAGACAACACGAGCAACGCCCTAAGTGTTACTTGCCGTAGGAACACCGGCAGTGCCCGTAAAGCGGAAATCCAAATTGAGGCAGGAGATTCAGAGCCGGTGCTCATTACTGTCTCTCAGGAGAGGCTAAACCAGATAACTACTCAGCAGAACACATCTTTGAGTGTAGACAGAGACCGTCTCACCTTTAAATACTCGGGTGAAACCCAGGTAGTAAAGGTAAGTACCAACGCCCCATCCTGGAAGGTACTCTATTCCTCAGACTGGTGCAAAACAACCACAAGCAGCACCCAGCTTACTATCATCTGTCAGGCCAACAAATCGAATTCTCCCCGTGAAGGTCAGGTTACAATTCAAGCACCCAACTCAGATGCCGTAATCCTGGTAATCAGTCAATACGGAGCACCTTCTTCAAGTTCCTCTTCCAGTTCACGAAGCTACTCCAGCAGGTCGGCCAGCGTGTCCCTGTTCGGAGGCCTGACCTATTCCACCATTTCCGCCACTACCGAAGACAATAGCGAACATACCGGTGGCGGACTCTTCAACTATGCCTATGACGACGAGACCCTGTCCTACAAGAGTGGGATTGGTTACCGCGCCGGTGTTGCGGTTGGTATCCCGCTGGGAAGAACGTTTAGCCTCAAGCCTGGCATTATATTCTCTACCAACAAATTCACCAATGAATTCTCCGGCTCCTACACGGACTCCTATACCAGCGGTGGTCTTACATACAATGAGACCGTAGAAGAAAAATACACGGAGACATACTCGCTCAGCTATGTCAAGCTTCCTGTCTTGTTCCAACTCGACTTTGGAGTGGGTAGTATAGGCATCGGCCCTTATGTCGCATACGGTATCTCTGGCAAGGCTACTATCGAGGGTACTTGCAACGCCCCTAAGATTACCTCGTCTACCGGCGAAAGCTATTACCGCAACTGCGACATCAGCGGCTATGTGAACTTGTTTGAAACTGGCGGAGAAATAGTTTCCCAGTTCCAGACCGGCAGCAAGTCCACTCATAACCGCGATGTCAACAAAGACACCGCCCCGTACAACCGTCTGGATTATGGTATTTCCCTTGAATTATCCCTGAACCTTTCCATTATAAACATTGGTTTCGGCTACGACTTGGGAATGGCCAACATGGCCAACAGCGATTTCTTCAGCGGATACAGGGTAAGTCCTTCTTACGATGCCCTGCAAGTCAATTATAATGGTTATCGCCTGGTGGATTATGTGCAAAAGAATCGTCAGATTTATGTTACTATCGGCTTAAAATTCTAGTACTATGAGATGCGACAATTGTGGTTTTGAGAACAGCTCAGAAGCTTCTCGTTGCATAAAATGCGGCTCCCCGCTAAAAGCCTCCTCCGGCCCTTCTTATTCCTATGACAACAGCGGCTTTTCCCCTAATTCCACCGTAATGGAGCTAGGGGTGAAAGGACATCAGAATGCCGCCCCCATCGGCAGGGGCACTGAGCCGGAATCCGGAGGAGTCCCCTGCCCTTCCTGCGGCTATCCGCTAATGCCTTCTTCGCGCCGCTGCCCCCAGTGTGGAGCAGCCGTGGGGGAAGCGGCCGATCCTACCCCGAAGCAGAAGCCTGAACGTCAATGGGAAAACCGGGTGGAAGACAAGTCTGCTTTCTCCGGAACGGTAGACCCCTATCAGAGGCAGGTCTTCCATCAGTGCCGGTTGGTCCCGGTCTCCCGGGAGGGGGAAAAGGAGCTGGCACCTGCTGTCATCTCCGACAAAGACGGAATGCTCAACAGAGGCGTAGTGGATCCCGACAATCCCACTATCTCTTCCAAGGAGCAGGCCTGCATGTCCTATGAAGACGGAACTTGGTATATCGAAGACAAAAGTACCTATCACACAACATTCATCCAAGTCAGCGGGAAACAGGCCCTCAAGCAGGGAGATGTCATCCTGCTGGGAGACCGCCGTTTCATCTTTGAGGAAGAATAATGGAAATCGTTCAAAGATGCGACTTCCATATCGGTGAAACCATAGACGGGAAATTCACCGTAAAGAAATTGTTGGGAGAAGGCTCTTTCGGCAAAGTCTTCATGGTGACAGAGAAGGGGACGACCTATGCTCTGAAGCTGCTGAAGTTGTGGGAAATCCCCTCCGATGTAAGGAAGCCCCTGATGGACCGTTTCGATATGGAATTCCAGACCGGCCAGATAGACAGTCCCTATCTGGTGCATTCCCTTCGTCATGGCATGGTGCAGGGCAATCCCTACATCCTGATGGAATTCTGCCCCGGCGGGGATATGGGCTCCAAGATGGAGGAATGGCATTTGGCATCCGACAGCGACAGCATCTGTGCCGCCTGCCACGATGTCCTGAGCGGTCTGGCAGCGCTTCATAAGAACGGCAAGGTTCATCGTGACCTGAAACCGGAAAACGTGTTATTCAAGGCCGATGGAACTGCCGCACTAACGGACTTCGGCATTTCCGGGGACCGGAACAAACGATTGACCGAGCGCAATATCCTGGGACGGCCGCAACAGATTTTCGGCACTTACGCCTATATGCCTCCGGAGCAAGTCAGCAGGGCCCGTGGAGACGCCACCGTTCTCCCGACAACAGATATTTTTTCCTTCGGGGTAATGTTGTTCCAATTGCTCTCCGGTGGAGAATTGCCTTTCGGGCCGCTGAATGACCAGAATGATCTGGTCCGGTATCAGATGAATGGCAAGGCCGGGAAATGGAACCGGGACATTATCCGTTCCGCTTGTTCCACCAGCGGGACAAACTGGCTGCGGATACTGGAAGGATGCCTGGAACCCGATTTCAAGAACCGGACCCAGTCGGCCGATTCCATCTTACATTATTTTCCGGCAGGGCACGGTGGCCGCCATGCCCCTGTCTTCGTTCAGGAGGAACCACCGATGAGGCACACCGGCCGCATCCAGTTAAAAGTGATGCAAGGAGAAGAGTTCGGACGCATTTACAGGCTTACAGAACTGCTGGAAGGAGGCAATTCGGTTATCACGATGGGTCGGGGGACGGGAAACAAAGTTCACCTGCTGGAGCAACAGAGCTGTTATGTTTCCCGCAACCACTGCACCCTTGAATATGATGTAGACGACCGTCAATGGTTCATCAGGGATGGACAGTGGAAAGGGAATGAAGGATGGTGTCCATCCACCAACGGCACCTATGTTAATTCCAAGCAAGTCTCCGAGTCGGGCTACTTTTTCCAAGAGGGAGACATCATCTCCGTCGGCGACATGAAACTACGTGTAGAATCTTATTAGCAATATCAATATGTCACAGCAAACCACAAAATTCAAACAGTCATTCTCAGGTTCCGTGGGTGCCGGTGTCGGAGCCCTTGTCAACCCCAATTCACGCCGCTATTACATTCTGGAGCACAAAGTGTCTTCCAACTACCACAAGGCGGGAGAATCCCAGGAAATCATCATCGACAATATCGAAATCGGACGAGATCCTCAATGCCAGGTGCGTTTCGATGAATCTTTCAACACCGTAAGCCGCAGGCATGCCGCCATTGTCAGAGATGGCGACAATTGGAAACTGGTACAACTGTCAAAGACGAACACCACTTTCTTGAATGGACATCCTGTCCAGAACGAGTGGTATCTTCAGAGCGGAGACGAGATCCAGTTGTCGGTGAACGGTCCCAAATTGGGCTTCATCGTCCCACAGGGGAAACAGTCTCTGGTATCAAGCATCGGTTTCACACGTCGGCTCAGCCTTTTCCGTCAGCAGGCACTCCGGCCTTACAAGACAGCGCTTTGGTCCATTGCCGGTATTCTGGCTGCCGTAATCATCGGCGGCGGACTTCTCCTTTACTTCCAGCGTCAAGACATTACCACGGCCCAGGGAGAGCTGGCTAAAGCAAATAAAACAATTGAGCAGCTAAGGGAGAGCGATTCAGAGAAAGACAAGACCATCGCCACCCTGAAGGAGGATGTTGAAAAAGCACAGAAACAGGCTCAGGCTGCTTATGCAAAGGCTAAGAAGGCCCAAAGAACCGTTGCCGCAACAGACATGTCGTCCTTGTATCCGTACATTTACCTGGTCACCGCCGAGGTAGAATATGAGGGACAAACCTTGTATGGATGGTACGGAACCGGCTTCCTGCTGGATGACGGCAAGTTCGTAACTGCGCGACATGTAGTAACGCCCTATTACTCCAACTCTTATGGTTTGATGGACGGTAGTTTGGTAATGGCCCCCGGTGCCGACGAAGAACAGGTGCTGCTGGAACTGTATGCCAACGCCTTTTACAATATGGGGAAGGCTAAAATCAGGTTTACGGCCACTTCGGTCTCAGATTCCTTCACCTTTACCAGTGACCAGGTCTATAGTGACAAGAGTCAGGACCATGTCGTTACCTTCACTTTCATGGACATGGAAGCTCCCGTTAGAATCGGGGCCGGCGGAGACCGCGATGCCGCCTACTATAACTACAACAGAGGTGGGGGAAAAGGACTCAAGGCCAACCGGGAACTTTCCAAGAATCTGCAACAAGGAACCAACTTGTATATCCTGGGCTATCCCACCCCGCAGTCCCTAGGCGCAGGCGCTCCCATCCTTAATACAGCCATTTGTTCCAAAAGCGGTCTTAGTGCCAGCATGGGCAACACCATTATGGCTTCCAACGACAATACAGACGGCGGCAATTCCGGTGGCCCCATTTTTGTTCAGACAGACAAGGGATGGGAAGTCATAGGCATTGTTTCCGGAAGTACCCGGTCCAAAGGCCGTTTTGTTCCTATCTCTGTAATTCCTTAATTGTGAATGCTCATGAAAAGGGTTCTTTTTATTCTGTCACTGCTGGCAACCATTGATGCTTCAGCACAATTTTCCATCCGCTCCTACATGCAGGAATTGGTAGAAGATGCTGCCCGGGACGGACTATGCCTGGTTACACAGGAATATGCCATCCAGGACACCGTGACCATGAAGATGTATGGAAGGAACGGCCATTCTTACTTCAGCAGGGTTTACCACCTGGGGGTTTTTGCTTATGACGGTATCCTGACCGATGTCAAGTCCATCACCCCCTGGAAAGATGATGCCGACTTTAAAAAATATTCGTCGAAAGGTTATCAGGCCGTATTGGGGGACGCCTATTTATATGGCAGTTCCATCGATACCACCAACTGCGCTTGTGGAGCGATACCCTATGCCGGAGATGCGCTCGCCTATTATCCTCAAGAAAGCGGTAAAGGCTATTTCAATATCGACAACAGTTTTGGGAAAAAGTCAGGCTATGCAGTCGTAGCCACGGTCGACAAGTTTGACAGAGATGCCAAACTTAGCTTCACCGTCACACGCCTGGAGAAAAACTTCTCGGCCGATTCCCTCTCCTACAAGGGTCCCGCAGTGCCAAAGAACAAGAATGTGGTTGGTGGATGTTACTTGAATCCGGTCATCCTCTCCCCCGGCATAGTAAGTTTCTCCCTGGCCGGAATCCTGATTCCCAAAGGTGACATTTTCTCTATTATCCCCTTACAGGCCCCCAGCGGTTCCAGAACCGCGGACGGCGAAGTCCAGGAAATCACTCCACTGAATACGATGGTTAAGAAGGGTCATGAGGAACTGGACAATCCCGACGGCCTTTCCGAAATAGATCTCACATTGCAAGAAAACACCAGCGAATAATGGGTACGATTAAATTTGAACTGACCGCCGCAACGGATTTAGGGCGCGTCCGCGGAAACAACGAGGACAATTTTATTGTCTCTCCGGACATCGCCGCCAATGATTGGATGATACCGGCTCCCGATACTATCTTGTCATTGGGAAAACTGGGCGCCCTTCTGGTAGTCGCAGACGGCATGGGGGGAATGAACGCCGGCGAGGTAGCCTCTTCCATTGCCGTAGATACGGTTAAAGAATTTTTTGATTCCGCCCGACTTGCAGAACTGGATATCCAGAACGAGAAAGCAGTGTGCAATTATCTGGTATCCGTAGTCCGAACTGCAGACAGCAATATCATCCGGCACGCCAACGCTCATCCTGAAACATCTGGAATGGGGACCACACTGGTACTGGCATGGATTCTGGACAAAAAGGTTTTCGTATGTTGGTGCGGAGACAGCCGCTGCTATTCCTTCCACAAAAAGACCGGCCTAAGGCAGTTGTCCAAAGATCATTCCTACGTTCAAGATCTGGTTGACAGTGGGAAACTTGCCCCGGAACTGGCTTTCGACCACCCGGAAAGCAACATCATTACAAGGAGCCTGGGAAACAACGAACGTCCGGCCGAACCGGATGTATGCGTTTTCCCGGTCCACGATGGCGAATTGTTCTTTGTCTGCAGTGACGGACTTTCCGGTTTGCTCAGAGACAATGAGATGCAGGCCATTCTGGAAGGGAACGACAACTTGGTTGAATGCCGTAAGACTCTGCTTAATGGCGCTTTGGAAGCTGGCGGCTACGATAATGTGACGCTTGCCGCATGCCAGATTGTTTCAGGCGCAGGAGAAATGAGTACCGCAGACTCGGGGAGAAAACTCACAAACAGCCAGTTCGACCGCCTTCGCAAAAAGAATATCATCCTGGCTTCCATAGTTGGCGTTCTTGTTGTCGGGATAGTGGCCCTGCTGCTGTTGCTGCTTCCCAAAAAGCCCAAAAACAACTTGGTTTTGGACACCCATCGGGTTGAGCTGACGCCATCTTCCCCCGGAGACACCATCAAAGTCAATTGCAAAGGCAAGTGGCAGGCCAGTACGGAAGCATCCTGGCTCACGCTTTCCCCTTCAGACACCTCCCTGGCCATCGTTTTGGCTGATGGAATATCTCCGGAAAACTCGCTGCGAACTGTAGTCGTTGTTTCTGCCGGGAAGCAAAAGGACTCCATTGCTGTCATGTATTCGGAACTGGAGACACTTGCCCCCCCGCCTTCCGTGGAAGAACGGAAGGCTCCCAACAAAGAAAAGACGGCTCCTGCAACTCCTCCCGCGACCAAGGCAATATCTCCAAAGCCTGTCATTGCAACCGATAATGAACTCACTGAGATAACCGCAGCAGAAAAAGAGAGGTCAGAGATTGAAGATGATGAATTGTCGGAAATAATGGCCGAAATGGATAAAGAGTCGGAATCTTCTGATCCAGATGAGAATATAACGGATTAATTAATGAGCAAGTCCGGAATAATCGTTTCCTTTTTTGCAGTGGTGGCGGCCCTTCTCGTCTCGGCGAACAGCAACAGGATGGCCGCCACTGCTATTTCAGAGAAAATGTATTCCTGCCGTGTCCAGATTTACTTTGACGATGGCAGTGTCCTTTACAAAGAGAAAATATATGCATACTGGACCAAAGGAGGAATATTCTCGACAGAGCATGAAGGCACGTTCTATACAGACAAGGACGGATGGGTGACCATCAGTTGGCCGGCAGACGAGGCCGATGAAATCAAGGACATCTACTTCTCCTATGGAGGCTTTTTGTTTCCTGCCAAATACGCGCTCACAAACCTCGCCCTGAAAGATGGACGATCCTATCGTCTGAATGCCGATTCTTTCAAATAGGGTCAACCGCACTCAGTCTCCATACACCTTCAGCAACTGCACGCCGCATTCACCGAATGGAATGCGGAGATGGCGGCCCTGGTGGTCCTCGTCACCGTTGAGGCGGCGGAGGGGTTGCAGGCCGTCATATTCATCGATAGACAGAATGCCCACACGGCCCTTGCCGTCGGCCTTTTTCAGGGTGGCCACGCAGCCGGTGCCCAGCAGCAGGAACTCATCCTTTCCCAGTTCCAGAATCAGGAACGCCCCCTCGCCCCATTCGGCAGGCTTCCCGTACACAGGGCTCCAGGAGATGGTTCCGTCGTGCCGGCAGGTGAAAACCACCTCCCCTATGGCAATCTCCTCTTCCGGATGGGCGGCGTCCAGCAGCACGCCGTAGGCCTTCCCTTCGGCCTGTTTCTCTGCAATCAACGCCAGCCAGGGGCCCAGTACATGATAGGCCGCCGCCGTCTCCGTCCAGGCGTTGTCAACAGAAAACGGGGAAAAGCCAATGGCATTGTGCCTGCCCAGCACATAGAACACCCGGGCGGCATTGGCCGCTTCCTGGCGGATTTCGGGGATGAACAGCGGATTGTCAGAGCGATGGTACCGCCGCATCCAGTCCGGAAAGCCAGAATCGTAGATGTCCGGGCACATGAGGTCGATGGAAGGAGCTTCCGCCTTCCAGATGTCCATCAGATGGTCCAGGGGCCCGGCCGAAGGATACTCCCCGGGTTTGCGCCCCCGCGAATTCAGGGCGGCATTCACGAACATCGGCAAGTTATATTCCTTCTTTCCCGCCTGGGCCACCGCCTGGGCATAACGGGCATAGGCGCAGGCCTGGAAGCGTTCCTCGTCTTTTTCCCCGGAGCTTTTCCATGCCTTTTCGGCCGCCTTGCCATGCTCCCTGGCGTCTCCCAGGAAGCCAATCTCATTCTCCACTTGCACCATCAAGACCGTGCCCGTCTCCCCGTCGGTTTCCTTCAAATGCCGCATCAAGGCGGAGAAGGCCTTGCAGTCGGCACTGAGAGCCTCCCGGTCCCAGGCCGACAGGATCTCCGGGCACGTTCCGTCACTGTTTTCGGCCAGGGTAAAGCGCTTCCCGAAGTCCTGCTTCATCCAGGCGGGGACATAGCAGGACATGCTGTTTTTCCAAGTGCCGAACCACAGCAGAATGAGGTGCAGGTCGTTTTTCCGGGCCTGCTCCAGCATATAGTCCACCAGGGAGAAGTCGAAACTCCCCTCCTCCGGCTCCAGCAGTTCCCAATAGACCGGGGCCAGTACCGTGTTAAGGCCGGCCTCCCGAAGCGTACGCCAACTGTCCCGGCCGTCCATATAAGCGGCGCTGGAGGCACTGGAATTGGCCAGTTCGCCGCCCAGGACCACGAAAGGGTTTCCGTGCAGCAGCAATTGTCCGTCTTGCAGCCGGACCGGCTGGGCGGAAAGTGTCAGGGACACAAGGAGGGTAAAAAGCAGGATGATTCGTTTCATGCCTAAAGATAGTGATAATCCTGTTTATTGGCAAATGTCTGTTTTTTTAAGTATATTTGCAGGGATCAAACGAGACAAAATGAAACTCAGCCCCCTGGTTCTTGTTGCCACCCTCGTCCTGTCTGCCGCATGCAGCCGCAGCCTCAAGGACGGAGCCTACACACTTACTGTCCTGTCTACCAATGATGTCCACAGTACATGGTTCGACTCAACCTATGTAGGTGACGGTGTCAAGCGGTCCATCTTTGCCATGAACTACTACATAGACAGCGTGCGCACGGCCGACGGCTTCGGGAACGTACTGCTGGTAGACGCCGGGGACTGTCTTCAAGGAGACAACGCCGCGTATTATTACAATTATGTAGATACGGTAACCCCGCACATGTTTCCCCGCCTGATGGAATACATGCACTACGACGCAGTGGCTGTGGGCAACCACGATGTAGAAACAGGCCATCCTGTATACGACCGCATAACCGCGGACCTGAAGCGGGTGGGGGCGGATTTCCTGGCCGGCAACGCCATCCGCAACGACAACGGCGAACCCTACTTCCCCCTGTACAAAGTAGTGAAGAAGGCCGGGCTCAAAATTGCCATCCTGGGCTACACCAATGCCAACATCAAGGCCTGGCTGGCAGAGGACATATGGAGCGGCATGCACTTCGTTTCCATTGCCGACATTATCCAGAAAGACGTGGACCATGTGCGCGGGAAGGAGCACCCGGACGTAATGGTGGTAACCATGCACTCTGCCTGCGGACAGGGAGACGGAACCATCCTGGAGGCCGAGGCCCTGGACGCCTTCAACAGCGTAAAAGGGATAGACTGGCTCATCTGCGGGCACGACCACAGGCCTTATGTGGAAACCCGGGATTCGTCGGCCCTGCTCAATTCGGGCAGCCACAGCCGCTTCGTGGCGCACGGCAAGATGCATATTACCGTAGAAAAGGGGAAAATCGTGGACAAGTCCTTCGAGACCGACCTGATTCCGGTCAAGGCAGAGAAGGCCGACCCGGTGATGCGGGAGCATTTCCGGAAAGATTTCGAGGCCGTCCGGGCCTTCACCTTGAAGGAAGTGGGCACTCTTGACGCAGACATCCGCACACGGGACTCCTATAAGGGAATGAGTTTCTACATGAACCTGCTGCACTACTTGAGTCTCAGCTGCGCTCCGGCGGAAATCTCCTTCGCCGCACCCCTCACCTACGACGGCTTCGTGCCGGCCGGCCCCATCATCTTCAACAACCTGTTCACCATTTATCCCTTCGAGAACCAGTTGTACGTGGTGAAGATGACCGGCGACGAAGTCAGGAGGGTGATGGAGGTTTCCTACAACCGCTGGATCCAGACCGCATCCCAACCCGGAGACCATGTCCTGCTGATTGTCCCCAGGGACGACCCCCGCAGCCAGCAGAAAGGCTGGTCCTTCGTAAACCAGCCTTACAACTTCGACTCGGCTGGGGGCATCAACTACACCGTAGATGTGACCAAGCCTTTCGGCAGCCGCATTCAAATCAGCTCCATGGCCGACGGAACGCCCTTCAACCCGGAAAAGGAATATAACGTGGCCATGACCTCCTACCGCGCCAGCGGCGGCGGCAGCCTGCTCAAGAAGGCGGGAGTGGATTCCGACAACATGGAGCCGCGCATAGTGAACCGCTACCCCGAAATCCGCAACATCCTGTACGACTATCTGGTGGCAAACGGGTCCATCGACCCGGAAATTGTGGGAGACAGCAAAATAATAGGCCGGTGGTCCTTCGTCCCCGAAAGCCTGGCCGGCCCTATGCTTGAGGCCGACATGGCCCTAATGTTCAAGTAACGGCTATCTGGGCCGGAAGCCCTTCATCTGCTGCATCAAGTTGCCGGTCATGGCGCCCTTCATCACCTTGCGGGTGCCCTCAAACTGTTTTAAGAGGCGGTTCACCTCCGGAAGGGAGGTGCCGGAACCGTCGGCAATCCGTTTGCGCCGGGAACCGTTGATTACGTCCGGATGCTCCCGCTCGTACGGGGTCATGGAAAGGATGATGGCCTCCACGCTCTTGAAGGCGTCGTCCGGGACATCTACATCCTTGAGGGCCTTGCCCACGCCGGGAATCATGCCTGCCAGGTCCTTGATGTTGCCCATCTTCTTCACCTGCTGAATCTGGTTGTAGAAATCCCAGAGGGTGAACTGGTCCTTGGCCAGCTTCTTCTTGAGTTCCCGGGCCTGCTTCTCGTCGAACTGTTCCTGGGCTTTCTCCACCAGGGACACCACGTCGCCCATGCCCAGGATGCGGTCGGCGATGCGGTCGGGATGGAACACGTCCAGCGCCTCCAGTTTCTCTCCTGAACTCACGAACTTGATGGGCTTCCCCACCACGGCCTTGATGGAGAGGGCTGCGCCGCCACGGGTGTCGCCGTCCATCTTGGTGAGAACCACCCCGTCGAAGTCCAGGCGGTCGTTGAAGGCTTTGGCTGTTTCCACGGCGTCCTGACCGGTCATGGCATCCACCACGAAGAGGGTCTCCGTGGGCTGGATGGCCTGATGGAGGGCCGAAATTTCGTCCATCAGCTGCTGGTCCACGGCCAGGCGGCCGGCGGTATCCACAATCACTACGCTGTAGCCTTCGGCCTTAGCCTTTGCGATGGCGGCTTTGGCTATCCGGATGGGGTCTTTTTCTCCCTCTTCCGTGTAAACCGGCACGCCGATGCTCTCTCCCAGCACTTTCAGCTGCTCGATGGCAGCCGGGCGGAAGGTGTCGCAGGCGGCCAGCAGCACCTTCATGCCCCGCTTGGACTTGATGTGCAAGGCCAGCTTGCCGGAGAAGGTGGTTTTACCGGAACCGTTGAGGCCAGCCACCAGCACTATGCCGGGATTGCCTTTGATATTGATGTCCTGGGCGGTGCTCCCCATGAAATCCGCCAGCTCGTCGTGCATGATTTTCACCATCATTTGCTGCGGCTTCACGGCCGTGAGCACGCCCGTCCCTATGGCCTTGTCCTTCACCTGGTTGCAGAAATCCTTGGCCACCTTGTAGCTTACATCGGCATCCAGCAGGGCCTTGCGGATGTCCTTGACGGTTTCCGCCACGTTGATCTCGGTGATCTTGCCTTCACCCTTCAATATCTTGAAAGACCTTTCCAGCCTCTCGCTCAAGTTTTCGAACATACTGTTTCTGTTTATTCAACTTGCAAAGATACTCAAAAAACGGGGATCGGTTGAAAATTACGCCATTTTTTTCTGTTTCAACCGAATCGGTTGAAACCGTCGGCAAAGTTTTTCTGTTTCACGATGCCCGTCAGGCCGTCCTTCCCTATCTTTGCAGCAGTCCGGGCACGGTGCCCGGAGGCAAAAACATTTAAAGTATGAAACTGGGAAGATGGATGGCGGCAGTGCCGCTGCTGGCAGCGCTGGCTGCATGCGAAGACTTCGGCCTCACGGCCGTTCAGGGGGAATTGACGTGGACTTTGGACAAGGAGGCCTTCACCAAGGCGTCGGCCGAGATCCCGGACACCAACGACTTTCTCCTAACTATTATCGACTCCAAGGGAAAGACCTTGTACGAAGGTACTTACGGAGATTCTCCGGCATCCCTGCAAGTGGATCCGGGGAGCTATACGGTGAGCATTGTCTCCATCCCCTTCACCAGTCCCGCTTTCAGCCGGCCGCAGTACGGGGACGAGCAGGTGGTTGTGGTACCCAGCGGCCAGAGCGTGGAAGTGAAACTGCAGTGCAGCCTGCAGAACGCGGGCATCCGCCTGAAAATTGCCTCGGACTTTCTCACCAGCTTCCCCAACGGCGTGCTGTATGTAAAGGGAGGGAATGCGCGGCTGATGTACAGCTACAAGGAAAGCCGTATTGCCTACTTCAAGCCGGGAGAGGTCCAGACCATCCTGTATAACGACGGGAAAGACGAAGTACTCTTCACCCGCAGCCTGGCCGCCAGAGAAATTCTTACAGTAAATATCTCTGCTCCAGCGAACTCCCAGGGCGCCAGTTCCATCAAAGTGGCCGTGGACACCACCAAAACCTGGAAGGAAGACAGCTTTGTCATCGGAGGCGGCAGCGGTAGCGGCGGGAGCGACGACGGAGGCGTGGACGAGAGCCATGCCTACTCCGTATCGGAAGCCGCTTCGCATACCGGAGAGGACGATGTATGGCTGTATGGTTATATCGTCGGGGGCGACCTTACATCGGCCGGAAAAACGGTGAAGACCAGCGGCATTACAAAGAACACCCACCTGGCCCTGGCCACCCGTTCCAGCATCACGGACAAGGCTTCCTGCGTAGCGGTGGAACTGCCTTCCGGCGAAGTGCGGAAAGCCCTGAACCTGGTGGACCATCCGGACCTGATCGGACAGCGGGTCTATGTGAAGGGAAACCTGGTGGAAAGTTACTTTGGCACCACGGGGCTCAAAGCCACCAAAGACTATGCGATCAAATAATCTCGGCCTTATTTCCGCTTCCGCAGGCGGTCTATCGCGTGCTCCAGGCTCTCCGAGGGTTCAATGATGTTGTAGTCGGCCCAGAAATCGGGATCCAGGAATTCGGGCGCTTTGTCGTCCAGGACATCGGTGACACGGAACATCTCCTGGCGGGAAATGGGCACCACGGGCTCCCGTACATCTGTAACCACCAGCTCGTTCACGGCATTGTAGGTGGTTTGGAACAGGCGCTTTTTCCAGTCGCAGTTAAACCGCATGGAAGAGCGGAAATAACTCATGCGGAACTTCCCGTTCTCTCCCTTCCTGTAGGTCATCAGGAGGGTGAGTTCCCGGGGCGTGAACCGGAGGGAGAACGGCTTTTTGACCAGCATCATCCGGGTGGCCTTGTCTTTGTCCGTCATGTCCAGCGACATCTCTATCCGGGAGAAGGACAGCCACTCCACGTCTATGTACAAGTTTCCGTGGTACAGGGCGTATTCCACGTCCCGGACACTCACAGGGTGGAAACTGATTACGAACTGGAGCCTGTCGTCTATGTAGGTGGGCTGCTCCATCCGGAAGCTGTACAGCTTGAGTTCCTTCTCGTTGAGCAGGATGTCCTGGTTCTTCACCTGGTCGAAGGACGAGGCGATATTGGGGCCGCCCTGCACCTTGATGCTCAGGGTATCCCGCTTGCGCTGGCTAAGCAGGACCCGGCTCTTTTCCAGGGCGGTCCGGTCGGCATGAATCCCGTTCCGGTAGGAGTTTTTGTACACCCTGGCCACCGCCTCCGAAATATAGGTGTAACGGGAGCCTTTCTGCACAGTTTCCCGATAGAAGCATTCCAGCAGTTCCGCCCGCGGATTGTAATTTTCCGGAATGCGGTAAATGGCCGAGCGCACCACTTCCAGCGGGTCGGCCGATATCACCAGGGCTTCCTGCAGGCTGATGGCCTCCGGGGACATCCGCACCTTCATGTTGCCGTCTCCGGTGCGCTGGTACACGGTTTTATATCCCAGATAGGAGAAAACCAGCGTGCCGATGGCTGTGTCCGACTTGATTACGAAGGCTCCGTCGGCATTGGTGACCGTGGCGAAATGCCGGTCCGGCACCGCAACGTGCACAGACTGAAGGGCTTTTCCGCTGAGGGCGTCCACCACCGTTCCCCGCACGGTGAACCCCAGCCGGACGGAATCCGCCTGAGCCCAGACGATGCAGAGCGACAGGAACAAACCTGCAAAGAGAGACAACAGCCGTTTCATGGTAATCTTCCTTTTTTTCCGGCAAGTTAACAAATTTCCGGATTCCGGTCAAATTTTTTTACGATTCCCCCCCTGCCATTTTGTCAGAACCAGGCCGCTTGGCTTGCTATTTGACGGTATGCTGCCGGCCCGCCCTTTCGGGAGGCCTTTGAACGATACTAAAAACAAGACATATCATGGCAAACACTACTAAAGGACAAATTGGGGTAACCACTGAAAACATCTTCCCCGTAATCAAACAATTCCTGTATTCCGACCACGAGATTTTCCTGCGCGAGCTGGTGGCCAACGCCGTAGACGCAACGCAGAAGATGAAGGCCCTGGCGGCCTCGGGCGACTGCAAGGAGGAACTGGGGGAACTTCAGGTGCGCCTGGAACTGGACGAGAAGGAACAGACCCTGAAGGTAATCGACAACGGTATCGGCATGACGGCCGAAGAGGTGGACAAGTACATCAACCAGATTGCCTTCTCCAGCGCCGGCGAGTTCCTGGAGAAGTACAAGGACCAGATCCAGAACATCATCGGCCACTTCGGCCTGGGCTTCTACAGCGCCTTCATGGTTTCAAAGAAGGTGACCATCGAGACCAAGTCCTGGAAGGAAGGCGCCCAGGCGGTGCGCTGGAGCTGCGACGGCTCCCCTTCCTTCGAGATGGAAGAGATTGAAAAGGCCGACCGGGGTACCGTAATCACCCTCTACCTGGACGACGATTCCAAGGAGTACGGGGAGAAGGCCCGCATCGAAGGCCTCCTGAACAAATACTGCAAGTTTATGCCCGTTCCCATCGTCTTCGGCAAGGAGCAGGAATGGAAGGACGGCAAATATGCCGATACGGACAAGGACAAGATTGTCAATTCCGTGGAACCGCTTTGGACAAAAGCGCCCTCCGAGCTCAAGGACGAAGACTACCTGAACTTCTACCGCACCCTCTATCCCATGAACGAGGAGCCGCTGTTCTGGATTCACCTGAACGTGGACTATCCCTTCAACCTCACGGGCATCCTTTACTTCCCCAAGCTCAAGGACCGGGTGGCCATCGAGCGCAACAAGATTTCCCTCTACTGCAACCAGATGTTCGTGACGGACCATGTCGACAACATCGTTCCGGATTTCATGACGCTGCTGCACGGGGTCATCGACTCTCCGGACATTCCGCTGAACGTTTCGCGTTCCTATCTGCAGAGCGACGCGGCCGTGAAGAAGATTTCCACCTACATCACCAAGAAGGTGGCCGACCGGCTGGAAGGTATCTTCAAGGACGAGCGGGCGCAGCTGGAGGCCAAGTGGGACAATCTGAAGCTCTTCATCGAGTACGGCATGCTTTCCGACGAGAAGTTCTGCGAACGGGCCCTCAAGTTCGCCCTTCTGAAGAACACGGACGGCAAATTCTTCAGTTTTGACGAGTACAAGGCCGCCGTGGAAGGTGCGCAGACCGACAAGGACAAGAGACTGGTGTACCTGTATGCCACCGCTGCGGACAAGCAGTATCCGTTCATCGAGGCCGCCAAGGCCAAGGGCTACGACGTGCTGCTGATGGACTGCGAGCTGGACGCCCACTATGTGAACCTGCTGGAGCAAAAACTGGAGAACACCCGCTTCGCCCGCGTGGATTCCGACGCAGTGGAGAACCTGATTCCCAAGGAGGAAAAGGTGAAACCGGAGATGAAGGAAGACGAGCGCTACGATCTGGAGAACCTCTTCAAGGCCGTGCTCCCCTCAGGAAACGACTATTACGTGGTGGGAGACAACCTGGGCGCCGATTCGGCCCCTATCCTCATTACCCAGAACGAGTTCATGCGCCGTTACCGGGAAATGAGCGCCCTGGGCGGAGGGATGAACTTCTACGGTTCCCTGCCGGAAAGCTACAACATCACGGTGAACATGGAGAACCCGCTGGTGGCCAAGATCTGGGCCGCCAAGCTTTCCGAGGTGGCCCCCCAGGGAGAACTGCCCGCCGAGGCCCCTTCCGACGCCTCCGATGAGGAGAAGTCCAACGCCCGCGAGGCACGGGAGGCCGTCCGCAAAGCCCATCGGGCCGATGTGGAAAGCTTCGCCGCCGGCAACGAAATCCTGCACCAGATAGTGGACCTGGCCCTTCTTGGAAGCGGCATGCTCAAGGGGAAAGCCCTGTCGGATTTCATCGCCCGGAGCCAGAAAGTGGTTTCCGACGCCTATCTGAAGTAGCGGACTCCCCATTTTTTTCGCTCCGCCTTTTTATTTTCCAACAATTCCCCGTAACTTCGTAGCGAATTGTTAAGAATAATGGCAAAGAAAAACAAAACTGTTAACCGGAGCCTGATAGAAGCCCTAGTCTTTCTTCTGCTGCTGGGGCTCTTCGGGTGGGCGCTCGGAAGCCGGATGGGCAGCGAGAACCTGCTGAAGACCATCATGAATACGGCGCACGACCTGCTGCTGAATACGGTCTTTTTCCTGATGGGCATCACCGTCATTACCGGAGCTCTGTCCAAGCTGTTTGTGGAATTCGGGGTGGTGAACCTGCTGGAGCGCATCCTCCGGCCCCTGATGAAACCGCTCTACAATCTTCCCGGCGTCGCAGCCCTGGGCGGCGTAATGACCTTCCTTTCAGACAATCCGGCCATTATCGCCCTTAGCAAGGACCGGTCTTTTTCGGCCTATTTCAAGAAATATCAGCTTTATTCGCTCACCAATTTCGGCACCGCCTTCGGCATGGGCTTCGTGGTCATCATCACCATGATGAGCTACGGGCAAACCGCAGGAGCCCTGGTGGGGTTCGTGGGGGCCGTGTGCGGCTCCATCATTTCCACCCGGCTCATGCAGCGTTCCCTCCTGAAGAGCTGGCCGGAACTGGACACGCCCATGGTTTCGGATGAAGCTGTGGAAGAAGAAGTTGCGAATGAAGAGGATGGGCACAAAGACAGTATCTTCATGCGTTTTCTGAACGCCATCCTGGACGGCGGCAAGAACGGCGTGGAACTGGGATTGCAGATTATTCCGGGCGTGCTGATCATCACCACCCTGGTCATCCTCCTCACCTTCGGCCCGGGCCCGGAGGGCTATACCGGCGCCTCCTCGCAGGGCGTTCCCGTCCTCCCCTGGCTGGCCGGAAAGGTGCACTGGCTGTTCGAATGGCTCTTCGGTTTCCAGAGCATGGAACTCATCGCCTTCCCCATGACCGCCCTCGGAGCTGTGGGCGCCGCCCTGGGACTGCTTCCCACCTTCGATGCGGCCGGCATCCTGGACGGCAATGCGGTGGCCGTATGCACCGCCATCGGCATGTGCTGGAGCGGTTTCCTCTCCACCCACACCGCCATGTTCGACTCCCTGGGCTTCCGCAAGGGCATTTCCAAGGCTTTGGGCGCACACGCCGTCGCCGGACTCTGCGCCGGTGTCATAGCCCATTTCCTGTATTTGCTGGTGAGCCTGATTTAGCGGCCGATCAGCTGCAGGAATTCGTTCCGGGTGCGGGCGTCTTTTAGAAAGACCCCCGAGAAGGCCGATGTGGTGGTGATGGCGTTGGACTTCTGCACCCCGCGCATGGACATGCAGGTGTGCATGGCTTCGATTACCACGGCAACTCCCATTGGATGGAGCGAATCCTGGATGCAGTCCCGGATTTGCTCCGTGAGGCGCTCTTGCACCTGCAGGCGGCGGGCATAGGTTTCCACCACCCGTGCAATCTTGGACAGGCCGGTGATTTGCCCGTTGGGGATATAGGCCACATGGGCTTTGCCGATGAAAGGCAGCATGTGATGCTCGCACAGGGAGAACAGCTCGATGTCCTTGACAATGACCATGTGGTCGTACGGCTCCTGGAAAACGGCGCTCTTCACTATGGCTTCCCCGTCCTGGAAATAGCCCTGCGTGAGGAACTGCATGGCCTTGGCCACCCGCTCCGGCGTTTTGTGGAGACCCTCCCGCTCACCGTCCTCCCCCAGCAGTTCCAAAATGGCCTTCACATGGGCGGACAGCTCCTTCGTGGTGTTTTCGTCGTATTGTTCTGTCTTTCTGTATGCCATGGTCTGTTCTTTGTAGCAATGCGGACACTTGAAAAAGTGTGCAAAATTAACGAAAAAAATTCATTATATCATTTTTTTATATAACTTTGCAGCCCCAAACTACTGACATATTCATTCAAGATATTGATAATTAACATTTAAAACGCGTATACCTAGCTATGTATTGGACACTCGAACTCGCCAGCAGCCTGGACGATGCTCCCTGGCCCGCCACCAAAGAAGAACTTATCGACTATGCCACCCGTACCTGCGCTCCCGAAGAAGTAATTGAGAACCTGGAGGAGCTGGACGACGACACGGAAATCTACGAATCCATCGAAGACATCTGGCCCGACTACCCCACCAAAGATGATTTCATGTGGAACGAGGAAGAGTATTAGGGGGTTAAACGCCTGAAATACAGCAACTTAATGCGAA